>Ga0116231_10002535_pt1 | contig 38279 bp, 36 predicted proteins | sample S1TSphgellanicum_2_FD_89695 | JGI IMG/M metagenome (GOLD analysis project Ga0116231, IMG submission 89695) | Host-associated microbial communities from peat moss isolated from Minnesota, USA - S1T2_Fd - Sphagnum magellanicum MG | ecosystem: Host-associated > Plants > Peat moss > Unclassified...
CGGCGAGATACGGGGCGGGGGGCGGACGGGTCGGCATGGCGCGCATGTATAGCGACGGAAGCGCGCTTCATAGGGTAGGCGTTGCGGCGCCGGCCGCACCCACTGAGTTGCGGCGCGTGCCACACTCTATTATAGGACGCCGCTTCGCGCCTCCGGTCGGTATCGGCGGCGCCAGTGCATGAGGCAAGCGCCATGAAATCCGGCATCCACCCCGACTATCACGACATCACCGTCATCATGACCGACGGGACGACCTACAAAACCCGCTCCTGCATGGGCAAGGCCGGCGACACCATCCGCCTGGACATCGACCCGAAGTCCCATCCCGCCTGGACCGGCGTGCAGCGCATGATCGACACCGGCGGCCAGGTGGCCAAGTTCAACAAGAAGTTTGCCGGCATCGGCCTCAAGAAGGGCAATAGCTGAGCGTTTTCAATGCGCGGGCTTCGTCTTTCAGCTTTGAACCTGCATCGGGGCCGTTAAGGTCAACCACCAAGACACGGAGAACACGGAGGACCGCCAAGGTGGCGGACCGGAGGGTTGCGTGATGATGGCCGGCGTTGGCGCATGACGGCCTTGGTGTTCCTTGGTGTCCTCCGTGTCTTGGTGGTTGACCTTTCGGCGGCGCCCCAAAGCCGGCAGGCCGACACGTAAAGCGAAAATTTTTCTGCCGGCCGCCGCCAAAACCCTTGATGCCGGTTCGGCCTTTTCCTACCTCCTGCAATGTCCGGGATGCCTGATGGGTCCCGGGGCGTGACAGGGTCGGCTCCCTACGGGGCGGCCCGTATCGTAAACCTTGCTCTTGCAGGAGGTCTTTTGATCATGACGACGTACGACTTCGCTCCTCTGTTCCGCACCGCCATCGGCTTTGACCGGCTCGCCCGGCTCGTCGATACCGCGACTGAAGCGGCAGCGGCCCCCGCCTACCCGCCCTACAATATCGAGAAAACCGGTGACGACACCTATCGCCTGACCATGGCGGTGGCTGGTTTCGGCCACGAGGACATCGAAATTGTGGTGCGTGACAATACTCTGTTCGTCACCGGCCGCATCGGCGGTGCCGAGTCCGCCAAGTCCGAGGTGCTCTACCGCGGCATTGCCGGCCGCGCGTTCGAGCGGCGCTTCGTGCTCGCCGACCACATCGTGGTCGATGGCGCCGACCTGAAGAACGGCCTGCTGCATGTGGGCCTGAAGCGGGTGGTGCCTGAGGCGCTGAAACCCCGCCGCATCACCATCGGCAACGGCCAGCCGGCCATTGCCAATGATGCGCACCAGGTGGTGGACAGCAAGGCGGCGTAACGACTGAGGGGCCTGGCGATTGTCGCCGGGCCCTTTTTCCTCATGCGCGCCATGATGGGTCAAGACCCATCCTACGTCATGATGATTGTCTGAAGAAACTGTTGGCGTGGCCGCGCGCGGCCTCTTTCTGGCCGATCGCCGCCTCGGCGCGGGCGATCTCGGCGTGCAGGGCGGCAATATAGTCGCGCAACGCCCCCACGCTGAAGGACGCAAAATCCACCCGCGGCAGGTTTCCGGATGATGGGCGATTTGTCAGCTTTTCTTCGTCGTCCATTTGCCAAACTCCCTTGACCCGATGTGAGGCCCCGCCCCATATCCGGCTTTGCTTGTAATGATGGCGTGCCCCCGCCCCAGGGCCCTCTCCCACCACGAAAACTGGACCCCGGCGGCCCGGACGCGGCCTGCGCCGAAGGATATGTGTCATGACTCTGCCCCTGATGCCAAAAGCCACCGCCGTGTGGCTGATCGACAAGACTGCCCTGACCTTCGAACAAATCGCCGATTTCTGCGGCATGCACCCGCTCGAAGTACAGGCGATCGCCGACGGCGAAGTGGCCCAGGGAATCGTCGGTTACGACCCTGTCGCCAATAGCCAGGTCACCGCCGATGATATCAGGCGCTGCGAGGCCGATCCGCAGGCCCGCCTGAAAATCATGCCGGTGACCAGCCACACGCCAAAGAAGCAGAAGGGCGCCCGCTATACGCCGGTGGCGAAGAGAAACGACCGGCCGGACGGCATCGCCTTCGTGCTGCGCAACTATCCGCAGCTCTCCGAAGCGCAAGTGATCAAACTGCTTGGCACTACCAAGGACACAATACAGAAGGTCCGCGACCGACAGCATTGGAACAGCGCCAACATCAAGCCGCGCGACCCGGTCATTCTTGGCCTGTGCACTCAGGGTGACCTGAACGCCATGGTCTCCGCCGCCAACGACCGCCTCGTCCGCGAAGGCAAGGCGCCGCCGCCGCCGCCGCAAATCGAGACCGAAGAAGCGGCCTGATGACGCAGGGTGGGCTGCCGTGCAGCCCACCCTGCGCGCGCAAGCGGGCTGGCTGCGGCACATCGCTTGCTAACCTGCTCGCGTCACCGACGAGCGGAGGATGGGGTGCAAAAATCGCGCTGGGCGCAGCTCATCCTTGGTGTCATCGCCATGATGGCGATCTCCAGCCCGCAATATGTCTGGACGCTGTTCGTCAAGCCGCTGCAGACGGCCACCGGGGCGTCGCTGCCGTCCATCCAGATCACCATCTCGCTGCTTATCGTGCTGCAAACCTGGCTGTCGCCCTTGCAGGGATCGCTCATCGAGCGGTTCGGGCCGCGGCCGCTGGTGATGGCCGGGTGTGTGTTGTCGGGGCTGGGGTGGGTGCTGGCGGCGCAGGCGGCAACGGTGGCGCAGCTTTATCTCACCTATGGGCTGTTCTGCGGGGTTGGCACGGGCATCGTGTATGTCGGCATCGTCGGCCAGATGGTGCGGTGGTTTCCCGACCGGCGCGGCTTTGCCACCGGCATGGCGGCGGCCGGCTACGGGTTTGGCGCCATGCTGACCACTTTTCCGATCTCCGGCATGCTCGCGTCCGCAGGCTATCGGCAAACGCTGACCGTGTTCGGCTTCATCTTGGGCACCGTCGGGCTGGCGGCGGCCCTCTTTCTGCGTCCGCCGCCGGCGGGTTTCATGGCGCCGCACACGCCCCGGGAGGCGAGCGAAGGCGGCGTGGGGAGCCTTGCGATGCTGAAAACGCCACTTTTCTGGCTGATGTTCGCCATGATGACCATGGTTTCGACCGGCGGCCTGATGGTCATTGTCCAGTTCAGCAATTTTACCCATGATTTCGGGATCGGGCCAAAAGAGCTGGTGTTCGGGGTGGCGGCGGTGCCGCTGGCGCTCACCATCGACCGGGTGACCAACGGGCTGACCAGGCCCTTCTTCGGCGCCGTGTCGGACCGGATCGGGCGCGAGAACACCATGGCCCTGGCGTTTATCGGCGAGGCGGCGGCCATCCTGGGGCTGCTCGCCGTGCGGCATCATCCGGCGCTGTATGTGCTGATGTCGGGCGTGGTGTTCTTCGGCTGGGGCGAGATTTTTTCGCTCTTCCCCGCGACGCTGACCGACACATTCGGCACCGAACATGCCACGGCGAACTATGGGTTTCTGTACATGGCCCAAGGCATCGGCTCGGTGCTCGGCGGCCCGGTGGCGGCCTATATCCATGATGCGAGCGGCAGTTGGCTGCCGGTGTTCGCGCTGATTGTGGTCATGGATATGGTGACGGGTCTGCTGGCGCTGTTCGTGCTCAAGCGCATGCGGCGCCAGCTTGCCGGCGCGCCGGCGCTGGCGCTTGCGTAGCCGCGGGCGCTGTCACACAAACCTGCCATGACCGACCACCACCACCACCACGCCCTGGGGTCGCTGCGCGGCCCCTACGGCCAGTTCATCGACGAGCTGTTCCGCCTGGGCTTGGTGGACAGGGCGCAGCGCGATGTGCTGCTGAACAGCCTCCGAAAACTCGGGGCGTGGCGGCCGGCGTCCATCGTTCCGCCCACATCGCGCCATCTCCGGCATCCCGGCTTCGCCGCTGCGCGGCTGGCCGAGGATGCCGGCCTGGTGCGCTCGACTGACGCGGGCCTGCACATCGGCGCAGGCGCCGAGACGGTGCACTGGGGCTATCTATGGGGGGCGGCCGACCCGATTGCCGTGGTGCGCCCGGGTGAGATTGTCACCATCGACACGGTCTCGCACGAAGGGCTGATGGCCGATCAGGGCGACCCCGCCGGCTTCTTCTCCGCGGCCGGCATTCCGCCCGAGGCGGTGCTGGCGCAGGCCGTCGAGATTTACGCAAAAGTCCAGCACAGCGGGCTGGGCCCGCATATCGTCTCCGGCCCGATCTGGATCGAAGGCGCGCAGCCGGGCGACACTTTAGCCGTGCATGTGCTCGATGTGCGGCCGCTCACGCCTTACGGCGTGAATTCGATGCGAACGGGCAAGGGCGGGCTGCCGGAGGAGTTTACGCTCAACCGCAGCCTGGTCATTCCGCTGGATATCGAACGCGGTGTCGCCCGGTTTTCGCCGCGTATCGAAGTGCCGATGGCGCCGTTCTTCGGCATCATGGCGACGGGGCCGGCGCGCAGCCTTGGCCGCACATCGTCCGTGCCGCCAGGCCCCTATGGCGGCAATATCGATCTCAAGGAGCTGACGGCCGGCTCCATCCTGTATCTGCCGGTGCATGTGCCCGGCGCGTTGTTCATGGTCGGCGACGGGCATGCAGCGCAAGGCGACGGGGAGGTTGATCTTACCGCGATCGAAACTTCCATGACGGGCCGCTTCCGCTTCGAACTTTTGGCCGGCCAGACGCTGGCCTGGCCGCGCGCCGAAACACCGACGCACTGGATCTGTCTTGGCCTGCACGCCGATCTCGAAGAGGCGATGCGCATGGCTATTCGCGAGACCGTGGGCTTTCTGGTGGAGACGCAGGGGCTGACACGGGAGGATGCCTATGCGCTGTCCAGCATTGCGGTGGATTTTGAGGTGACCCAGGTGGTGGATGGGGTCAAGGGGATTCATGCAATGATTCCGAAGGGGATTTTTGTTTAGGAAGAAAGCAGTTCTGTTTTGAAAAAAGAACTAAAAAACTTTTGCACATCTGCGCGCGCGCCGGTCATGCCGCCCGGCCCGATGAAAAAACTTCCTTGCTTCTTTTTTTCAAAAAATAAGTCCTTCCTTGGGATATTTATCATGACGCCTCTTTTATCGAGATTAGACCAAGGTTTTTTCGGCCGCCTGAGGCGCGATGCGGCGCAGGACTGGGCCGCCTACACGCAGCACGAGTTCGTGCGCGGGCTGGCGCGCGGCACGCTGCCGACGGAGGATTTCCGCGCCTTCCTGACGCAGGATTATCTCTATCTCATCCATTTCGCCCGCGCCTATGCGCTGGCGGTATTCAAGAGCGACACGCTGGACGACATGCGCGCCATGGCGGCGGCGATGGGGCATGTGCTGGACGAAATGCCGCTGCACGTGAGTTTCTGCGCCGAATGGGGTCTGAGCGAGGCCGACATGCAGTGTCAGCCGGAGTCGCTGGAACTGCTCGCCTATTCGCGCTTCCTGATCGACCGCGGTGCGGCTGGCGATATTTTGGAATTGCTTGTGGCTTTGTCGGCCTGCGTTGTCGGCTATGGCGAGGTGGGCGCGATGCTGCTGGCCGATCCGGAGACGGTGACGCAGGGCAATCCGTATCTGCGCTGGATCGAGGCTTATGCCGGCGAGGCATATGCGGCGTCAGCGATTGCCGCGATGGACCGGTTGGAGCGTGTGTGGGAGGCGCGCGGGTCGGAGGCGCGTTATCCGGCGCTGCTGCGCGATTTTCGTACCGCCGCGCGGTTGGAGAGCGCATTCTGGCGCGCCGGCCAGCGGCGCAATTTTGCCTTATAGGGACAGGCAAGAAAGCAAGAGATTTAACCACCAAGGGCACTTAGAATAACAAAAGAAATTCACAAGAAGGCGGCAAAATCAAAATAAACACAATTTCGAGTATTGGAAATATGGCTGAGACGAAATTTCATCCTCTCTCTCTGCTTCCTGCTTGCTTCGCTGTCCAATCTGGATTTGAGGTTTATCGATGAACACCACATGCACCATGCGGAGCGTTCGCTATCTCGGACCGAAGCAGGCGTTTGAACTCCGCGCGGTTTCTATCCCCGAACCGGCGCCAGGCCAGGTGCGGGTGCGGGTGGAGGCCTGCGGCATGTGCCGCACTGAGCTGCATTTGCGCGACGGGCTGCTCGATCTCGGCCGGCGCGATTTTGCTGTGGGCCACGAGATTGCCGGCACCATCGAAAAACTTGGCGAGGGCGTGGATGGCTCCAGGCTCGGGCAGCGCGTCGTGGTCTATTATTACGTGGGCTGCGGTGCCTGCCGCTATTGCCGTACTGGCGACGAACAGCTCTGTCCGCAGCCGGTGTCACAGCCGGGATTTACCAGCGATGGCGGCTATGCGGAATATATGGTGGTGCGCGCGACAAACTGCGTGCCGGTGCCCGGCCATGTGCCGCTCGATCTGGCAGCCCCCATGGGTTGCGCCGGATCGACCGCCGTGCATGCCGGCAAGATGGCGGGCATAAGGCCGGGCGAATGGGTTGTCGTGCATGGCGCGGGCGGTGTCGGTCTGGCGATTCTGCAATACGCGCACGCTGCCGGGGCGCGCACCATTGCCATCGGCATGGGGGCGGAGAAATTGGCGCTGGCGCAGGAGCTGGGCGCCACCGAGGTTTTTGACGTCGCGACCCAGGAGGATGCCGCCGGCTTCGTCGCCGCGGTCACCGGGGAGGGGGCGGACGTGGTTTTCGAACTCGTCGGCACGTCAGCCAGCATGCGTTTGTCCACCGCAATGCTGCGTCGGCGTGGGCGGCTGGTGCTCGTCGGCTATACCAGCGAAAGTTTTACCGTGCACCCGGTGGAGCTGATCGTGCGGGAATTGCAGGTGCTGGCTTCGGTCGGGTCCACGCTGCAGGATTTGTATGATGTGGTCGATCTGGTGGCCCAGGGCGCGATCCGGCCGATCGTCGATTACACGCTGCCGCTGGAGCGGTTTGCCGAAGGTTTGGCTGCTGTCGAGAAAGGTACCTTGAAAGGCCGTGTGGTGCTGACGCCCGGCAAAGCGAACGTGACCGCAGGATCACCACCATGACGGTCGGCGCCGACGACAGGCCGCCGAACATCGACAAGCTGCGCAGCGACCTGAGGCATGAGAATTGTAAATTCCTGCTTCAGGCCATCGTCGCTGCCGCCGCATTGCCGGGATCGGGGCTGCTGTCGGCGGCCTTGTGGTGAATGATATCGACCGCCATCTGCCGGCGGATGCCTACGGTCCGGCGTGGCAGTGCGCGATGAAGCGGAGCATTGCCGCGTCAAAAGCTTCCGGCTGCTCGTAATAGGGCGCGTGGCCGGCGCGCTCGATCAGGCACAGGTCGGGATTCCCCAGTGCCATCCGGCATTCCTCGCCGACTGCCAGTGGCACTGCGGCATCCTGCGCGCCCCAGACAAGGAGCAGGCGGTGCGGCGGGAACAGGGCGGCCAGGCGCTCGGCCACGTAATCGCGGGCGATGCCGTCGGCCAGATAGTCGCCCAGGCGGCCGAAGGCGGCGAGCGCGCCGGGGGCGTTGTTGATGCGCCATTCCTCCTCGACCAGCGAGTTTGGCACCTGCGCCGGATCGATGATGACGAAGCGCAGTTTCGCCAGGATTTGCTCGCGCGAGGCGGCCTGCACGTTGCGGCGGATGGCTTCGGCCGTCGCCTGGGGGATCGGCACCACGCCAAGCGCGCCGACCATGGCGATGCCGCCGACCCGGCCCGGCTGTTCGCAGGCGGCGTAGGCGGCGATGTGGGCGCCGAGCGAGGTGCCGACCAGCACAACGTCGCCGATGCTGAGCCTGTCCAGGATTTGCCACAGCGCGGCGGCCAGGCTTGGCACGTCGGCCGGACCGTCGGGTTCCTTGCTGGCAAACCCGTGGCCGTGCAGGTCCCAGGCGATGGCGCGGTAGCCGTGTGCGGCCATGCGTTCGACGGTGCCGCGCCAGCGGTCAGCCCGCGCGCCCAACCCATGTACAAACATCACGGCAGGACCTTGTCCGGCCTCGATGATCCGTGTCGTGTGGGTGTCCAATTGTAACGGGTACTGAATTGTCTGCACGATCTCTCCTGGTGGTCCGAAGCCCAGCATCCAAAAGTTTTTGGTTCTTTTTTTCAAAAAAGAACAGCCTTCTTCTTCACTTTTCACTTACTTAGTCCGCCTACGTTTCGGCCCCGTGCTCACATCGACGGTTTCCCCCCCCGCAGAGGTGCTCTACCGCAGCGAACGCACGATTGTGTCGCGCCTGCCGGATGGGGTGGTGCGCAAGGAATTGCTGGGGCCGGACGCGTTGGCGCGGCAGCGGCAGGAGGTGTCCATGCTGGAGCACCTGGCGACTGTCGAGGGTGTTCCGAAGCTGGTCTCCAGCGGACCAGGTGCCGAGTTTCTGGTGCGTGATGAGGGCGGGGCGCCGCTGAGCGGCGGCGCGGCGGCGCGGGAGCCCGGAACTTGGGAGCCGGGGGCGCTCGCCGATCTGGCGCGGCAGGTGGCGCGGATCCTGGCCGGCGTGCACCGGCGGGGCGTGCTGCATCTGGACATCGCGCCGGCGAATATTTTGCACGGCTGCGCCGATGGGCGGCCGCGGCTGGTGGATTTTCACCTTGCCACACTCACGGCTGAGGAGCGGCGGGGCTTCGTGCCGCATAGCGTCATTGCCGGCACGCTCGCCTATATCGCGCCCGAACTCACCGGGCGCGTCGGACTGCCGGTGGACCACCGCGCCGATCTGTATGCGCTGGGCGCCACGCTCTATGAACTGGCGACCGGGGCGCAGCCCTTCGGCCATGGCGACGCGCTGGCGCTCATCCGCGACCATATCGCGACCGTGCCGGTGCCGCCGCTGCAGCGCGCCCCGGCGCTGCCGCCTGCGCTATCGGACATCATCATGCGCCTGCTGGAGAAGGCGCCGGACCGCCGCTACCAGAGCGCCGAGGGTCTGGCTGATGATCTGGACCGGCTGCACACCATGCTGGCGGCGGGGGAGGTGGCGCCGTTTCCGCTGGGCGGGAGCGATTTCCCGCTGACCCTGGTGGCGCCGTCGCGGCTGATCGGGCGCGAGGCGGAGATCGACGTTCTGCAGGCGGCGTTCGAGAGCGCGCAGGCGGGGGCGTGCCGCGGCCTGCTGGTGAGCGGGGCCGCCGGCGTCGGCAAGACGGCGCTGATCAACCAGTTGCGGCCGATCGTGACCGCGCGTGGCGGCTGGTTCCTCACCGGCACCTGTGATCCCGCCGAGGATGTCACGCCGGGCGCCATGCGCCAGGTCGTGCAGGGCATGCTCGCCCTGCTGCTGGCCGAACCGGAGAGCGTGGTGGAGGGGGTGCGGGCGGCGCTGGCGGCGCGGCTGGGGTCGGAGAGTGGCGCCCTGCTGGCCGTGACGCCTGACATAGCCGCCCTCATCGGCGACGCGGCGGCGCCGGACGACGTCACCGAGACGCGGATGCTGACGGCGGCCCAGGTGGTGATGGAGGCGATCGTCTCGCCGGCGCGGCCGGTGGTGCTGGTGCTCGATCATGTGCAGTGGGCGACGGAGACGATTCTGAGCCGGTTCGGCGCGGTGCTGGGCGCCGAGGCGCTCAATGGCCTGCTGCTGGTCGGCATTTTTCGCGAGGAAGAGCCGGGCGAGGGACACAGATTCACCGAGGCGCGGCGCCGCTGGGCGCAGGGCGGGGCCGCGCCGCACCCGCTGGAATTGCGGAATCTCCCGCCGGCTGCCCTCACGGAAATGATCGCCGACATGCTGCGGCTGCCCGTGGACGCGGCGGCGCCGCTGGCCGAGGCGGTCGGCGCGCGCACGCAGGGCAACCCGCGCGCCACGGTCGAGCTGCTGAACGGCCTGCGGCGCGCCAAAATTCTGCACCGCGGCCCGGATGGCTGGGGCTGGGACCCGGACGAGATCCGACGCCACCTCGGCGACGGCGAGGTCACCGACCTGTTGCGGCCGCGGATCACCGCACTGCCGGAAGCGGCGCGGGACCGGCTGGCCAGCATGGCCTGCCTGGGGTGCGACGTGGCAACGCCATTGCTCGCGGCCGCCTGCGGCATCGGTATCGAAAGTTTGCTCCAGGATATCGCGCCGGCCGTGGAGGATGGTCTGCTGCTGGTGGAGGCCGCCGGCGGGGACGCGGCCGGTCTGCTGCGCTTTGCTGACGAGCGGGTGCAGCAGGCGGTGTACGGGTGCATGGGTGCCGGCGCCCCGCAGGCGTGGCATTTGTCGCTGGCGCGCCGCCTGGCCCCTCTCGCGGCGCATGCCGTCGCTGCGGCGGAGCAATATCGCCAGGCGGTGGCCGCCATCCACGACCCGGCCGAGGCGCAGGTGGCGTGTGCGCTGTTCGCCACGGCGGCGGCGGACGCGGCGGGCCGGCTGCGCCCGGGGGCGGCGGAGCTGTTCCACGCCGCCGCCATCAGCCTGCTGGAGGCGCAGACCGATTGCGACGGGCCGGCGCTGGCGCGGTTGCGCCTGGCGCGGCTGAACGCCCTCTATGCGCTGGGCCGTTACGAGGAACTCGATGATCTGGCCGCGGTCATCGATGGGTCGGATGCCGATCTGACCATCCTGGCCGAGGCGTGCAGCCTGCGCGTGGTCAGCCTGTCCAACCGCGGCCGGCACCCTGAAGCGGTACCGGTCGGCCTGGCGATGCTCGGCCGCCTCGGCCTCCAGCGTCCGTCGGAGGGGCTGGCGGAACGCAGCGCGGCGGAGCTTGCCGGCTTGCTGACCTGGGTGAGCGAAGACGCGGCCGTGCCTGACGCCGAGCGCCGCGAGACCAACGATCCGCTGATCCGTGTCACCGCGCGGCTGATCAGCCGGCTGCTGCCGACGGCGCAATTGCTCGATCCGCCCACCGGCGCCTGGCTGGCGCTGGAGAGTCAGCGCCTGTGGGCGCGGCATGGCGCCTGCCCCGAGCTGGTCGCCAACCTGGCCCGCAGCGCCTCCTCGCCCATCCTGTTCGCCGAGGACTACCGGACCGGCTATGCCATGGCGCAGCATGCCATGGCCGTTGGCGTGGCGCTGGGCTACGAGGCCGAAGCCGCCTTCGCCCGGCAGAATTTTGCGACGTTTGCGCTGCATTGGTTCGAGCGGTTGGAGAACACCCAGCTCGTGCTGGCCCAGGCGCGGGACGGGCTGGTGCGGGCCGGGGAAATCCAGGCAGTCTGCGTCAACGACCTCACCCTGCTCTATGCGCTGCTGGATTGCGCACCGACGCTGGAGGCGAGTGTTGCCGAAGCCGGTGCGGCGCGGGATTTTGCCGAGCGCAGCGGCCACGCGCACATGGCCGATATCTTCGCCGGCCACCAGCGGATGCTGCTGGTGCTGACCGGTGAGGCCGATGCCAGCGACTATCTGGCCGAGACGCCGGACTGGGCGGAAGACGGCAGGCCGCTGACCTTGTTCGGCTTTTACTGGACCCACGCCCTGCTGGCCGCGCTGTTCGACGATCCGGCCCGGCTGGCGCATTTCAGTGCCGGGGCGGTGCGGCTGATTCCCCGCCTGGCCGGCGTCTACCGAAGCGCTGTGGCCAATCTGCTGCGCGCCCTGTCGCTGGCCCGCCAGGCGCGCACGGGGGATCCTTCAGTGCCCGGCATCCTGCCGGCGGAATTCCACGCCCTTCGCCAATGGTTTGCCGGGCGCGCGGCGGATGCGCCGTGCAATTTCGAGCATCTGCTGCACCTCATCGATGCCGAAGGTGCCTGGACCGAGGGCCAGTTTCAGGCCGCCGCCCTGGCCTTCGACCGCGCCATTCATTGTACCACGGTGCGGACACGGCCCTGGCATTTTGCCCTCATTGCCCAGAGTGCCGGCTTGTTCAACCTCGCACACGGGCTGCAATACCTCGGCCGCTCCCTGCTGCGCGATGCGCAGCTTCGCTACGCCGCCTGGGGGGCGACGGGGGTGGTGCAGCGCCTGCATGCGGCGCATGGCTTCCTGCCCGCGATCGAACCGGGCCGCACCGCGGCGTCAGACAGCCAGAGCGTCAGCCTGTCGTCGGATTCGATCGATCTGCTGGCCATCTTGCGCGCCTCGCAGGCGCTGAGTTCGCAGACCAGCGTAGGCGGCCTGCAGGCGCAACTGGTGGAGGTGCTTGCCGCCATGACCGGCGCCACCGCCGTGCTTCTGGTGGTGTGGGACGACACCAGGGGCTGGTGCCTGGCGCCCAATGGGGAGCCGGTGGCCGAGGCCGCCGCCCGCGGCGCGCTGCCGCTCTCGGCGTTCCGCACCGTGGAGCGCACGCGCGCCCCGCTGGTGGTGGACGACGCCATGCTGGACGACCGGTTCGCCCGCGACCCGTATTTCGCCGGCGCGCAATGCTGTTCGCTGCTGGTGCTGCCGGTGCATAGCCAGGGTTCGGCCCGCGCCGTGCTCATGCTGGAAAACCGGCTCAGCAGCGGCGTTTTTTCTCATGCACGGTTGAATCTGGTGACCCTGGTCGCCAGCCAGCTTGCGGTCTCGCTGGACAATGCGCAGCTCTACGCCTCGCTGGAACGCCGGGTGGCCGAACGCACGGAGGCGCTGGCCGCGGCGAACCGGCGGCTGGAACTGCTCAGCATCAGCGACTCGCTCACGGGTCTGGCCAACCGCCGTCATTTCGACGACGTGCTGTCGCGCGAATGGTCGCGCGCCCGGCGCGCCCGGGGCGGCATCGGGCTGCTCATGGTGGATATCGATTACTTCAAGCGCTACAATGATCATTACGGCCATTTGGGCGGCGACCAGTGTCTGCGCACCATCGCCACCACCTTGCAGAACAGCGCCCGCCGCGATGTCGATACCGCGGCGCGCTACGGCGGCGAGGAATTCGCCATCATCCTTCCTGGCGTCGATATGGATACGGCCTCGCTGGTGGCGCACCGGCTCCACGCCAATGTGCGGGGGCTGCGCGAGCCGCACTCGGCCTCGCCGTTCGGGATCATTACCGTAAGCATCGGCGTTGCCGCCCATCTGCCGGCCGACGATACGAGTGCGCAGGAGCTGGTGCAGATGGCTGATGCGGCGCTGTACCGTGCCAAGCAGGTAGGGCGGAATCGGATTGCTTATGCGCCCGCGAAATCTTTGGTTTTGGCGGCGGCGCGGAGGTGAGGAAGGAAACTGTTGGTCCTTGGTTTCGCGCCGGTCGTTCCGTCGGTTGCAAATGATCAAAAGTTTTTTGGTTCTTTTTTTCAAAAAAGAACATTCTTCCCTTCAGTCACCACAGCCACAGCATCGATTTCCAGCAACGCCCCAGGGGCAATCAAGCCGCTCACCTGCACCAGCGTGCTGGCCGGCCGCCACGCACCGAAGCAGGCGATACGGGCCGCATTGACCGCGGCGCGCTGGCTGAGGTCGGTCATGAACACTGTCAGCTTTGCCACATTCTCCAGCGAACTCCCCGAGGCTTCGACAATATGCCTCAATATGCCGAGAATATGCGCCGCCTGCGCCCCCGCATCGTCGCCGCCGACCAGCCTGCCGGCCGCATCCAGCGGCAAAAGGCCTGAGACGAAAAGCAGGTTTCCCGCGACCACCGCATCCGCGTAATGCGGCGCCGGCTGCGTGACGCCGGGAAAATCAAGCGCGCGGATGAGCCGGCTCATATCGGTGTTGCCAGCAAGGTCATAATGGCGCCGGTATCGACGATCACGCGCTGCCTGGCAAAACGCAGCACGCCGTCAAGCTCGACCACGCGCGCATGGTAGCGGCCGACGCTGAACAGGCGCGTCTGACCCTCCTGCGTGCTTTGATAAAGCGCATAGGCGCTGCTGGCGTCCCAGCCCGCATCCGCCGGCGTGACATGCACTGGCCCGATGATGTGGCAATCGACATGGATATTGAAAATATTAGCCTCGCGCAACGCACTGATCCGGTCGCGCAGCATGTCCTTGCTGTCGCAGAGCATGAGCGAAAGCGGCAGGTTCTGGCGTACGTTCTCGCGGCTGACGATTTCGTAGAGACAATCTTCGATGAACAGATCGGTCCATTCCTCCAGCCGGTCTTCGTCGAGCAGCCGGCCATATTCTTCGAACAGCATGGTCAGGCAGATGAACATATCGGCGGTCATGGCAGCGGCCCGCCGGCTTCGATGCCCATCAGCTTGCAGTAATGGATCCAGAAGCCGCGCATGGGAACGTCGGTGACCAGATTTTCCTGATCCGTAATGGCGCCGCGGCCGCCGAATTCCACCACCGAATGCTCTTGCGCGTCGCGCACGATGGCGCGGTGGACGAGTTCCACCGCCTCGCCATCCTCCATGGAAACCAGGCCGGCGGGGCCGGCCAGGTTCGCTTTTCGCAGCCGGTGGCGGCGCATGACTTCGTCATCGTCTGCATAGCCGAAATAGGTGCTGACGATTTCGAATTCGTCGGCCGATGTGGTGCGGAACTGCCGCACCGCCAGCGTATTGCCGATTTGCTGGAAGGCGCTATTCGGAAAGATGGACGCAATGGTCAGCGACAAATCATCCGGATACTCTTTATGGTAGCGCAGCATCGAGGGGTCGCGCAGCCTGATATCCATGTCGCCGCGGCCGGTGTCGCCATAACCTTCCTTGGACTCCGCTGGCGCCTCATCCGCCGGCCGGCTACCCTGCGCGGCCCAGGACATGTTGTGCTTGTGCTCGCGATCCATGGTGGCGCCGCCGCGGCCGCTGAGGCGGGCAATGCCGAACGTGATCTGGAACATGTGCAGCAGCCCGCCATGGTTCGGATCGCGCAGATTGTCCGTATAAAGTTTCCAGTTGCCAAAAATGCGCTGCCGCTGATAGCCCAGCACCACCGGCTGTTTATGAAACAGGCGTTTGAGTTGAGCGACGAATGGCGCATCGAGAAATGTTTCCAGTGGCTCGGTATCTTCGGAGAAACTGCCGAAGATGACGCCGTTCAGCACGGATACGCGCAAAGTTTGCAAACCGTGGCAGCCCATGTCGAAATCCGCCGGCAGCCCGCCGACGCCTTTCACGCCGCGGCGGAACGGCACGCTGACCAGGCGCCCGGTGAGATCGTAAGACCATTGATGATAGCAGCAGATATGGCCGCGGGCATTGCCATAAATCTGGCGCTGCACGATGGCGCCGCGGTGCGCGCAGCGGTTGACCATGGCGTGAATGGACCCGTCGCGCGCCCGGTTGACGATCACCGGCGTGTCACCCACCGCGACGGTGCGGAAATCTCCGGGCGCCGGAATTTCGCACTCCAGCGCCAGGTAATTCCAGACCGGACCGCGAAAAATCCGTTCCTGCTCCAAGGCATAAATTTCCGCATCGCGGTACATGCCGTAGGGGATACGGCTGCCGTCGGCAGCAGGGAAATGGTAGCGCCGCAACGCTTCCGGTATGGCGGTCATGCCGGTATTTCCAACGCGGCCGACGGCGGTGCCGGCATGCGCGCCTGGCCGCCGCGGATGCCGGCGCGCGTATAGACGCGGTTCCACATGCCCTGTGCCATTTCCGACGGGTGACGCGGAATTTCCGCCGGCATGTCAGGCAGACTCACGCGCTTGCCACCGAGCCAGACATCGACGATGGATTTTTCCTCCTGCAGCATGGCGATATCGGCCAGCGGGTCGCCATCGACGATGAGCAGGTCGGCAATTTTGCCAGTAGATAGCGAGTCGAAAGCCTCGCCACCGCGCAGATAGGCCCGGTTGGCGTGGGTGGCAATGCGCAATACTTCGACGGGACTCATGTCCAGATACTCGACCATGAGCTGCAATTCGCGCGCCGACCATTCACCGTAAGGCGTCACGGCAAAGCCGGTTTCCGACCCCGTCAGGATCGGCACGCCAAATTCCTTGGCGCGTTGCAAATTCACCCGCGCCTCGGCCAGTTCGCGGCGCTGGATATTCGGCCACCAGTCGTACGAAGGATCGTCCGGCTGCGCAAACTGGATATTGTTTGTCAGCAGCAGCAACGATGGGCAGATAGCGCAACCGTTCCCGGCCGCGGCGCGAATGCCCTCGTCGTCGATGCGGGAGGCGTGGAACAATATGTCCACGCCGGCGCGCGCGGCATAGAGTACGCCCTCGCGCCCGCGCGCATGCACGGCGACGCGCCGGCCGAGCCGATGCGCCTCACGCACCATGGCGGTGGTTTCATCCTGATCGAACGCCGCATAGAGCCCGCCGGAATTGCCGCCCTGAATGCCGTCCATGGCAAGTTTGATGATATCCACGCCATCTTTCGTCTGGCGCCGGATGGCTTCGATGGCTTCGGGCAGTGATTTGACCAGCTCGCCGGTGGAGCAGGGCGGGCAGCCGATCCAGCTTGGATAATAATCGTACAGGCCCTGGCGCGCGGTAATCGCCGGGCCGCCGGTGGTAATGCGCGGCCCTAAAAACATGCCGACAAAGACGGCATCGCGCACCGCCGGCGTCGTCAGCCCCGAACACGCCGGATCCAGCAGAGCGGTATAGCCCGATTTCAGCATGCGCTGCGCCGCCGCCAGCGCCCGCAATGTGCGGTATTCCAACGTGCCATAAAGATCGAGCGCTTCCTCGCTCAAGGCATTGCCGTAGCTGAGATGCGTGTGCAGATCAGAAAGACCAGGCATGACGAAATGCGCGCTATGGTCGATCACAATGTCGCCGGGCCGCGCTTCGGGCCGCACTTCCCAGGGTTTGATGGCGACTATGCGCTCACCCTCGATGACCAGCGCCTGATCGGCAAGAGGCGCATCAGCCAGGCCGGTGAACAGCCAGCCGCATCTGATGATGGTACGCATCAATCCCCTCCCGTGCATCACACTGACCCCGTCGTATCGGGCACCCAGAACAGCACTCGGCGCAGCACACGATCGACCACCACCCACAGCACGATGGTCATGACCGAAAGCACAAAAAGTGCTGCGAACATCACATCCGTCTCGATACGGGCATTTGCATTAAGCATGACATAACCCAGGCCGGCCGACGACCCGACCCATTCGCCGATGATGGCGCCGATGGGTGCGATCGCGGCGGCCACGCGCAGTCCGGAGCCGAACGCCGGCAGTGCGGCGGGCAGCCGCACATGCCGCAAAACCGACACCGGCGATGCATTCATCGTCACTGCCAGATCGAGCAGCCCGCGGTCGGTCCGGCGCAGCCCGTCGGCAAATGCAGCGGTGACGGGGAAGAAAATCACCAGCACCGCCATGACGATTTTCGACGCCATACCAAAGCCGAACCATAGCACAAGCAGCGGCGCGAGAGCGAATACCGGTATCGCCTGGCTGAGCAGCAGCAGGGGCATCAGCCAGCGCTGCATGAGCGGCGAGAACACGATCATGAGCCCGAAGGCAGCACCCAGCAGCGTGCCGATGAGCAAGCCCGCGAAAACCTCGCCGAAGGTGACGATGGCACTCCAAAACATCAGATCGCGCTGATCCCACAATGCCTGCGCTACCGACCATGGGCCGGGCAACATGTAGGATGGCACCGATGTGATGCGCGTAAATACCCACCAGAGGGCGAGAAACCCGCTGGTTGTCACAAGTGCGCGGGAAAGTCCTGATATGCGTTTCATGGCGCTGCCTGCGGCGTGAGCAGCGTCATCAGCCGCCCTTGGGTGCGCAACACTTCCGGATCGTCCGGCGCCCGCGGCGTGGCACCGCGCACGGTGATCGGCGGCCCGAGTGTCGCCGGCGTGCCCGACATGACGACAAGGTGATGCCCAAGCCGGCACGCCTCCAGCGGATCATGCGTAATCATCAGCGCGGTCCGCCCGCTCAATAACTCCGCCGCGAGATCCTGGATTCTTGCCCGCGTAAATGTGTCGAGCGCGGAAAACGGCTCGTCCATGAGCACGATCGGCCGGTCTTCGTAGAGCGTGCGGGCAATGGCGGCGCGCTGGCGCATGCCGCCGGATAATTCGCTCGGCAGCGCCTGCGCGCGGTCGGCGAGCCCAACCCGCTCCAGCAAATGCAGCGCCCGGTCGCGGTCCGGCCTGTCGCCGCGCAACCGCGCGCCCACGGTGACATTGGCTGCCACATTGAGCCACGGATACAGCAGATCGGTCTGCCCCATGTAAGCAACATGGCCGGAAAGCGTTTCGCCATCTGCCGTTGTGACGCTGCCTGCGGTGGGCCGTGCCAGACCGGCCACGATTTTCAGCAAGCTGCTCTTGCCCACACCGCTGGTGCCCAGCAGCACCACGAAACTGCCGGGCGCCACGGTCAGGTTCAGACCGGCAAAGATCGTCCGCGCACCAAAGCGCAACGTCAGATCGCTGATCACGATGCCGGATGACGATGCACCAATCGGCGGTGCCGCCATGCTGGGCTGGGGCAGAATATGCGTGTCTGCCAAGGCAAACTCTCCACAGAACGGGCAGTAGATAAGTCGGGCACGCGCATCGGCGCCCGATGGCCACGGCACACTGTGCCCGTGTATACATGTTTATGGCAAGTGAATTATTACTGCCCGAGCCCCAGAGAAGCGCGCGATGTAAATGGCTGCTCAATGAGCATATGATTGCGCCGCGTGCACAAAGCCCACCAATATAAACCACGGCACATTGACCGGCCTCGCAGGAACGGGTTTTGACGTTCTTCCGTTCTGGCACAGACATTGCTAGTCTTTCGCCAGGGTTGTGTATACAATTTCGCCGGCGGCGCCGGGGCCGCGCCGATGGGGCCTGAGAGCCTGTTTGAAGGGGAACGCCGCTTGCCAGCTCGTGGCCAGATGCACCTATGTGCCTTCATCATGGCAACGGGCCATCATATCGCGAGTTGGCGCCACAAGGATGTGCCGCTCGAGAACGGCACCAATGTGCGCTACTGGGCCAACCTCGCCAGGATTGCTGAGCGCGGCAAGCTCGATGCCATTTTTCTCTATGACGGTGCCGGCCTTCCCGGCATGCCGCTCGATCAGGCGTCCCGTGGCGACAGGGCAACGTTCTTCGACCCGATGACGCTGCTGCCGGCATTGGCCATGCTGACAGACAAAATCGGCCTGGTTGCCACATCCAGCACAACTTATGATCAGCCGTATTACGTTGCCCGCCGCTATCTCTCGCTCGATCATCTCAGCGGCGGCCGTGCCGGCTGGAATCTTGTCACCGGCGTCAACCGCAACGAGGCGCTGAATTTCGGCGCCGCCATGCAGCCGCACGCGGTGCGTTATGCGCGGGCACGCGAGTTCGCTGATGTCGTCAAAGGTCTTTGGGACAGTTGGGCCGACGACGCCTTTGTCATGGACAAGCAATCCGGACGCTTTTTCAATCCGGACGCCGTGCAGCCGCTGGACCACCACGGCGAATTCTTCACCGTGCGCGGCCCGATGTGCGTGGCACGATCGCCGCAAGGCCAGCCGGTGATGGTGCAGGCCGGTGGCTCCGAGCCCGGCCGCGAACTCGCCGCCGAGACCGCCGACATGGTGTATTCCGTGCAGGCCGACCTCGAAGGGGCAAAGGCTTTTTATGCGGACGTTAAGAGCCGCATGGCAAAATTCGGCCGGGAGCCGGATGAGCTGAAAATCATGCCAGGCGTTTACACGATCATCGGCCGCACGGCGCAGGAGGCCGAGGATAAGTATGGTGAATTATCCGCCCTTGTCGATGAGAGCGTCGCCACCGCCCTGCTGTCGCAATGCCTCGGCAACGCTGACCTGTCGCCCTATCCTCTCGACGGGCCGGTTCCCACGGGGCTGACCACCATTGCCGGCACCACGCATCTCAAACTTCTTTTGCAAATCGCGCGCGACCGCAACCTGTCGCTGCGTGATCTTGCCGTGGAAGTAGCCGCCGGCGGCTACGGCCACTGGGCCGTACGCGGAACGCCAATTCAGGTCGCCGACCAGTTGGAAGAACGGTTTTTGACCTACGCCGCCGACGGGTTCAACCTCATGCCAGCAACATTTCCCGGCGGGCTGGAGGATTTTGTGGATCTCGTGGTGCCGGAATTGCAGCGCCGCGGCCTGTTCCGCACCGATTACAGCGCCAGCACGCTGCGCGGCCACCTCGGCCTTGCGCGGCCGAGACGCAAGGTGACTGGCCGCGGTAAAAGCGCCGTCCGCGAAATCGCCTGATATGCGCAGCCACTCCATCCAGCAATTTTCACGAAACTCAGGACGAGGACGAATTATGTCAAAGCCGATTTTCATGATGGCGCTTCTCGCAACTGCCGCGCTGATCCCGCTGGATATGGCGCGTGCACAAATCTCGCATTCCACCATCGATGAGCCGGCGACGCCCGGCACAAGCGGGAAACCCGGTACAGCCAAGGCGCGCCGTGCCACGGTCGAAGACGTCGTCGTCACCGGTGCGCGCCGGCGCGCCCGCGGCGGTGGGCTGATCAAGCCCGACAATCGCGCGAAATCCGTCAGCACGGTCTCCAGCGAATATATATCCAAACAGGCATCCATCCAGAACGCCTACCAATATGTGGCACTGACACCTGGCACGAACGTAGCGCAAAGCGACCCATTCGGCTTGTCGGAGCAAGGCAGCATCAACGTGCGTGGCCTTGCGCAGGATGAAATTGGCTATGTCCTCGAAGGCATGCCTCTGAACGACCTAGGTTTCTACGCGGCCTTTCCGGCCCAGTTCATCGATAGCGAGAATATCGACGAAATCTCGCTCGAACAGGGCTCGGCCGATCTCGATAGTCCGGTGGTCAGCGCCGCCGGCGGGCTGATGAATATCTCCATGCTCGATCCGGCGCTGAAGCCAGGCGGCAATATCGATCTTTCTTATGGCTCTTATCATACAGACCGCGAATTTCTCCGCCTGAATTCCGGCCTGATTGCCGATACGGGCGTGCGCGCCTTCATCTCCTACTCCCATACTGGCGACGACAACTGGCGCGGCCCCGGCCGCGACAAGCGCACGCATCTGGATTTCAAGGTCGTCAAGGAGTGGGGCGACGGCAACCGCGTTGCACTCGTCGGCACATACCATGACGCATTTACGAGCAACTATCCCGAGCCGACACTGGCATCGTTCAAGCAATATGGCCGCACCGGCCTGGATGATCTCAGCAATGCCTACTCCCCTGGAAATACCAGCTATTGGCCCCTGTGGCTGGGCACATGGACATTGTTCTATGCGAGTGCGCCTATTCAGCTGAAACTCACCGATAACCTCCATTTTGAAGGTACGCCTTATTTCCAGTATAATAATGGCAATACACCGTACGGCAGCACGCTCACGCCAGACGGCAATTATCAGGGCACGGCGGGCCCTTACACGGTGGCGCTGCCGAACGTGGTCAATGGTGCTGCAACAGTCATAGCCAATTACAACGAGTATCAGTACCGCTCAGGCTTCAACCCGAAACTGACCTACGAGACGGGGCCGAATAAATTCGTCGCCGGCTACTGGTACGACTATGGTGACGAAGTAGATACGGAGTCGTACGGCGGCGTCAGCCCGCAAGGCAGCTCGGCGGACGTCTGGGGCGACAATCAGAGCACTCTCATCAAGCTGCCAAACGGGAAATTGCTCCTTGCCGGCGGCGATCATGTGATTACCCAGACCAACATGGCGTTTATTTCCGATACTCTCAGCCTGTTGAACAACAAGCTGACGCTGGAAGCGGGTTTTAAGGAGGCTGTCGTCAATCGCGTCGGCACCAACGCCGTGCCTGGTCCGCAGTACCGCACTACGCTCAACAGCGCGGAGCCGCTGCCGCGCCTGTCCATCCGCTACAAGTTTGACCCGCAGAATCAGACATATTTCAACGTCACCACCAACTTCCGGACGCCGGCGGAAGCAACCCTGTTCGACACCTATTATGCAGGCTATGTGTCCTACGCGGCACCGCAACACCAGCCGTCGGAATATTCCATTCTGGAAGAACTTGGCTATCGCTATACCGGGCCGCTCGTCACCGGATCGATCGCCGCGTTCAATTACAATTTCACGCATCGGCAGGTTACCACCCTCTATGGTGACAATTTCATTGCCGAATCCATCGATGCCGGCGGCCAGACTACCCGCGGCATAGATGTGGAAGCCGGCCTGCGGCCCTGGCACCATTTCAGCCCCTATATTTCGGGCGAATACCTCAACTCGACCGAGGATAATGATTTCCCGGTCACCACCGCCACAGGCGGCACAGATTATCTGCCGACTGCCGGGAAAACCTCTATCCGCGCGCCAAGATTCTCCGGGGCCCTCGCCTTGAATTACGACGACGGCGATCTCTACAGCACCTTCACTGTGAAATACACGGGCTCGGAATATGCCACCTTCATGGATGACGAGAAAATCCCCAGCCACACCACAGCGGACCTCGCCATCGGCTACCGTTTCCCCTCCGTCGGCCTGGCTGGCCGGCCGGAGCTAAAACTCAACCTCATCAACCTTGCTGACGCCAACTACCTCTCCGGCGTCGCCAGCCCATCGTCGAACGTGAAAAGCTACGTTGGCCGCTACGGCACGATTATCCCCGTCTCCTCTTCTCCGACCTACTACATAGGCGGTGGCTTCGCGGCGCTGATCACCGCGCAGCAGGCTTTCTGAGCAGATAGAGAAGAAAGGTCTTCTTTTTGAAAGAATACGCAAAAACTTTTTTGGTGTTGGCGCTCGTTGCAGCATTGGTTGCGCCGGGCGCACCGGCGCGAGCGGCTGATAAGTTTACTGTCATGCTCGACTGGTTTGTTGATACAAACCATGCCGCCTTGTTCGCCGCGCAATATTGCGGCGCCTACAAGGAGGAAGGCCTCGACGTCAGCATCATCCCGCCGGCCGATCCCGATTCGCCACCGCGCCTGGTGGCGGCCGGCCAGGCCGATCTCGCCGTCAGCTATCAGACGCAGTTGAACATGATGGACGATCACGGTCTTGGACTCGTCCGCGTCGCTACGCTTGTGGATCGGCCGCTGAATACGATCATGGCATTGAACGATAGCGGGATTCATAGCATCGCTGACCTGAAGGGCCGAAAAATCGGTGTCTCCGTAGGCGGTGTTGAGGAAGCACTGCTTGGCACCATGCTGCGCTCGAACCACCTCAACCTGAGCGACGTTACGGTTGTCAAAGTCAACTTCCAGATGCTGCCGGCCTTGATGTCCCATCAGTTAGACGCCGCCATTGGTGGTTACAGCAATTACGAGGTGATCGAAGCAGAACAGATGGGTCGTCACCCCGCGGTCTTCACACCGGAAGCCAATGGCGTTCCACCTTATGACGAGCTGATCCTGGTTGCATCCCGCAACCGGCTTGGCGATCCGCGCCTCAAGCGCTTTCTCCTGGCTTTACAGAAAGGCACGGATTGTCTGTTGGAGAGGCCGGATGACATGTGGGCGGATTTCATCCGCGAGCATCCGGAATTGAACAACAGCCTCAACCGTGCCGCTTGGGCCGCCACGCTGCCATCGCTTGCCGGTGATCCCGGCGCCCTCGACGCGGGGCGTTACGAAGCGTTTCAGGACTTTCTCTTCCACGCAGGTATCATTTCCAAAAAGCTGCCCCTGGACCAGTTTGCCGTTCAGGTAACGCGGTGAGAAATGCTGCTACCCGCATCGATCCGTCCGATTTATCGCCCGTGCGGGAATTCTGGGCCATGCCGATCGGTCATCACAGCGCGGAACTTGAAGCTGTATTGAGCATTCTTCGTGCTGGCCCGGTCGCCGGCAAATATTGCCTGATCACCCTTATACCACATGAAACCTGGGCGATTGGGCGCATCAGCGGTGTGCGCGGCGTGCCGCCCGCGCGTCAGGATGGGCCGGTTTTCCACAGTATCGCGGAGGCAGAGCGCCATGTCTTCCGGCTGCGGTGGGAGGCCGAGACCGGCTGCACCTTGCCGGACGACGCGCTATTGCTCACGCAAGCACCAGTATCTACGCGCGCATGAAAACTTTGCTTGCCTATGCTGACAAAATTGGCGTGCAGCCGGGTGAGAGCATCGGCTTCATGGTCAGTAGCGAGAACGAACTTCCGTATCAGGCGTCGATCGTCCGGCTTATTCATGCCGACACGAATCCGGCCGGTCCCGGCTATCGGGAAGAGATAATAGCTGATGCCGCGTGGACTCTTCCCGGCCGCCGTCAGCGTGTGCAGCCTGGCTCATGCATCATCGTGCCCGCTGATGCGCTGCCTCAACCCCAGCGCAGTATTGAACTCGACGTGCTTGTCTGGCCGACAATACCGGACCGCGAAGACCAGACGATCGTCAGCCTGTGGGATACGGGCAGCCGCTGTGGCTTTATGCTGGTGGCTGATGGGAAGGCCGGACTTACTGCACATATCGGGGATGGGCTCGCCCCTCCCGCCGCTATCCGGCTCGGCTGCGTGATGCTGGCGCGACACTGGTATCGCCTGCATCTTTCGTTCGACTGCGCAACCGGCGAAGCCATGCTGCGCCAGCACGCGCTGCGGCCGGCCGCCAGGATTGCCGATAGCGGAGAAATCACCGCGGGCCTTGGTCCAAGACAGATAGGTCATGCGCCAGAACTCGTATTTGCCGCACGCCCTGCAGAGAACAGGGGCTTCTGCACCGGTTTCTTCAACGGCAAGATCGAGGCGCCGCACCTTTGGGTGGACGGCGCGCCCGCCGGCTGCTGGGATTTTTCAATCGGTATTTCCGGCACGGAAATCCATGACACTGGCCCGCTTGCATTACACGGCGTCACACACCAGGGGCCCGCGCGCGGTGTGACCGGTCACAACTGGGACGGCAGCGTCTTCAACTGGCAGCACCGGCCGTCGCATTACGGCGCCATACATTTCCATGCGGACGATTTGGAGGATGCAGGCTGGGCTATCGAGTTTTCCTACAAAATTCCAGAGAGAATGCCGAGCGGAATTTATGCCGCGCGCCTGCAAAGCGCCACTGACGAGGATTATGTCCCGTTCGTTGTCAGGCCGCAGCGCGGTACCACCACCGCACCTTTGTTGTTTATCGTGCCAACTGCAAGCTATCTTGCTTACGCCAATGAACACCTCGCCATCGATGCCGCATTGGCCGAGCGCGTGCACGATCATGTGCCGGCGTTCGGCCCGAACGACCTCTATCTCGCCGCGCACCGCGAGCTTGGTGGCTCGCTCTACGATGTTCACGATGATGGCAGCGGAATCATGACCTCCTCTCGCCATCGCCCGATCCTCAACATGCGGCCGAAATATCAATCCTGGCTCGGCGGCACAGGCTCAGCACTGTGGCAGTTGGCCGCGGACACGCATATTCTGGACTGGCTCGATGCGCGCGGCATCGCCTGCGACTGCGTCACGGACGAGGATGTGCATGCCGAAGGCGCCGCGCTGCTGACGCGCTACCGCTGCGTGATAACCGGCACGCATGCTGAGTACTGGTCAACAAACATGCTCGATGCCTTAAGCGAGTTCCGTGAGTCCGGCGGCCGGATCATGCATATGGGCGCTAATGGTCTGTACTGGCGCATCGCCTTTCACCCATCGCGTGACGGGGTGATTGAAGTGCGCCGCGCCGAAGTCGGCAACGGCTGGATCACCCCGCCGGGCGAGGCTGCGCATGCTTACACCGCCGAACCGGGCGGCCTCTGGCGCCGCCTCGGCCGCGCGCCGCAGGCGCTCGTGGGCGTCGGCTTCGTGGGCCAGGGCTTTGACATCAGCAGCTACTACCGCCGACTGCCCGACAGTTATGATCCGCGTGCTGCCTTCATTTTTGCTGGTGTGCCTGACGACATCATCGGCGATTTCGGCCTGATCGGCGGTGGTGCGGCCGGCCTGGAACTTGACCGTACCGATCCCGCACTCGGCACGCCACCGAACACGCTGATCCTCGCGCGCTCGGAAAACCACACGCGCAACTATCTGCCTACGGTCGAAGAGCTGCTCATCAACTACGCCGGACAGGCTATGCTCGCACCGGTATATGCGGAATTGGTGTTTTTCGAAACACCCTCAGGCGGCGCAGTGTTTTCCACCGGCTCCATCGCCTGGTCGGGCAGTCTGTCCAACAATGATTATAGCAATAACGTATCGCGCATCACCGAAAACGTGCTGCGCCGGTTCCTCGACCCGGCAGTATTTGAAACACGAGCCAAGGATGTTGCCTGATGAATGCCCCTGAACTCCCATCGCTGCTAGGTGCTGCCGCTGCGGCTTTCGTGCGTGCTGAACATGCTAATTTCATCGGCGGTGCATGGAAACCTGCCCGCGGCGGCGGCACGCTGCCGGTCATGGATCCAGGCACCGGCCGGGAAGTGGCTAAAATCCCTGCGTCCGGCAGGGAGGATATCGACGACGCGGTGCTCGCCGCCCGCCAGGCGCTGGAGTCAGGCCCCTGGTCACGCATGACCGCGCCTGACCGCGGCAAGCTCATCTGGAAATTAGCTGAACAGATAGAGGCAAACGCGGCAGAGCTGGCGGAAATTGAATCGCTCGACACTGGCAGGCCGATTTTCGAATGCCGCATCGTCGATGTGCCGGGTTCGATTCAGATGCTGCAATATATGGCCGGCTGGTCGGGGAAGATCAACGGCGAAACCATGCAGCTCGGCGTTCCGGGCACGTTGCACGCCTATACGGTGCGTGAGCCTGTCGGCGTCGTCGCCGTCATTGTGCCCTGGAATTATCCCCTCGAACTCGCCGTCTGGCGGACAGCGCCGGCGCTCGCGGCCGGCTGCACGGTTGTCATAAAACCCGCTGAAAACACCTCACTCAGCACCTTGCGCCTCGCACAGCTCGTAGCCGAAGCGGGGTTTCCGCCAGGTGTGATCAACGTCGTCACCGGCCTCGGCGAGACCGCAGGTGCGGCCCTCGCCGCCCACCCTGGCGTGGACGCCATATCTTTTACCGGTTCCACTGAAACCGGCCGCGCCATCGTGCATGCGGCGGCCGGCAACATGAAGCGCGTGTTCCTCGAACTCGGTGGCAAGTCTCCCGCCATCGTGCTCGCCGATGCCGACCTGGACGTGACAATTCCCGGTGTTGCCGGGAGCATCTTCTTCAGCAGCGGCCAGGTGTGCACCGCCGGTTCGCGCCTCTTCGTACATGAAAAACTGTTCGAGCGGGTTGTTGAAGGTGTTGCTTCCATTGCGAAGAATCTCAAGATCGGCCATGGCCTCGATCCCAGCACGCAACTCGGCCCCGTCGTCTCAGACGTGCAACTCGACCGTGTGATGGGCTTTCTGCAAGAGGGCGAACGCGACGGTGCCCGCTATGTCACAGGTGGCAGGCGGGTCGGCAACGAAGGCTACTTCGTAGAACCCACGGTTGCGGTGGGAACCAGCCCCACCATGTCCATCTACCGCGATGAAATCTTCGGGCCTGTGCTCTGTGCCATTCCGTTCAAGGCCGACGATATTGAAAGTGCCATACAAGCGGCGAACGACACGATATATGGGCTGCATGCCAGCATCTGGACACAGAATCTGAAAGCCGCTCACCAGATTGCCGGCCGGATCAAGTCCGGCAACGTCTGCATCAATACACATAATTTCTTTGATCCGGCATTCCCAATGGGCGGCTACAAGCAATCCGGCTGGGGACGCGCCGCGGGCTTCGCCGCTATCGAACATTATACGGAGGTCAAGGGTATCGTGGCCCGCCTATGAAGGCCCGTGGCAAACCGTCCCGCGCCATGGACGCATCGCTGACCCTGGCGATGCAAACTGTTCCGCGCGTCCGCGCCCCTACACTTGCCGCTATCGTGCAACAGAAAATCATCAATGACATTTCGCGTGGTGTCCTTCCTCCGGGCATGCGCCTGGAAGAAACCGATATCGCCGCGCGCTACGACGTATCGCGCACGCCGGTGCGCGAAGCTCTGCGCCAGTTGGCCGCACTCGGCATGGTCGATATAAAACTACGGCAGGGCGTGGTTGTTGCCGAACGCAGCCTCGATCATTTCACCAATCTTCTCGAAGTGATCGCCGATCTCGAAGCCTCCGGTGCGCGCTACGCGGCCACGCGCATGACGGAAGCGGAACGTATGCGCCTCTGTGCCGTGCAAACCGACATGGCGCAGATTGTCGCCCGCGGTCAGACCGTCCGCTTCGACCATACTAACCGTCTGCTGCATCAGATCGTGCATGAGGGCGCTCATAACGACGTACTCTCCCGCAGCATCGAACAAATGCGCATGCGAACCCTGCCCTACACACGTGCCGAATTCATCTCTGAGCGCCGGCGCATGGAAATATCGCATATGGAGCACCACGGCATCGTGCAGGCAATCATGCGGCGGGAGGCGGAAGGGGCTTATCATGCCATGCGGCTGCATGTTATCGATGCGGGGCATGTGACTGAGGATTTGGCGGCTGGCGATGCGGGGTAAGACAAAGAAGAAAGCACTTCTTTTTGAAAAAAGAAGCAAAAACTTTTGGATGTTCAGGGCTGCCGCGTGTTTGTCGCTTCTGCTCACCAGTGCAGCGCCTATGCCGCGCCTCTTGCATGTGTCGATGTATCCTTATATCCCCGAGGCCGCAGACGCAGCACTCACACTCAAACAGGGTTTTGAGGAAACCCATCCGGGCGTTCTGCTCCGCATCACCTTCAATCCAAACTACTACGATCCCTCACCGGCGGCTAAAGGTGTGCTTTATGAAGACGCCGACGTGCATGAAATCGACGGCATCTTCCTTCGCGATTTTATTGAAGCGCATAAGCTCGCACCGCTTTCGCCAGGATTTTCTGCAAGCGTCGGCAAGCTGGTACCACTCGCCGAAGCAGCGGCGCGGCCGGACGGGCACATCATTGCAATTCCGCACTGGATGTGTAGCGATTTTCTTCTCTACCGCGCCGACGAGAAGGGCCTGACCGGCGTGCGTACGCTGCCTAGGCTTGAAGCCGTCCTGCATCCGCAAATGCCCGGCCATGGCTTGCTCCTTGATATGGCGGGCGACGCGCTTGGCGAACTGGTATTTTCCTACCGTCTCGGCGAAAGCGAAAACGTCGCTCAGGCGGTCACGCATCTTGGCGATCCGCCGAACCAACGCTTGATAGAATCCATGCAACGCATTCTTGCTCTGGAACCAGCCGGCTTCGGGCGCAGCGCCGACTACGGCGCGCGCGATGGTTTTTATGCGCGCCAATTCGCCAGGCGCACCGGCAGCGCCTTCGTCGGTTACTCCGAGGCGACGCATGATGTGCTGGACGAGACCGCAACTTCCTGCCGCCACGAGGATCACTGTCTGACCGCGGGAGAGATTCGCGTGGGCCCATGGCCTTTTTCGAACGGTGGCGAACACCAGGCCGTGTGGGTGGACATGTACGGCATTGATGCGCACGTCCACGGTGTTTTACAAGCAGATGCCGAGGATTTTATTCGCTACGCCATGCGCGAGCAAACCTATCGCGCCCTGCTGGCACCGGCGCCTGGTGCCATCCCGCGGTATCTGCTCCCTGCGCGGGATGACGTCTATCATGATCCTCGCGTGTTGCAGGCAGCGCCGCTCTATCCGCAATTTCGCGCCATCATTGACCATGGCGTGGTGGTCAGCGCACCGCATCTGCAGGCGAAATTGCGCGCGGCCGCGGCGGCAGTCGATTCGGCGCTTCCGGTGTTGCATTGATTTTAGCTGCGATCCGGACAGCGTTCTTCGCCGGCGTTGTCGCAGGCTCATTGGCGCCGGCATGCGCCGCCGAGCATTTGACCGTTCTACTCGACTGGTTTGTCAACCCCAATCATGGCCCGCTGATCGTGGCACAGGCGATCGGCGCTTTTGCGCGCGAGGGGCTGGATGTGGAGTTTGTTCAGCCGGCTGACCCAAGCATGCCGCCGCGTTTGGTTGCAGCGGGGCAGGGCGACATCGCCATCGATTATCAGCCGCAGCTGTACCAGCAGGTGGTGCAGGGCTTGCCGCTGTTGCGCATCGGCGTGCTCGTGGACCGGCCGCTGGAGACTTTAGAGACGCTGGACAGCAGCGGCATACGCGGTATCGCGGATTTGAAGGGGCGCCGCATCGGCTATAATAACGTCGGGGGAGACATCGATCTTGCGGAAATCGGACAGATGCTGGCGACCGCGAGGCTGAGCATCTCCGATGTTACGCTGGTCAATGTGGGTACGGCGCTATCCATGTCACTGCTGACGCATCGGGTCGATGCTGTGGGCGTGAATTTGAACTTTGAGCATTTCGAGTTGATCGACAAGGGCGCCGTGCCGCGCGACTTCGACTATACGGACTATGGTGTTCCGGCGTTCGACGAGCTGATCATGGTGGTTCGCCGCGATCGCGCTTCAGACCCGCGTATGGTGCGCTTTCTGCGCGCGGTGCGGGAAGGTGCTTCCTATATCAAGGCGCATCCCGATCAGGCCTGGGCATCGTTTGTGCGTCTTTACCCGAATGATGACAATGCGCTGAACCGCGCTGCCTGGCGTGTGACGACTGCGTATTTTGCTGCTGACCCGTTTGCGCTGGATCGCGCGAAATACGAGGCGTTTGGATCGTTCCTGGTTGCTCATCATGTCATTGCCAGATATCCGCCGATATCATCCTTCTGCATGCAGCTCATGCCGTAGGCTGCGGGAGGTTTATCCGAAGTCCTCACTTTCTTTCTTTCCTGACCGCCGCCGCCGCTTCATCATAAACAAAAGGCAGGCAAGCCAGCCGCCGCCCGCGCCGCATCGGGCTGACCGCGTGCATCATGGCGCAGGAGAACACCAGCGCGCCGCCCGCGGGCGGCTTGAAAGCCCGTGCGCTATACTCGGGAAAACTGACGCCGCCGCCGTCGAAATCGTCGTTGAGGTTGATCGAGACGGCAAACCGCCGGTGCGCGGTGGCGGCCACGGTGTTGTCGCGGTGCGGCGCGAAATGGCCGCCGTCGCAGGCATCGTAGCAGGCCAGGATCAGACGTTCCAGCCGGGTTGCGTGGAACTGGAAGGCGTGGCGGATTTCCGGCACCACGCGGCGGAATATGCGAGCCTGCACCTGGGAAATCAGCGTGGGGTCGGTGAGCTTGAGGTCACGCCTGCGCTTGACCAGACCGTCGGCGACGGTGGCGCCCGCGCCTGCATCTGTTTCGGTGAATACGCCGGAGGATTGGCCGCCGTGCGCGTCGAAAACGCCGATCAGGTGGCGGCAGAAATCCGGCTCGAACACGCCGGGCAGCATGAGCACAGGCACCTGGCAGTCGCGCCGGGACTGTTCCGCGTCGGGCAGGCGTTCGACCAGGCGCAACATCGCCTGCGCGCCGGCTTCGTGGAGCGGAAACACGCCGATAACGCGAAGCCGCGGATCGAGCACATACCAGCTTCGCGCAAGCTCTGCCGTGCCGGGTGCCTCAGGCGCCGGCGCTACGCCATATTGGCGGGATACCGAAAGATCGTGATCCCATAGATGTCTTATGGAAGGTGCGAGGGCTATTGCACGGCCGGAGGATTCGTCGGCGGCGTCAGTGCTCACGGCGAAGCAGATGGCGCCGCCCTTGTCGAACAGCGCGCGTCGTGCCTCCAGCAGCGCCAGCGCCTGGGCGCCGTCGGGCGCGGCGGCCGAGCCGTAAAAGCACAGGACAACGTAGCGTCCGGCGGCCATGTCGAAACTGTAAGGTCCGGTGCGGCCGCTCTGCGGCAGCGTGCATTGCTGGCGGAACCACGGCGCCAGATCGCCAACATAGAGCGTCTGATAAGCCGCCATGCCGCAGCCTACATCGGCGGGCGAGGGCTGTCGCCCAGCATCGAACTGACGACTGGCTCGATCGCGGCCGCGATGCGCGCCTGCGTCTGCGCGCTCGGGTGCAGCGGCGGATCGGGCGGCGTTAGGCGGCGGTCCAGAAACGCATCCGCATCGACACGCCCGTTGCGCAGAAAGAGCGCCGAAAGATCGCGGAAAATCACCCCCGAGCCTGGCGCTCCATAGCGGGCAGCGAGCGCGTGGTTCAACGCGGCCGTATTCTGATCCACCCACGCATTGCGGATGCTCGGCAGCACACCGAGCAGCAAGATGCGCGTTGCCGGCAGGCGTCTGTGCAGCTCGTCCACAATCGCCACAATCCCGGCCAGCGTCGGCTCGGCCGGCCAGTGCAATTTCCCGAAATTGTTGGCGCCGATCAGGATGATCGCCGCCCGCGGATGCACGCCGTCAAGCTCGCCATGCTCCATGCGCCACAGCAGATGGCAGGTCGCATCGCCATTGAAACCCAAATCGACGGCATGGCGGCCGCCATAGAAATGCGCCCATACGGGGCGGAAATTCCGCCAGGCCTCGGGGCCGTCTTTCTCGAAATCCTGCGTGATGCTGTCGCCCAGCCACAACAAATCCACCGGGCCGGCGCGCAATTCCGCTTGCTTCGCCTCGAAGCGGGCCCGCCACCAGGGCAAATCCATGCGCGAGAGAGGTGTGGCGGCTAGGTGCGGCGAGGCGGCACCCAATAATAAGAAAAGACAGCAAGCAGTTCTTTTTTGAAAAAAAGAACCAAAAAACTTTTGCATCATAGCACTATGCCGAACCATAGCAGGCCAATACTCATACCACCGAAAGCTAGGCAATAGTACGCAAACGGGTTCAACGCCAGGCGGTCATGATCGGCAAAATACCGCATCAGAAACGCCGTGCTCGCAAACGCCACCACGGCCGCCACCACCGCCGCAATCGCCGCCGTCTGGAACACGCCGGCAGGGATGCCCGCGTGCAGCAATTTGGGAACCTCCTTCACCGTTGCCCCCAAAATGATCGGCGTCGCGATCAGAAACGAAAACCTGGCCGACGCCGCATGGTCAATCCCGCGCAACAGGCCGCCGACGATCGTCGCCCCCGACCGCGACAGGCCGGGAAACAGGGCGAGGCACTGCCAAAGTCCGATGACCAGCGCATCGACGACACCGAGCGTCGCAATCGGCCGCGCAGGGGCCTCGGACACGCGACCGCGCAGCGCCTCGCCGATCAGCAGCAGAACGCCATTGGCCGCCAGAAACCCTGCGGCAATCAAGGGGGCGCCGAACAGGCGCTGAAAAAAATGCTCCAGCGCCGCCCCCAGCACCACCGCCGGAATGGTCGCCACGACGAGCAGCATCACCACATGCCAGCTCTCCCGCCGCCGGTGCGGGTCGGAGAACCCCAGGCACCCGGCCGCCAGCGCCCACCAGTCGCGCCAGAAATACAGCAGCAGTGCCGCGGCCGTGCCCAGGTGCAACAGCACCAGGAAGGGCAGAAACGCCGCCCCGTGCTCATCCAGCCCCCACCCCAGCAACGCCGGTACCACCACCGCATGGCCCAGCGAACTCACCGGAAACAACTCCGTCGCCCCCTGCAGAACGGCGATCAGACACGCATGCAAAATATCCACGGGAATCCCTAATGCCATGAGCACCGCAGCCATGCGTCAAAGCGCGCCGGCAATCAAGCCAAGCTTTTCTGACGACGGGATTCTGCCCGCCGCGACCTCGGGCAATACCAATGCGCCGACAGTGAGGGTGGCAGAGAAGCGAGCGGACCTGTCCGAAACTAACGCGAAATGATCCGCGGCAGGCCCCGCCTGCACGTGCTGCGGGCATTTCTGACAAAAATTCGTATTTTATTCCAGACGTAACGATAGAAAAGACCGATTGACGAAACGCTCTAATTATTTTACAAACTGTTTCGTATTTGGAGACTAATCATGGTATTTTATACAAAGCGCTATGCGCTCGCGTTGACACTTGCCACCGGTCTTGTCTGTTCCCTGGCTCCCGTGCAGGCGCGGGCGCAGCTCTACACCACCTATAATTTCTCGCCGACCGGCTTTTCCTGGATCACCTGTGGCAGCACATCGAGCAGCGACGGCTGCTACGGTTCTGGCGCCGTCACCGGCTTCGGCCGTCTTTGCGCTATCCTCAGCGATGCCAATGTCGGCAGCAGCACCAGTTCCCTGCAGCGCATCTACGCCCTGGACAGCGAGGGCAATGGCAAGCACGATGTCGTGCTGCATTATCTGACACGCGAGATCAGTGTCGATTCCACGGGATACGCCCACACCACCATTACGGACGTGAAGCGAGTGACGCTGCCGCTGGCCGGCGGCCCGCACGTCGCGTGCTACGCCGCGGACAATAACGCGGTGATCGCCGCGGGCACCAGCACCAGCACCACGGCGGCCGTGGTCACGAAGCCCGCGCTGACGGTGTCGAGCTACGGGGGTTTCTCACCGCCGGAAGCGATGACCGGCATAGCGGCCGATGCATCGGGCAACATCGCCCTGAATTTCAGCGGCGGCTTCTATCTGCTCGGGCCGAGCGGCGGCGGGCTGGAAGATGGCGGCGGCAACGCCTTGGTCATTCCGCTGCACAACGCCTACATTCCCTGATCACGCACGTGACTCCGCCGGAAGAGCCTGGCGACGTCGTCGTCAGGCTCTTCCGGCGCGTCATCGACCATCTCCACCGGAAAACCTGGCCAAGATCGAGCCGAAGCGCCCTCTGACGACTGAATCCTGACAACTGACCACTGTGGAGCGGGTGAAGGGAATCGAACCCTCGTATGCAGCTTGGGAAGCTGCCGTTCTACCATTGAACTACACCCGCAGCGCTTCCCTTCTATACAGCGGCGAAGGTTGACGGCGCAATGCACCCGCGCCTACCTCTCGTCATGACCGAGCACCGCCACCACAACTCCCCCTGGCGCCCCGCCACCACCCTCATCCATGGCGGCCTCGAACGCACGCCCTATGGCGAGACCAGCGAGGCGATGTTCCTCACCTCCGGCTTCGTCTATGACGACGCGGAGCAGGCCGAAGCCACGTTCAACGGCACCGTCACCCACTATCAGTATTCGCGCTTCGGCAATCCTACCATTACCGCGCTCGAACGAAGGCTCGCCCTGCTGGAAGGGGCAGACGCCTGCCGCGTCACGGCCACCGGCATGGCCGCCGTCAACGCCGCCATGCTGTCCCATCTGCGCGCCGGCGACCGCGTGGTGGCCAGCCGCGCCCTGTTCGGCTCCTGCCACTGGATCGTCTCCACCCTGCTGCCGCGCCTGGGAATCGATCACGTTTTCGTGGACGCCTGGGACCTCGATGCCTGGGCCGAGGCGCTCTCCGTGCCGACGAATCTGGTGCTGATCGAAACCCCGTCCAACCCGATGCTGGAGATTGTCGATCTGCGCTCGGTATCCTCGCTCGCGCACGGCGCCGGCGCGCTGGTCGTGGTGGACAATGTTTTTGCCACGCCGCTGCTGCAGCGCCCGCTCGACCATGGCGCGGATGTCGTCGTCTATTCAGCCACCAAGCATATGGACGGGCAGGGCAGGGTGCTCGGCGGCGCCGTTCTCGGCACCACCAAATGGATCGAGGAGACGCTGCAACCTTTCATCCGCAACACCGGGCCGGCCATGTCGCCCTTCAACGCCTGGGTGCTGCTGAAATCGCTGGAAACCCTGCCGTTGCGCGTGGAAGCCGCCTGCGCCCGCGCCGCGCGCGTGGCGGACGCGCTGGCACGGCACCCGAAAATCGCGCGCGTCTGGTATCCGTCGCGCGAGGACCATCCGCAGCACGCGCTGGCCATGCGGCAGATGTCGGCCGGCGGCACGCTGGTGACGTTCGAAGTGCACGGCGGCAAGGCGGCCGCGTTCCGTGCCATGAACGCGCTGCGGCTCATCGTCATCAGCAACAATCTGGGCGACAGCCGCTCCATGGTGACGCACCCGGCCACCACCACCCATATGCGCATCGGCGCCGAGGAACGGGCGCGGCTGGGAATCGGCGACGGCGTGATCCGGTTGTCGGTGGGGCTTGAGGATGCTCGGGATTTGGAACACGATCTGATCCAGGCACTCGAAAAGTAAGCAAGCACTTCTTTTTTGAAAAAAAGAAGCAAAAAACTTTTGGACTCAAAGCATGGCCAACGCACCGACGACTGCATTTTATGAAACAACTACCCGGGATATCCTCGTCAGGGCGGCGCCTTTCTACCTGGCCGACCAGTCCGAGCCGGACGAGGACCGCTTCGTCTGGGCCTACCGCATCACCATCGAGAACCGCGGGCGCAGCACCGTCCAACTGATCAGCCGCACCTGGCGTATTACCGACGCGCAAGGGCGCACCAAGCTCGTGCAGGGCGAAGGCGTCGTCGGCGAACAGCCGGTGCTCAAACCCGGCGAGGCCTTCGAATACACCTCCGGCACGCCGCTCGACACGCCCTCGGGCTTCATGGCCGGCGACTACCATATGGTGGACCGCACCTCAGGCGCCGCGTTCGACGTCATCATCCCGGCCTTCAGCCTGGACAGCCCCTACCAGCCCAGCCGCCTGCATTAGCGACCCTGGCGTTCGGCGGAAACGTGACCATCATCTGCGGGCGCCAAAAGGACCATCGCATCTTGAACACCTACACTCCGCCAGGACCACGCGCCAAGCCCGGCGCCAGCCACGCCCGCCCGTCCGAGGAAGAAGCCCAGGCCGCCATCCGCACCCTCATCCGCTGGGCCGGCGACGACCCGGAGCGCGAAGGACTGCGCGACACGCCAAAGCGCGTCGCCAAATCCTACGGCGAGTTCTTCCGCGGCTATGCCGAGGACCCGGTCGCCATGCTCGAACGCACGTTCGAGGAGGTTGAAGGCTACGACGAAATCGTGCTTCTGCGCGACATCCGGCTGGAAAGCCATTGCGAGCACCACATGGTGCCCATCATCGGCCGCGCCCATGTCGCCTATCTGCCGCACCGCCGCGTCGTCGGCATCTCCAAGCTCGCGCGTGTGGTCGATGCCTATGCCCGCCGCCTGCAGATCCAGGAGAAGCTGACGGCGCAGATCTGCAACACGATCAACGAGGTGCTGGCCCCGCGCGGCACGGCTGTGATCATCGAGGCGGCGCATGAGTGCATGACCACGCGCGGCGTGCACAAGCCTGGCGTGTCGATGGTGACCAGCCGTATGCTCGGCGCTTTCCGTGATGACCCGGCGACACGGCGCGAACTTCTCTCCATGGTCGGCAACCGGGCCCCTGGATCGCTGGAGGCCTGACGTGAGTGCCGAGCTGACCGCCTCCTTCAAAAGTGCCATGCGCCGCCTGGCCGCGACGGTGACGATCGTCACCGGCGGGCCGGAGGGCAAGCGCGGCGGTTTCGCCGCGACCGCGGTGTGCTCGGTCAGTGCCGATCCGCCGGCGTTGCTGGTCTGCGTCAACCGCTCGGCCTCGCTGCATGCGCATCTGACGATGGGAAGTTTGTTCTGCGTCAATCTGCTGCACGGTCAGCATACAGAACTCAGCCACGTGTTCGGCGGCAAGGTGGTGCCGGAGGAGCGTTTTAACTTCGGCCACTGGGAGCATGACGCGGATGGCATCCCTTATCTGGTGGATGCGCAGGCGAACGTGTTCTGCACCGTCGATGCGCTGATGCCCTACGGGACGCACACGATCGTGGTCGGCAGGGTGCACGAAGTACGGCTGCACGGCGACATCGCGCCGCTGGTTTACGCCGACGGAAAATTCATCGCCATTTGAGGGCCGGCCGTAGGGTGGACAAACTCCACCTTTCCGGCTCTCCACCATCCACCCGCCGTGTGGCGGGTGCTGGAAGGTGGACATCGTCAACCCTACGAGGGGTGCATCCGTCTCATTGCGGATTGACATTGATCTGCCTCCTTCTGACCGCGGCTGCGCCAAAGTCGGACACCGCGAGCACCATCCAGGCCGCCGGCACGCTCGCCTGCGGTATCATTTCGCTAGCCGAGGATTGGTCGCGTGATGACCCGCACGGTCCGCTGGAGAGGTTCGACGGCGAAATCTGCCGCGCCGTGGCTGCCGCCGTCCTCGGCAAAGCGGCCCAGGCGAGGGTCGAAGCGTATCCCGGCGAATCGGAGGCGCTGGACGCGCTGACGGCGCGACGCCCTATGGCTGCACGGCGGGCCTGATGGCACCGATGCCCTTGCGCTGATCCGGCGCAACCATCGGGCGGGCGCGCGTTCTTGGCTTCATGCTGAAACACCTGATGTGCCTGACCCCGGTTCTGCTAGCCGCCTGCGCCATCCAGGATTCGCACATTGCCGAAAACGCCCCCGCGCGGCTGCACGGCATGTCGGAGGTTGATCTCGAAGCCTGCCTCGGCGCGCCCGACCAGAAGACCAGTTTTGGCGCCACCGACGTGCTGACGTACTATGCCCAGTCCACGAGCAGCACGAGCTATTCGATCCCGCTGGTAGGCGGCCTGGGGTTTTCCAACGGTGGCTACTGCCATGCGACGTTCCGCATCGACAGCGGCCACGTCACGCAATTACTGTATTCGGGCGAAAAGAACGCGACGCTGGCGCCGGACGCCTACTGCGCCCCTATCGTGCGCACCTGCCTGGCGCATCTGGCTGCGCTCGGCAAATAGGTTTGTACTTTTCTGACTGCCATGCATCCGTATCTTGCGAGGCAACTGCGTTAACCTCGACGTGGCATGGTATGAGAGCGTGATTGCTTGAGGTTGAAGCAGGGGTATTTTATGCGATCGGCACAGGCTACGCGCGGCCGGTCAACCTCAAACGATCACGCTCTAATGATGCGCAGCCCCTGCGGACGGGCCGAGGCCAAACGGACACAAGTGTTTTGCTTCTTTTTTCAAAAAACAAGTAATTTCTTTCCTACTCCTCCACC
>Ga0116231_10002537_pt1 | contig 38266 bp, 39 predicted proteins | sample S1TSphgellanicum_2_FD_89695 | JGI IMG/M metagenome (GOLD analysis project Ga0116231, IMG submission 89695) | Host-associated microbial communities from peat moss isolated from Minnesota, USA - S1T2_Fd - Sphagnum magellanicum MG | ecosystem: Host-associated > Plants > Peat moss > Unclassified...
TGAAGTAGAAAGGTACAAAAAACTTAAAAAACAGGAAAAATATCCAATTTTTTTTTTTTGGAATCGAAAAAAAAAAAAAAAAAAAAGAAAACCACAATTCTTCCATTAGTGTAATTGTAAAGTACCTACCTACTCCAAAGCTTTTGTATTTCAAAGCACCTCCTAAGTCCTTTGCACTCCCCACATGGAAGTTGCTTTCATCAATTGAAGGGACCTTACCTTATTCACAAGCATTTCTTAGGTCATCTATCTATGAAGGAAGGTAATCTGTTTTGTTTTGTTTTGTACTTATGAGATCCATCGAACTGGGATGCTTCAGATCATCATGTTCTTGGTGTCTTTGGAAAGCTCATGATGTTTGGACTTGCTGTACAAAAGTTCTTGAGTATTGAATGATTTCTTCATTGAAAGTTAAATTAAATTGTAGCTGAAAATTTTGGAGGAATTGAATGTCCCTTTGGTGTCTTTGGAAAGCTCATGATGTTTGGACTTGCTGTACAAAAGTTTTTGAATATTGAATGATTTCTTCATTGAAAATTAAATTGAATTGTAGCTGAAAATTTTGGAGGAATTGGAATGTCCCTTTGGTGTCTTTGGAAAGCTCATGATGTTTGGACTTGCTGTACAAAAGTTCTTGAGTATTGAATGATTTCTTCATTGAAAATTAAATTAAATTGTAGCTGAAAATTTTGGAGGAATTGGAATGTCCCTTTGGTGTCTTTGGAAAGCTCATGATGTTTGGACTTGCCATGCAAAGTTTTTTGAATATTGAATGATTTCTTCATTGAAAATAAAATTAAATCATAGCTGAAAATTTTGGAGGAATTGGAATGTGCCTTTGGTGTTGTTGGAAAGATCTTGATGGGCAGGATTTAATGGAATTTATTGGGAAAAATTTGGATTGAGAATGTGGGAGATATTGATTTTAAAAGTGATTTCTACCACTGAAAATTCAAATAAATTCCAAAAAACCAGGTTTTGGAAGGAAAAATCAGTTGAGGATGTGGGAACACTTGGGCCAACGGCACAGGCCACACTAGTTTACATTTAAATGAAAAACCTTTCATAAGTTACTTCGTGTACTGGCCCTATGGTAGGGCCCCGTCCATCCCACAATGCGACATGCCTGGTAAGGTGAACCGTCATTCCGTTAGGTGGTAATGGGTTTTTCCGAGGCCTATTCTAAAGCGCGACCAGTTTTTTCATCGCCTATTGAGAATGGTTTTCTCATAGTCGATTGAGGTGGGCATTCCCTCAAATGTCGGGTTAGGCATCACCTCACATTCCCAACACGACCAGCATTCCGAGGGCTCATTGCATATGAGGCCTAACTTCTAAGCATTCCATACGACAAAAAACACCTTGGAATGAGTGAAATATTTTGTCGGGATTTAATTTTCTTTACAACCGCACCAAAGCTAAGGCCCAACAAGCGGAGAATCTTACAATTTTTTTTGGACTCCTAGTTCGTGGAAGCTTATATTCAACAACTAAAAAATCATTGTCTAGAGTGACCTAAAACTAAGTAAAGTTGTTAATTCCAGTTTTGGGTGGTTCTCACCTTTTTTTGGGTGAGAACTGTCGGTTCTGGTTTTCTGGGGGGCAGGTTCTGAGAATCACCCCGGTTCTTTTTTTAAAAAAAACTAATCGTGTCGGTTTTCAGAATTAAAAAAAAATTCAGTTAGGTGGTTTTCAGGGTCAGCGGGTCTCACATAATTTTGAACCATTGGTTTTCAAGGGTGGTTCTCACAAGTTGATTCTCATAAATCAAGGTTTTTTGTTTTTTATGTTTTATTTAAAACTTTTTTTGAGGATTCTATTTGTGTTTTTTTCTCATAATCATAATAAATGATGAACTAAGTAAATTAATAAATGATGGAAAATATTTTTTTAATATAAAGAGTTGATATTTAAAATTTCCTCTTTTTCAAACTCCCTTTCAAATTCCTCTAACTTCTCCTTTTCAATTTCATCCTTTTCTATGAACTCCACCAAGGTTCATGGCATATTACATGCTATTTTAATATCATTGGGCCAATTTTGCCAAATTGGCAATTTGACTCCCGACCATTAAAAGTTGGGAATCAACTCAATTTCTTTGCGTATAGGTGGTGTATGATATATTATTGAAAATTTTTCGACAAGGATTATAACTTTATTTTAGATCTCATCTCAATCAAAGGTCTGCACACAAAGTTATGGTCCCCTAAAGTTGTGAAAGTCCCAACTTTGGGAATTTTGGGAGTCCCGAGACAAAATGACATTTGGGTGCTGGTCCCGTGGCTAAGCACAAAGTATATAATAAGGGGGAAAGTGATGGCTTCCCCAAAATCTGGGCCATGGTGAGTCTTGTGAATCCGTGTTTGCTCATGGTTCATCCGTACACCAAAGGGTTCCAGCTACGCACTAACCAACCCATTTTTTGGTTTGTGGAGGTCTGTGTGAGTAAGTGATTTGCTTGTCAATCATCCTAATCCCATCTTGGAGCTCTAACACGCCCCTCTACCCCAAAAGTGTGGCAAGCCAGGAAGCGTGCCCCAACTCCTTCTCTTTATGTTGTCTTCTTCTTTGGACTTGCAGCTAAGTCCATCAAGGAGCTTGGGGGTGTGTAAAAAAACATGTTCAATTTCAATTTGAGAATTTACAATTTTTTAAATTTGTTTTGCAAAAAAACCAATTGTAAGGAATCTAGACTCATATTTTTCACCATTGGAGAAGGTTTTTTATATCTTTCACATCCACATGAAACTTCCTGAAATCCAATAACTCCATTGTTACAATTTCTTTTGCAATTTTAGTTTTGAAATTAGTCATTTGGAAAATATCTAGTCCACAATCTTGATCAACATCTTGATCTAAAAAACCATAAGCAACATTTCCAACAAGATGTAATGATTGTATGATTTGACCAGCATGGGATATAACATTATCCTATCATATTACTCCACAATAGACATTCTTTACTTTTTACCAACATATGAAGAAACAAAAAGAAAACTCTTAAACCTAAGGTTAAACATCAAATATAACATGTTATATTTTACTTTTTTTCATATGTCATCAAGAATGAAAGAAAAGAATTTAAAACCCCAAACACTTTTGGTTTAATGTTAGACACAAAAGTTGTTAACTTTAAAGAAAGTCCAATGTCATCATCCATGAGGGATTCAAAAGAAGGTTTCAAATGCATTTCATCCTTGGCTTTAAAACTCATGGTGATGGCATAATTCATGGCATTTAATAATAACCAATGTATAATAGATTGGTTCAAGACGCAAATGAAAACAACCAGGTTCAAACAATCAACTATTGTTTGACAAATGAACCATGTAATAGGAGGAAGAACATGACCAAACATTCGAACATTAATTTGTCTATTGTAACACATGACAGTAGCTCCACAAAAAAAAACACTTCCTAGAATAATATTACCCTGCTTGCAAACCTACAAAAAAATTGAATAAAAATTATGGAAAATTTTATTTATTCAAAAATACAAAGTAATCAACATAAAAAGATGAATAAAGGACACTTACTTTGTCTTAACAAGTGTATTCAATTTTCTTGGTCAAATTCTAAAGTCAATGCAAACTTTCGTCTACTTTTGTCTTCCCTTTCTAGATTTCTTCTTTAACCATGTTATACATTTATGGATATTGGACTATGCAGACTTGATTGAAACAAACTTAAGATTTTTGCATACCCTTTCTTCAACAATAACATACTAATAGGTTTTGAAAAATGCATAACCAAAACAAGTGTCATTGAAATTCTTTTCCAACCCCAAAACCTTATAATTAACAACAAATTTGAAAGATGTGGTCATAAAGTTTAAATTTGCCCCTTCATTTTTTACATAAGCAATGATCTTCCTTAACCCATAAGAATCCAAGAGCTTTTTCAAATTTCTAATTAAGGCTTGACCTGTTGTTTTTGTTGCTTCAAAGAAACTGATTATCACCTTCTTGGGTTGTCAATTTTCATCCAAAAAGTTAATGACCAAGGCAAAAATGTCATAATTGCCTTTTGACATCCATAAATCAAAACTTGTAATAGTTAACATACATTGAAAAAGGTTTGGTAAAACATAAATGTCTTTTTTTTAAAAACCAAGTTTGGCAAAATCTATTATGAAAAAAACTTTTGAAAGAAAAAAACAATGTGAGGATTCAATTGCAAATCAAATCATTTCAACCACAAACTTTCCAAAAAACGTATAGGCAAATGATTCTTAATAATCAGCAAGGCTAGATCTTCAAGAAATTGTTTATGCTACACTTCATCCTTTTTGTAAATAAGTTTTGTAGCAAAAAATTCAAAAATTTCATATGAAGATACATTTTGCCTTTTCTTAGCTGGTTGTCTTTCAACTTGAGCTCTCATTTAACTATTCACTTCTTCATCAAATTTTTTTACAAGTAGACCGTGTTATGCATCCACATGTTTTTTCAAAGTTGATATCCCTCTTCTTTAGTTTTGTTCTTGGATTATATAGCATAGGTGTTTTGTAACACAAATTACATTTCATGACTTGGAAAACTCTGCCATCCATTGATTTATTATCATTCACCACATAGAAAACCCAACAAATGGCATTTCTATCTTTAGGCTTCCAAAACAATCTTTGAAGATGTAGTCTTTGTAAGTTTAAGATGAATAATTCATTATTACTTTCACAAGCCTTGCTTGTTTCAATTTCCAAATTCAAATTTTTAATTGAAGTTTTTGTTATAGGTATATCATCCATCAAATTTTCATTTTGGAAAAGTTCAATTTCAATTTCCTTTCTAGTATTTTCATTTGCATTTTACTGTTCCATTAGAAGTAATGTAAATTTTCAACTCCCAACAACTAGAATTTTAAAACTATTAGCTATTTCCTTCAAATCAAAAGGTTTCTATAACTTGTAGAATCATTTTTAGATATATTTTCTATTTGTAAATTATAAAATTAATGAACAAAAGGGCAAAGGCAAAGAAAGAAATCAAGGGTCAACATGAAAAACATTTACATAGATAACAACAATAATTCACTTCTAGGCCTAATGCAAAAAATAAAAATTGAATGGAAATTATGATCACCCCCTAAAACAAACACCAACCTCCTTCCAACAATTAAGGCTAACTTGCAAATAAAATAAATGAAATGTTAAAAGTAAGTTTAAATAGATTAATAGAACAAATTTTATCCCCAAAACTACAAATCAAATACAAAGGAATGTTTTTTAAAAATGAGATGAAACATATAAAAAAGAAAATAACTTAATGGATTAATTTTATTTATAAATTAAAAAAATAGAACGTACAAGTTTTAGAAACAATTTCTTGTCTTTTTTCCCTTGCAAAATAAAAAAAAAGAGAAAAAAACCATATTGTAAAAAAACTGAAAAATTGAAACTAAAAACAAAAAAATTCATAAATGATCAAATAAAAAGTGAAAAAAATAAAATTACTTGTTGCTTGCTGGTTTTTGCTTGTTATTTGTGGTTCCAAAAACTACCTGCAAAAGGTAAATAAATAGGGGGGAGGGAATATCATTAGGGAAACACAAGCTGGGAACAACAATGGGTAATCGGAAGCAACAATAGCAAGGGCGGTGAGAAATATTTTAGAAAAGCAAATAGTAACAATAGGAGCAACGACAAGTGGGGAACAACAATGATAGGTGGGGAACAACAACGAAGGAACAACAATAGGCAAGGAGCAACAAGTGTGGAACAACAACAAGTGTGAAGTAGGAACATGAGAACAATGATAGATATGGATCAACAACGAGCAGGGAACGACCTTGTGCAAACGTAAATAGGAGTAGCAACCCACAAGAAGGAGCATTTGCGTGCAAGCAAGAGAAAAAATACATAAGCGAGAATAACTTAATGCATAACCAAGAGTAACAACACAAGTGGAAACAAGCGCAAATTTATATAAATAAAATTAAAAAATTAAATTTTTTTTTTACAAATTACAAACCTTGCAAAACAAAGCAAAAACCAAAATTAGAACTGAAAATAACACAAAGCATAAAATTATTTTAAAATATTTTAAAATCCTAAATAAACAAGAACACTTCAAAGCAAAAGGGAGCAAAGAATAATTTGAAGGTGTAATAGTGAGTAGGAGCAAAGTGGATGAGAGAGAGAGCTTGGACCTTTTTTAGAAGTAAACTTAAACCTTAACCCCAAGGGGTGGTGGTCACCACATTAGGGTTAGGGTTAGTGCCCGAACCCTAATGTGACAACTGCTTCCATAAATGGTAAGTTTAGTTTTTTTTAATTTTTGATTTTCATAAATGATAAGTTTATTTTTAAAAAAATTTACTCGTATATTTACTTACTATTACTTATCATTTATATTTTTATTAGTTTTTTAATTATTATTTCTACTTTTTACTTATTGTTTCATTAATTTTTAATTATTACTATTACTTTTTACTTACTATTTACTATTTAAAAATAAATTACCATGAGAATTGGACCCTTCTCAAAATGTGAAAATTAGTCCAATTTTCAAATTTGATGTTCTAGCAGTGAGAACCTAGATGATTTCACTAGACAGTTTTTACCTCCATTTCTCATTGAAAACTATCAAATAGGTTTTGATGGTGATTCTCACCACCGATTCTCATTGAGAACCAAACTAAAAACCAACGTCAATTTTCAATCGACGGGTGAGAACTGCCCAACATTGGTTAATTCAATAATCTTGGGCTGAAAAACATTGGGCACATATAAGAATTGACTAGCATGAATTCATACTTGTCACACATGTTAAGCACAAGTGTCAAAATGGTATGTATTTTCATCCATAAGAGGAATAATATTTTAGAAAACTAGTAGATGAAACTAATCTAATAGGCTTCTAGATAATACCATGTTAATGGATTACATGTTTTTATTATGCTTAAATGAATGGTGGAACAAATCATGCATGCTTCAAATGTTTAAAGTGGTTGTGAAATTATCATTCCTTTATAAGGAATCATGGTGATGTGGTTCACATGAGGACCAAATCTTAAAGACGAATGTTTCAACTTTATGTCATGTGTGTGTATTTGTGTGAAGTTTTGATTATTTAATCTAGTTTTCTACTTGAAGGGGATTATGCCAAAAAAACCATAATTCTCTAATTATGGTTTACAGTTTGGAGTTGAGTTACAATTATAATCCATTAACCTAAATCCCACCAACCACCATATTGTAATGTCTCATCACATCGATGTCCAATGCAATGGAGCTCCATAGTGCATCATGAACAAAACCAAATATCCCATGCCTTGTTTCATATAAGTGTCACAAATAAAATTAATTCTTTCATGCACACTTTGACCATACATATTATGTTTATTTCAAAGCCATTATAGACTAATTACTAGTGGTGAATTTTATTGAATAACCAAGGTTATACTTTACCCCAATTACGGGGTGGGAATTATCATTAAAGATTGATATTATTTCAGAATTTGTGTTCAACGTTAAATGAAGCAAATCAAAACATAGTGTGTGTTTTTGTCAACATGTTCCAATGACGGTTTTCATTGAATACGGTCAACAAACTATGTAAAAATCAAACCATGTTTGATTGAAAACCTTGACACATTGTTGGAGTTTTGTTTTTGACAATGTTTATAAAATAATGGTATTTACATGTTTTCAATAGGTTATATGTTTCCTAGGAGTGTGATACATTCTCAAAACTACAAGACATTTTGGTGTTTCAAATTTGAAAGAAAATTTTGTCCATTTCAATATCGTCCCCATGCAAACTTCCTAAACAAAATATAGCTCACCTTGATAAGAGTCTAGGTCATGATTGAATTTATTGCAATTGATGATGAATCCCTAACTCAAATTTGGTTCAACATTATACTATCAAACCTTTTTTTTTGGGGCGTTTTATTTGTGCAAATGAAGTGATGGAGAAAGGCTTCCAAGATACATCATCCCAATCATAATGAGACTCTTGCCTTCTTTGCCTCAATCACGGAAAATTAGGGAATGTGCTTATGCTTTTGAGATCTCCAAGTTTTGTTGAAGTCTTTATGATTCATTCCACTTGACAAGTTGGGGTGTGTTCATTTGTTGATAGTAAGGTTGTTATGGGCTAAACAAGTAATACAAGATTATGTTTGTTTCCTAATACAAAGTGCCTAAAGTTCCATCTACTTGTTACAGTGGGCCTATAAGCCATCTATACAACAATATTTGGGGAAATTTTGGAACATCTTCCACAAATTAATCCTTTTAATAAATACACATTTTAAGTACAATAGGGATGGTAGTCATTGTTAAGTTCTATGGAATAGTCTGAAAAAAAGGTAAGAGATTTTCCATGTCCAAAATTATCCCATAAGGGGGAGAAAGGAAGTGTGTGGCCAACTACTTTTACTAGGAGGAAAAGAATGGACATGTCAAAGACTAGACCATGTCAAGTGAGGGTCAAGGCCAAGCATGAAAGGAAACCTTTAAAGAGGGAAGCTTTGCTGTAAGGTAATGGACAGAAAGAGCTCATGCATTAAAGAACTTTCTTTAGTCATGCAAATATTGATATATAAAGATAGGTATTTGTTTGTTATGTTTGTTTGGGTGTGACCACACCTTAACCCAGCCAAACTGTGGGGCTACCATCTTTGCTTTTGGTACTTGTCAGAGTGTAGGAGAGCCCTTGATGAGGTGATGTGCACATTTTTTTGTTTCGTAAAATTTTTGAACCAACAGAGCAAAAGTTAGTGAATTTAGAATGATTTTTGTATTGAAAAATTAATTTAAATTCTTAAAAAATGATTTTTTCACAATTAATTTAAACAGGTTTTATAAAAGCTCTTAAGTTACTATTCCGAATGGGATGAGTGACCTTACATGTAAACTTGTTATGAGGGTGGTTCTTGAAGCTCAAGACCATTATCTCAGAAAATCAGAGAACCTATTATAATTGCCATTTTTCAAAAGATACAAAAATAACCAAAGAGCTGCCTAGAAACCCAGCGGTTTTTCTCCTGGTTCTTTCATGAGAATTGCAGGTTATTTGAGCTTTTGAAATAACCAGAAATGCAAGTTCTTTAATTCTTTAATTTTTCTAAAAGAATTCCCCACAAAAAATTGAAACTGGAGGTTTTTCAAAATTTTAATTAAAAAATTAAAAAAAACCGAAATCCAGGGTTATTATCAAAATCAAGTATGCCCACAAACACCAATGCAAACCTCAGTTTTGAAGGTAGACTCTTGTCAGTTACGAGACATAATCAGATTGCACAAGAGTGCTAAGCTTATGGGTTATGGGACATAATCAGATTGTACAAGAGTGCTAAGCTTAATGGGTTATGGGACATAATCGATTCTACAAGAGTGCTGAGCTTATGGGTTATGGGACAAAGAAGAGCGTGAGTTATGAGATTCAGTAAACAGTAACGAATGTGCAAAAAAGAATAAGGCAGTATGAAAATCTTACAAGGCAACATGATATATGATATAACTGGGGAGCTCTTGTCCAAAAGCATGATACCACGTTAGTGAGACTCTCCCTACAATTGTCAGTTACCAGTGCAACTGCCCATAAAGTTCTGATGATGCCTGTGTGCTGTATATATAATAGATGAGAAACTCTCATCGCCAAGAGTACAACAGTTCTGCAAGTTTTGTACAACAGCTGATAAAAGGTAAAAAGTGAAAACAGTGATGGACATTTAAACCCTAGCTTCTCAGATAATTAGGGTTTAGGGTTTAGGGTTTAGTCCTAGTTCCAGTCTTGTCTTTACACCAAGTTCAAAGTCATAACTTAGCAAGTCTTAAATTCACAACCAACTCCCAAGTAGTATAGTCTGGACACCCATCCCATCTAATCTCAGATTTTTTGTCCCTGACACAAAACCCATGTAAAATCACATCCCTGGGTCTAATCCCAAAGTTTATACATTATATAATATGTACTAGAGAGATTCCACTAACAAAACCATCAATGTTTGTTATTACCATATCTTTCAAAGTCTAGCTCCACATTGAAATTGAAATTTGCAAAGCCACCCAGAAAAAGAGAACCAAAAAGCTTGGAAGCTCAAACAAGTTGCAACACCTGCCCACATTGCAAGCAAATGCTCATTCTGTGCAAGTGTTGCAGCTTTTCAAAACACAAACTTCAGAACCCCAAAAACACTTCCCTGGAATTGGAGCTGGCACCTACTAAAATTGCTTCTTTTTACACTGCTGCAGCTGCAGGTGTTCCGTGAGGTGGTTTCTCAAGGAATTGTCCTGCAGTGCCCGTGCTGGCACTGCTACTGGGAGGGCCATACTTGTCACCCAAGAGGCCAGCATGCAGGGATAGCAAGTAAAGCAGCTGGGTAAATGCCAGTATGATTGTGAAAGCCTCCAACACTCTCTGCACAAATCCCACAATAGGTACTCGTGAGCTTCAATCAGCCCCACCTAATTCCTCAGGTTTAGGGATCAGAATTCCAGTTTTTTCCCCTTGGCCATGGACCAAGTGAAACTGTTTCCATATCTATTTCCTTTTAAGACATTCAAAGACTTTTGACACAAATCTATATCATCATCTATGAGAGTTCTCTTAGTGATCTATTTGTTCTTGAAGCATCCTTTGTAAGCACAATCTGGAGAGAGAATCAACCTTCAACTTTTGTCCATGGATGCAAAAGGATTGGTCTCATCATGATAACCTACCAGTCTTACTGGGCGATGATGATCCAGATGAATTTCCTTGCAAGCCAGCCTGTGCAAAAGAGGAGAGAAAAAACAAAGCAGATCAGCATCTCTTGTATACAAACTGCATCATTCCAGTGGGTGTAACATGCTGCTCAGGAAAGAACAATTTATCAGTCTTGTCATGAGTTTGATGATGCTCAGTTGGTGGTGCAACATACCCAAAAGCAAGAAGAGTAAGCAGCCATGCAATCAAAGCGGCAGTGCCTGCACCTGCCAAGCTCTCACTGCGCCACACACGGAGATGATGAATGCCCGCAAAACAGGATGCCAGACCCGCCATGCATGCTATCAGCACCAAAATCAAGAAAAAGTTTGTTGCTCCATTGCCTGCAACAAAACACTAAGTATTCAATTCAATCACTGCTCACTATGATGCAGTAGGAGCTTCATGGTACTTCTTACTTGCCTGACAAATGCCAACTTCTAATGCTCAGGACCTTTCCTAGCATCAGCAAACATGCAGACCAATGAAAACAAACCTCATTTTTGATAACCCAACATGTTTCTTCTTGGACTTCATCAATTGCCAAAACTGCAATTGTTTTGTTACAGCAATTTTGCATCAGCACACATGCATGCCTTCTTGTTGCATCTCCAATCTTCTGATGACATACTTTCTATGAAAATATACCACCTTTTTAACTGACCTTATTATAGATTCATCTCCAGAATCTGTAACCCAACTTCTTCTCTCAAGAATATAACAAGCGAGAAATTCTCCCAATTCTTCATGTAAGCTCCTATTGCACAGATTTTCCTTCATGTTGCCCCAGTATGAACACAAAAATAGAACCAAAAACCTCTGCAAGCAAGTAACTTTGGAATTTGCAAACAAAGTTTTAGAGCAAATTTTGAACCTGATGAGCTCAGGATAATGGACAGGGTAAGAAGATCCTACCAACATAGTAGCTGCTGCCGACGCTGGAGTCAATGTTCTTGTTAAGAGCCCAACCCGCCAGACATGCAGCAATGAGGTAAAGACAGAAGTTGAGTACCAACAGAGGCAAGGTCAGCCCTCTTCCAACTTCCATAGCCATCTTTCTTCTTCTTCTTGTTCCTTAAAGATGTTATTTAGGTACCTGATGCTGCAGCCCCTCAGATTTCAAGCTCAAACATATAACAATCTTCAACAGCTAGATCAAGCAGATTGTCAATCTTTTGCTTGAACAACTAACAACAACACAGGAAACAAATTCCTCAGCTTTCCTGCAAGAAAAAAAAAACCCATTAATCCACACAACTGGTCCAAAACTTTCTCCCTGTCAACTGTATTGTATCTTCTTGTGAAACTGTCTAACATATTCTGATTCATCTGCAAATGAAACTCGATCAAAACTAGCTATAGGGATACAACCAATCCCCAGAACTTTCAATAAATTTCCAACAATACCTTCAGGCATATAATACCATCATTCAAGATTTCCAAAAAAAAATTCTCTGCCAATAAAAAAAATCTACAAACCCAATTCAAGGTGTTGCAAACTAAACACTCAATAATATTTAAAATCATGATAAAGATTCACCTGCTCAGAAAACCACAGGGGGAGAAACTTCAAATCTTCGTCCCTTGGGTCTCACATGGACACAAAAGGAAGAGTAAAATTTTCGTAAGGTACAATTCTACTTCCCCAAAACTCCTTTGTTGTCATGCAAAAGGGTATTGTGCAAGGCAGCCAGAGAAAGAAAATCATGCAAAAGTGGAGATAAGATCTTAATGCAGAGGCAGGCACACCACTAGGTAGATCTGCTGCTTGATCAGCTTAAGCAGGCAAATGGATCATTTCATGTTTTATTTCTTCCCAAGCTTGACACCACCACCACTTGTAGCCTGAAAGAAACAGAGGGATGAACATTAAGAGCAAGTCTCCTGTCTGCACAGAGATTGCAATGTTCTAGTACTTAAATGGGGAGTAGGATTGCATTTGCAACTGCTTGTGGTGTGGGTGATCTGGTTTGTGTGGTGTGTCAGATGTGGCAAGCAGGACAAGATCATGAGGCATGCATGAGCATGCAAGAAAAGAAAAGAAAAACTCAGAAAGCTGCACACAAAGAGAGCTATCAGTTTGCCAGTTAGCTTGTTACCACCTTTCTATTCCTGTTCTTCAACTCCCCTATATACTATAATAATTGATCACATACTGCAATTTTGGGTTGCAACTCTTAAAAATAACAAAATCATGCACATGCGCGTGTGTATCAACTTTGCATGGGATTGATTACTTGCAAGCAAGGCAAATCCATGACACAAAAGCATAAACCACATTCAGATTTAACCAGTTACAATTGCTAAGCCAAAATTCAGATATCTAGACACCACTCTTCAAGGTTCCTTCAATGGTTTAGGGTTTAGGGTTTAGCTCCGTTCAAGAATTTTGCAATAGACAATTCACTTCAAATTATTTGCAATATGGGTACACACAAAATTTCCAGAGTTATCATACATCTTCAGATCTGAATCAATAATAACAGCTGCTTTTTACATGATGCTCCTTTTTCAGGACCTGGAAACAGTAATGGGGGCACTTTGGGACTTCTGTCAACTTCAAAACATTTCACACATCAGAAGCTAGCTGCTTCATCAAATATGGAAAGCCTACCCACTATTTCACAGCACACAAGTCTACACATGCTCAATAGACAAGGTAAGCACACTTATTATAGCAGACTACATGACTACAAATGTGTAATGAAAAGAAGGGTGGGAAAAAATAAGAAAAAAAAGTCATTACGATTTATTGAACTTTAGGTATTAGGGTTCTGTTGAAGCCGCATGCGAGCTCGTGCCAGTGAGGGTAGACAATCTTCTAAACCATGCCAAGCTGCACTCTTGCTAACCATGACCTCTGTACCCACACTTTCCCTTTCTAAACCTGTCAAAGTATTGGCAGAGATCATTCCCACTGTGCTAGATGTAGGCTCAAAGTGATGATGCAAAGCGCAGAGGTTGACAAGGGGTACCATTGTGGGGCGGCCATGTGCACACTGCCATACCAACATAGATCAGACTCAAAGATAGCCAACAATATGCACATCTGAGGGATTAGTATACACAGTTACAACATGTGTCAGGGTGAAAATCCAAACATGCCATAAACCCTAAACCCTAAACCTGCAAAACCCACAAAAGTGTTCCACCACTGTGACAACCAGAGTATAGGACTATCACTTTATCGTCAATGGAATTGGCAAAAAGCCATCATTCCCCATGAGTTTGTGGGCTTTTGATAGTTCAGATAAAATAAACAATGCAAGGGACAAACTTCTCAGCATCTTGGCATACAATTAGGTGAACTTTGGGTTAATGGATTTCTCTAGAACAACCAAAAAGAGCACACTCAGCTGTCCTATTGGCTGGCACCTCAAAGGCATTGCTGATACAAATGTCTTGTGAAGGACTTGGGCTATTCTTATTCACTTACAGTACACTTACCACTATTATGTTCAAGGGCCGATAATCTCTATACCGGTAACCCTCCAGTGAGTTCTCAAAATAATGATTCAGTATTGCAGAACATAGGAACTGACATTGCTTTCAAGCATTTTTGCCAACTGACCTGGAAGCAAAGAGATGTTTGTTTAAGTTGATGAATTAGTTGGCGGCACTCTGCTGGTAGTAGTGCATCTCCAAACATGATTGCACCTGCCACCACTCACAAAGAAATCAAGAATTTTTCACAAGGATCTGTTCAAATTCATGTGACCTACTTTGCTGCATACTTCACAATCTTTAGGACAATCAATGCTCAAAACACTTCTGTGATATACAGTTGCTCTGAATACAGACAGAAACAGAGGCTTGGACCATGGAAATTGATCTTGTACTAAGCTCATGATGTTTCCTCAGCATCCAAGGTCCCAGAACAAATGGTGCAAGTATCTTCCCTATTAGTTCTCAGGGAACACTATCTTGAAATTATTCCAATCTGTTAAGGGGAAAAAAGAAGAACAGGAACCAGTGCTCTCCAGAAGGCATACCTCGGCAAGACTTGTAGTTCAGAACCCTCACAACGGCTGGTGGAGGGGCAGAGGCACCATGGGTATCAGCAAGCTGGAATGTTTTGTGGAAATTTCAGTAAAAATATTCATTGACTATACCCAAAGTATGCAGTAATAAATGACGGACTTGAAGATCAATCAAATTTAGGCATCGGACAGGAGATCTTTTCACCTGATGAATGAACTCCTCAAGATCTGCTGCTGTCAAGTCCACACCCAAGATACATGGAACCTGCAACACACATACCATGTTTCAGACTTCTTAGTTAGGCCCTCAAGTCTGAAAGACTGGGATTGCTCTACATGAACTGATGAAACATGCTTCAGGTTATTAACTCTGGGGTCTAGGGTTCTTCAGATTCACAGAATTGCAATTACAAAATGGATTAAGGTATCAGACATACTGCATCAACTTGGAACTTGCAGGCTGCATTCCTTGCTCCTTTCCTGCAACACCAAACCTCTTCTTATGATTCCGAGTTGCAAAATTTATGTGCAATCATCATCCACCTAAACCTAAACCCTAAACTCTAAAACTATACCTTTCTTAATATGCTACTTTTGTCAACACAGCTGACTTCAAATTTTCTGGTGCAGTCTGGTAGAAGCTGAAATCTGTTCAGATCACAATGAAATGCAATGGATTTACCCATGGATGTACCCATACCACAAGATTAAAAGGAGAGCAACATTGTCTACATGGGGTACACCAACCTGTGCTTGTCAAGTGCCTCCGCCTCAGAAGCAGCTTCAAAATGCCAACCCCACTCCTCTATTTGCTCACGGTAAGTGTGAAGCATTTGCTGCTCTGCAAGGCTTAGTGTCTGCTGCCAGAGGTAATCAATGCCATCTCAATGTGTAACAAGAACAATGCCAATTCTTCAGTTCTAAGTACAGACCATAAGTGTGCATGCAGAACACAGCAAAACTATAGATCCATTGATCATTCCTGTAGTAGCAATTTACACTGTTATCCTGCATGTTTATCCCAGACCACTTCCTTCACCTTGGTTACAAGCTTCATATCAACCTACCATTTCAAGTTTGTGAGCAAGGACAGTAGAGGCTTTTTTCTTGTCTGCTGCCAGCACCTAGACAAATACCCACACTGAGGAAGTCAGCAATACAACTTAAGCATGCTGAGCAAATACGGGTTCAAATTCTGTGGTCCCAAAAAGCCAAGGAAGATGTATTGCACATTCTCCAAAGGAAAGGAAAAATAATGGAGGGTAACATACATTGGCACGAAACTCCTCCAGCCGCACTCGCTCATCTGCTGCATGCTGATCCCACCAAGCATGATTCTCACAGTAAGTTTCAGCAGCATTATATCATAATGTGAAAAGACTTGTTTACAGCTCCTGAGAAGGAGAAACAAAAGCTAGCCCTCCAGGCAGCCTGATGCTACATTGCAACAGTATCCAAGGTGTACATTGAAACATACTCTTAAGAAATATGTAACTACAAAAGTGAATAAACCAACTGTAGAGAAAGAAAGAAAGAAACTTGTTCAAAAGTTGCATAATGGTTTTGGGTGTGGTGCTAACTTGATCAACCAACAGCAAGACACCAGATGCAACAACTGCTATGAACTTGGAGTCCACTTGCCCAAGCACAGTCAAATGCTGCAGGCTCTCTTTTGTAACCAACTCTGGTGATAAAGAGCTGCTTGTAGCTGCTAGAACTCCAGCAGAAATATCCAGCACATCATTGCCACTGGCACGCATACATGGATTTAACCATACCTGCATCAGCATCACAACACAAAACTAGCTCTTAAAAATGGCATTCCATTCATAGGAAACATTGGTATTCGCAACACAACCAGAAAGGCCCTAGCCTTACCTTGTACATGCCTGCCACTGTTTCTTTTGAGAGACCCTTTTCTCCAGCACAAGCAGAGGGTGTCTCATTCAAGGAACGCCATTTGGATTGTAGGTCTTCTGGAGTCCACGGCAATAAGGTTGTGCAGGTCTTCTTCGCTGCAATACAGAGATGCAATGTCAAATCCTAACAGGTGCAAAAAATGGTGTGCATTCTAGCTCAAGAACAAAGAAAAGGGAGAAAATATGTTGGTTGGCCTGTACAACAACATATAACCTGCTGCTCCACTAGACCCCATTGCAAAGAGTCTGGATAGCCCTACACTCCCTCCATCTAGCCATTATCAGGTTGTTTTTGGAGATCCTCATTTGCTAAGGATGCCATACTTACAAGGCTGTGTTCCATCAGCATTTAAATGGTTCTCCTCCAAGTGTCTGTATTCATTTAATATCATTACTTGTTGGTCCTCTCCATCTTCAGCAGAGCTGAGCACTGCCTCATTTGGCTGTAACACTACTGCAAGAAAAAGGATAATCACATCAGTTTGACAGTATGCATATGCACAGAAAGAGCATTTAGTTATCTGATGCTCACTGGCTTCTAACATTTATCCTTGCTTCGAAAGATGGGACATACGTTTATGTCTCAAAGAGACAGAGGACAAAAAGATCCTTGGATAATATGACCAAGAAATTCCATAAGCTCCAATGGCATGTCCAAAAACATGAAGGAAACACCCAATAAATCTCCAAGGTTATCCAGTGAAAAAAAAGGGGAAGACCTCACTTCAGGCTACTGTGCACCAGAAAGACCTGAGACAGTGGTTTCACCTAAGGCACTTGTTGCTTCATGTTGTAGACAATCTACTGCTGGAAGTGGAAACTTGTGGGCATAATTGTCATGGAGAGATAGCCTTCGCCGAGCATTGTAAAAAGGTGGACCAGAAAGAGTATGCCTCTGCTGTCTCTGTTGACATTGAGAACTAGGGCTTGTGCATCTTGAATTTCTACCATGAAGAATGGTCCCATGAAATGGAGGTGTCTCGTATGAGCTACCAGCACTAGGTGACTGTAGCAAGTTTCTTCTCTCTAGTTCATCAAAATGCCTTTCTTCATGTACAGGGCTGCTCCAACCTTGTGAACCACCATGTCCTTCCCTTATCATCAGCAAGTCATCAGCACTGTGGAAACTACCCTCGTCAGCATCTGAAGAGTCTGTTAGCAAATTTATGACTTCAATTTGCTCTTGGCCTGCTAAAGAGGACTTGTGAACTGTCTGATGTTGATGAAGTCGGTCCTTGAAAGGACTACCCAAGGTCCCACTCGATTGTTGCTCCAGGCTCAACAATCTTGTATTCAGGCCATCCCAATCATTCTTAGTAGTGCTCCTGTCACCAATGTCATCCTCCACAGGAAATACATCCCAAATCTGCTGCTCACCCAATAGACCAGGAGTCTCATGAACACATGTACATTCATCAGTTTCTGACAATAAGGACTGCTGCAGAGGTTTCAATCTCTCAGAACCAACACCCACATGTTGAGTTGGTCTCAATGCAATGTCTGTCTCAAGCTGGTCAATTTCTTGACAAGGTTGAGGGAAATCACATCCCCAACTTAAATCACTTGTGGTTGGGGAGGATGGCACCAGGAGGTATGGTTGCATCCCTGAGCTCTGAGGGCTGCCATCAAGATCTCCTTCTGATTCCAGAACATCTAAAGAACTGCGTTTTGTGATCTGGAGTACCTGTGGACTACAAAACTGAGATCGAAGCTTTATGTAAGCACATGTACATGTACCACCTCTAATGTGGTCACAATCAGGTCTGTGCTGAAATCCCCCCTCATCCAACAAATCAAGTTCACCTGCTGGCTGATGTGCCAGGGATGCCACATCCTTGTTGTGGCCACACTCTCTCCCAAAGTCCTTACTGCAATGCCGCTTGCAAGCTTGCAGAGGCAAATCATCGGAAAGTCTTTTGTGAGAATTATCGTTGGTCACCATTGGCAGAACAGGTGCAACAGTTCTACCAAAGTCTAGTCTCAAGGTTGCAACTTTGGAAGGACTCCTTCTGCCAGCCTGAGGTTCAAACATGTTTGGAAGGTCTTCACATGGAGACAAAGTTTCTCTTTTACAGATTGCCTTCTTACCGGTTGGCTCAGCTTGTTGCCAGGGCTCTTGCTTAGATTCTGACTTGACTGTTGCTACTTCAGAATTTAAACTACCTGGTGAAAAACCAGTATTGATAATCAGCAATGAAGAAGACTCCTTATGAAGCTTAGCAAAGTCCAAAGATGTAAGTGCTTTCTCCTCCACTTCTGCAACTAAGAAAGAATGTAACATGCTAGGATGGGAAATGATGGCACATGATGATGACATTGCCAGGGAAAACAAAGGTGTAAGTCAAGTTCACCAGCACTTTGTTTTGCAGTCAAGCCTTGCTCCCAGCTTGCCTCAAGTACATCATTCAAGAATGAAAGCACTTTACTCCAGTCCTGGAAAAGTAAAACACAATCCTCTCTCAAAATACAGGTTTCAGTGTCTCCAAGAGTCACTTCACACAAGTCTAGAGAGTCAAACAAGACTTCATGGTAACCAAGCAGACAGGCATTCTGACATACCTTAAACTCCACAATGGTCTTCGATACTTCAAACGTGATGTCATACTCAGAAAACTGGCACCTTAAGTTCAGAACAAATGCAGGGTAGGCTTGTCTCCCAGAAGCTCGACCTGATCTGGTTTTCTTCCCTGACTCCTGACCATGGAGACCTCCTTTCACCGAACTGCCACCAGTTCTTCCCCAAGAATTCATCACTTTGTGAAGAGGGGTTTTGCACACAAACCGATGGTTGATGTCTGCCAGATGGTCAAGGTATATATGATGTCTATGGATGTGTTTGGGCGGTGAACATGTGCCCATTGCTTTCAGGAGAAAGCAAGTTCCTTCCTTGGGTATGACATGGAGTGAAAGCAAGAAGTAGGACCATGGTCAAAGACAACTCCATTATGAGATAGTCTATATAGCATCAGCAATCTCTTGAGAAGGATCCTGGTTTAAATGAAGGATACATAAGTATTGCAGACCCTGCAGATAAGAACAAAAGTCTGTCATGTAGTGCATATAGACTCTTGAAGGTAGTCAACAGCAAATTAGAGCACAGCTAATGAAAATGGAGAGTCATTCTGACCTTGGAAGAAAGTTGTCGAGCAGAATTGGACAGAAAGCCAGAGAGCCTCAGCTTCCCTTGTGCAAAATCAATCTCCTTGAGACCAGAGCAGACATCATCCCCAAAGATATGCTGCAAGGTGCCCAATAGTGATGGCTGTTGCTGTATGTGCAACAATTCCTCTTGCCTGAACCAAACCCATCACACAGAATCTCATGCAAAGGAACAAACTGATGCTTAGCATATTTCAGGAATTTCACACAGTAGCTCCCTCCCTTAACTAACTATGGTGTCTGTATTTCTGGCAACAAAATCCATGTTATCCCAGGGTTTCCTAAAACATGACCGAAACGTGCGTATGCTAAACTGTAACACGTACATGATTACCTCATTGCATCTGTAACTGTGAAGGTGACATGGGGGTAAGCCAATGCCAAGTGTAGAACATGCTCCTTCAAAGACTGCATCGCTTTTTTCTGGCTGTGCATACAAGTAACATGTTACCACAATCTGTATGGAAAGAGGATTGAGCACACATGCACCACCTTTCTTGCATAAATTCTGTAGTTGAATACAAATGATGATGATCTTTGAAAAGAATGAAATGTCTTTGTAAAATACCCAGAAACTAACTGAAGTAAATCTTGACAAAACACCACACTACTTGGCCATTCAATGATTGAGCTTGCAATCCGGTCCTGAAAAAGGCAGTCTGCTAAAATTCAACTGAGCAACTTGCCTGTTACTTAGAAGCCTTCTACGAACAGGCTGATTGTAAAATATATCCCGCACCACAACTGCAAACAAAGAGCACATTTCCACCCAAGTGTTGTTGAAAGAATAGAAGATGTATTGGCAACAACAATTATGTTTCCTATACTAGGCTGTGAAACCTATGTGGTTGTAATTTAAAAAGAATGATATAAATTCACTTAACTGTATCTCCAGATTCCAGTGACATAAACAGCATAACCAGTTTAGGGTTTTAGGATTTTGATGCTGAAAATCACCTAAACGACTGTTCTTCAAAGTAAAGCATGGCAGAGGCATGAGAAAAATGCTGCACCTGTTGTACCTCTTGCACGTTGCTTGCTACTAAGGCCAAAAGACATGGTGACTGGGCCCTGCAAGCCATAAATACCCAAATTGGTCAAGATCCATCCCCTTGCTTGTCTGTTCCTTTCCTTTACAGCATCCACATTAGGAAGAAGAAGCACACACACTGCTGGAAAATTCACCTAAAAGTGCAACTACTTTGATTAAGTAGTTCAGAACCCAAGTACCTTCATGATCTTGCTGTAAGTGTGAGGGCTTCCTCGCACCCTGGAAGTAATCTCCATGAGAGAAATGTGAGACAGTGAGCTTAGTGCCTCTCCCCGGAAACCTAAGGTCTGTACTCCTGCTTCCAGTTCTGCCAGAGTATGCAGCTTGGAAGTGGCTGCCACACAAAGAAAACAAACAATTGGTCATTCATCCTCATCATATATTTGAAAGTGTTTGTGAGAATAATAGAGTGTTATCATGAGCCAGCAAACCCTAATGAGATCCTGTTGATCCAACAGCCCAGAAACTGATCAATGTGATCAACACCAGAAGGAGCTGTGATGACCCACAGTATAAAAACACTGGCAGTAAAACCATCCAGGATGATGGCAAAACAGGAAAGCCATGAACAATATTCTTTCTTCAAACAAAAACAACAAGAAGTAAAACAATGAAGACAAATGAAACTAATTTGGTACATTCATTCATACCACATCTTCTACTCTTCCTTCAGCAAAGTTCTTTTCATGGAGCAACAACAACAACCAAGCTCAAAAGCACATCATCATCCTCACTCACCATGCCTTTCACCCACAAGCTTCAAATCATCCCGGCTAATACCACAACCTGCACCCAAAAACAACAAGGCCATAGGTATTCAGGAAAATACAACAACACAACAACACAAGGAGCATTGTGATGGTGGCGAAAAAACTGGTAGCAACCAGGACCTTGCTTCAATGCTAGAATCTTATAAAACCCTACATAAATCTTGGAGCTGCCTGCACTTTAAGGTAGAGATTTTGAGCAACAGATCATTAGAGATAGAGTCTCGCGTTTAGATCAGAAGATCAACTGACGAAAACCTAAAATGAAATTGCTGTGCTCACCATCGTCTTCCACTCTGATGCTCGAAGCCCCTTCGTCCAACCAGACATGCACCTGCTAGTGAGCACACCATCTCCCCACATCAGAAAACCGTTCTGCGTCCAATCTGACGCAAGAAGGAGAACCTTGAGAACCCTAAACCCATTTGGACGACGAAGGAGTTCGTGTCACGTATGTACCTGAGTCGCACTGGCATCCAAGCTGTTGCAGACAAGCTCGCCCACTACTTGTCCCAGATCCGAGAGCGCAATGCCGGACCGCAGTTGGCTGACAATTGCACCAGACAGTCGAGCTATCTGCCGCATCCTTCCCTACTCTCTCTTCCAATCCCTCCTGTCTTTCCCGAAAGTAGCGCTGCAGCACCACTCTCCTCCAAGTTCCTTCAAAGTCCATTCCTCTTCTACCGCCAGCATCAAACCATCTTCTGATCAGCTCCCGTGACAAGCTCAGATGGGCATGCAAATCCCTCCTCACGTCAAGCTCCGAGTTCCGATTTCGAAAAAAAAAAATTCTTATAAGAATTTTACGTTTCAGAGGTCAAAGAGATTCCTACCACCCAGAAATCGCCTCTCCTTCTCTTCTCCCGTTTCATCCAGCCTTAAGATTTTCCTGCACAGAATCAGGTGGTACTCACGTTCTGGCGTGCGTGCTCGCCCGCTCATGCAGAACCCTGTCAAGAAGAATAAGCGACCTTCCCATAAGGGACTCGCACCTTTCGGCGGGAGTCGAAGGTGGGTCCCTCGCTCACTCAGAGGGCTTTACATGACGTAAAGACCAAAGGGCGAATGTAAAAGAAATTGTGTGTGCAGGGCTAATAAAATGTAGCATGAGTTGAATGACAAAAATGTCAATTTGAGTTTAACTTTTGGTGTGGTAAGTTTCTGTCTTGCACATAGGTATAAGTGGAGGGTTTAGGGGAGGATTTGGGAGTCCTCTCCAAAATAGTTTGTGTAAACTTGTGATTAGGTGTTGAGGGATTTTGCATGACGAAGCCTTGGACCACTTGGGAAGTTCACATCAGACTAAATCCATGTGCTTTAGTTTTCTTTAATCCTTCCGATGCTTGTTTCTTACTATAGATAGCATGTGTCCATAGACCTACAACATGCACAAGTCATAGCGAATTTTCAACAAGTTGTTGCACTTGGTTGGGGTGTGACCTAAAAGGAGCCCTAAAGTGAAAAAGTTGCAAAAAGTATTGCCCTAAAACACCAATTGATGGAGCACAATGGTTGTCATGAACACATTAACCATATGATGTTCAAAATAGCATGTTGTTTTGTTTTGTGTGTTTTATGTTTGCAAGTTGTGCATTCATGGAAGAAGGAGAATGTGGGCACTCTATCCTCTTTATTTAGATCATGAGTGTGCAAGTTTATCTATGTTGTTTTTTTTTTCTTCACAAAGATTCGTGGGAGTATGACTCCTATTGGTGCTTTGGATTATAGAGAGATGAGGACTGTGAATATTTGAAGGAAGTCAGTTCTACAATTGGGGGGATCTGTTGATTGGTTTTCGAAAGGATAGAGAAAAGAACTAAGTATTTTAAAGTTGGTTTTGTGTTGGAAGGTGCTAATAGATGGGGTTAGGTAGAAATGCATTGAAAGATGAATGTTCTACATGCATGACATTGCTTTTTGAATTTTTGTTGCATCGAAGATTTAAAGTTTATGGTAGGTTGTTAGTGATGGGTTGGTGGTGAAAGTGATGCAGAATAGAAAGGGTTCATGAATGATCTTTAATGACATTATTTAAGGTGTTTGTGTTTGAGTGTGGGAAAAAATAAATACCTTTTTTTGGGCGTTCCAAGTTAGGGTCTACAGCTGGTCTTCACCTAAAGTCTAGTAAATAAGGGTTAATTTTCTATCAAGGGTGGATTGGGCAAAATTTCCTTTCTTGTACAAGCTTTTAGAATACACTGGAAATATGGGAATGGAAAATGTCATTAGAAGTCTGTGGATGCTCACTAAAAGAGAATCCGGAAGGTTTTAATTCACCTATGCTCTAATAGATAGTGGATAACTTTTGTTTTCATGGAACTTTCTGTAGACCATATGCATGTCGTCTATTATAGCTATTATCTATCAAGCAAAATTTAGAGGTTTTGGTAACCTCTACTTTTGGTACTAAAATTGGTTGTCCAGATATTGGTTCAATTTGAATTACAACAAGATTGATGTCTTGGTTCAAGATTAGAATTACAAGAATATGTCCAATTCCAATGAGGAATAATTTGTTTATCACCTACAAACAATTCACGACCAACAAATGGTTAGAAGTTTTAACAACCCATTTAGTGTAGACATTCCTCAAATAGGGTCAATAGTTCTAAGGTCTGTTGGATTCGAGGTTGTGACTATGGTAGGGTTCAATCTAGCAAAGGTAGTTATCAAAGACATTACTATTAAGATTTCCCACAATGGCTTTGTATATATAATTAAGGTGTGATTGAAGATAACAAATGGATCAAATGGCTGGCATACAATTGCACAACTCTAGCAACAATTCCATTTCACCACCTACCTTGCATAGAGACACTGACATTGTAATTGTAAGGATTGGGGAAATGCCCAGAGTTGGAGACATCTGGATCCTTAAGTGCGTAAGATCTCTTAATGATTTCACTCACTTTTTCATACCTATAATTGAAAACTTGTTTCAAGCAGGGGACAAGATATTCAGGACAAAGATAATCGAAGTAATGCATTATAGATTTTTCATGAAAGCAACAATTTGGATAAAAACAAAGGAAGGGTCAGATGGACAATAATGGACCATTGTTCAAACCCAAGAATGTAGGTTCTTATTTATCATCTCCTAGCCTTTTGGAAAAAATTGAACAACAAAGAATATTTAGGGAGTTTCATATTTCTACACCCAAGTTAAGAGACATATAGATCCCTATAGAAATAGAAGCAACAACATGTAGTGTCCAATTTTACAATCTAAAACTTAACCATAAAATTAAAATTAAAGAAATACTTATTAAGATAGTATGTTTAGGCAAGGAATCACATCTACTTTGTTAGATTTTTTCGAAATATTTGTATGGCAAATTAGGTTGGGGATTTATGGGCAGAAACGACCTATGTTTTAATGTGAAGATAGAAGAAAATAGACTAGGAGTTGTTAAGTCAAATAAGAGAGAAGAAGGACCTAAAATTGAGGACTTGAAAGAAATATTTCTAGTATAGAAATTCTAGTGGACTACTAGCAAGATGATTAATCCAAAAGGTATGGATGAACTATTTTGGGGAAAGGATTTGGAGGACATGTTTGATTAGGCAAAAATATTACAAATGGCAGCAAAAATACGAGAATATGATGAGGAGAAGCTATTCAACATAACCAAATTTAACCTACGAGGGGAGGTGAAGGACTAGTACAAAAGATTGAACCCTACACCTCTTGATTGGCAAACATTAAGAGTTTTGATGTTGGCCAAATATGGAATATATGATGGAAAGGAGTTACGAATAAAAATGGATTTTGTAAAACAAGAACCAAGGTAGCATGTTCAGATCTATTACGATAGGTTGGAATGATTACTTGTGCAGGGGAAAATCTTGGATGTAAAAAGGAGGAGGATATTTCTAACTCACCTTAGGCCAGAAATCAAAAAGTTATGTGTTGTACGGACATATGTTAATATGGATGAGTTGTTGGCAACAAGTATTAAGGTGGAGAAGGTGTTTGGTGAAATAAGGGAAACACCTTATGAGCCTTTGAAGGATGAAAGAAATGAGGAATAAATTGAAAGGTCTCATTAATATATCAGCACATTCATGGTTTCAATGAAACATCAATCAATTTTTTCCAAGGTTCAGGTGGCAAGGAGCTGGTCACACCCAAAATTCCAAGCAGCTCAAGTGTGTGTCAATTATGCAATATGGTAAGCCATAGTGCTTCTATGTGTTCAAAATTTTCTAATAGACCAAAATGTGGCAAATGTGGAAGGGGGCATAAAACATAAAACTATGGACTTAAATGTTCCTACTGTTTTGGTTTGGGGCACACTAAGTAGCAGTGTTGGAAGAAAAATGGAAAAAGGCTAGCTATTGCTGCAAATTATTTGGAAGTGCTAATCAATGATGAAAAAACCACTTTGGCAAAGTTGAATCGATTATGTGGGGCAAACAACAATGTATTCTTAGGGACCATAATTCCTAGGCAAAGGAATCTAGTTGTTGTTCCTGAAGTTAATAAAAATAGAAAAGAAGTATTTGAAGAAGGTGGTGCAACACAAAGGAAATTTGGTAATGAAATGAGTACTACCAAGTCCAAAATTTTGACACATTTCTTAAACGGCAAGATTTCATTCACCCCACTTGAGAAATTTTTGATAATTCTTGGTGAATTACAGTACCTTGAGGGATTGGTAAAGTTGGCCAAAAGGTGGAAGGATGAAGAAGCTCAACAAGTGATTCACATTTTTGTGGTTACCACGATACCTACCATCAAACATGTGAGCGTCAACAAAAACTGCAGAGATAAAACTTTGCACCTGACAGTGGAAGTGCAAAACGGGTTAATAGAGGGGCTTGTAGACATGGGTGCTTCTATGTCAATGATGGCTACATGGATTATTCAAAAACTTGGAATTATGCATTTGGTATCCGACAATGAAAATTACAAGATGACATCTAGCATTGTCACTAGAACATTGGGAAGGATTATTAACCTACCTATCAAGGTTAGAAACATCCAATGCAACATGGTTTTCTTAATTATTGATATAGACATTTATGACGTATTATTGGGTCTGGATTTCTTAATGAAGATCGAAGTAAGAGTTGATGTTGAAAAGGGTGTGATCCAAGTATAGAATGGACCCAAGATGGCAATTGAGTTGTTACCATCAATTGTAGTCAATATCTTGCACCCCATAGATGAACAACAACTTTCACCTAATTTTCAGTGGATTGAGGAAGGGATGCAAGGTCTATCATTGAAGGAATAACTACATGAGGAAGACATAATGACCCATGATCCAAATGATGATCTTGGTTTTGATTATAAAATAAATGAATTTGGGAGTGAAGCAAACGATGATCAAGATATGATCCTGCATAACTTTGAGTTGACTATAGAAGATTTGATGGATCAAGGGTTAAATGATTTGATTAGGGTGGAAGCATCAACGCAAATGGTAAACTTGATTCCTTAACATCAACATCAATAGTTGCTAGAAGGACAGATGAGTGAAAAAGTTGATTATTAGGATTGGATAAGTGGGTGGAAACAAAGGAATATGAGAAGGTTTCAGGCTCTTTTCTCAACCCAATTCATTATGTTCAAATTTAAAGAATTGGATATTCATTTAATATTGCTGATACATTTGGGGATGAAAATAGGTGGAATAAAATATGTTCCAAAATTCAATTCAATCTTGGATTGACAGGGCTGCAAGACAAATAATTACTTGATTTGCTACAAGAATACCAAGATATTTTTGCATGGCACAAAAGGGAATTAAACATTTGTAGTTTGGGAGAACATACCATTGACACACATGGATTTTCTCCTTGTAGAATAACTCCTAGAAGATTATATTTTTGCGAAGAAGTAAAGGTGAATAGGCAAATTCAAGCATTTGTTAAGTTGGGCAAAATGCAAAAAAACATGTCAGAATATGCATGTCGATTTACACTTCCTATAAAGAAGGATGGCAATTGTAAATTTTGCAGAGATTACCGACCTAACCAATTGCTCAAACCTTTCTTTTGTCACTTCTAATAAAATAAAAATATTTTGTATTCCATGAATTTTAGTCCTGTCATGAAGTGATCTATTCCCACTTTCCATTGTAGCCTTGGAAATGACTATTGCTTGGTTAGGTATCTCAGCTTGAAGTCTTCTTCTTCATCTGAAACGAAAACATGGTTCCTACTTAAAGCATCCACATTTGAATGTTTATTTCCAAATCTATGAACAATCTTGAAATGGAAGTCTTGAAGCATGGATATCCATTTTCCCTACTTTTCGTTCACATCAAACACTATAGTAAGCCATTTAAAAGGCTTGTGATTTGTTTTCAACAAGAAGAAATTCTGATGCAGGAATTGTTGGAAATGCATGACCCCATAAATTAATGCATAACATTCTCCCTCCATGGGGTGATATCGCTTTTGTAAAGGTGTTAGACCCTTGTTGGCATACACAATTACTTATTTTTCTCTGCCATTTTTTTGGGATAAAATAACTGCAACACCTTTTGTTGACCAATCAATATCCAAGATAAATGTCTTCAAAAAATCTAGGCTGATTAATATTGTAGCCTACAATAATTTTTACTTTAGGGTATCAAATGTCATTTACATTGTGGTGTCCAATTGAAAGCCAAATCTTTTTTAGTCAGATCAAATAAAGGTGTAACAATCCTAACATATCCATGTATGAAGGATTTGTAATATCATGTGAATCCTAGAAAGGAACGAACATTGGTAATAGATAAAAGAATTGGGAATTTTGAAACAACATGTATCTTAGCTGGGTTTGGCCTAGACCCTTGTTGGTCGACTACAAGGTTTAGAAAGTTATTTCCTTTGTTCCAAAGTAACATTTCTTCGAGTTTAATTTTAAATTTACAAACCTCAACTTGTCAAAAACCATCTTAAGATGATTTAGATGGTCCCTCCAATAACTACTATGGACATTGACATCATCCACAAATATTTTTAAAAACTAGTCAATCCCATCCTTGAACACATCTGCCATTGTTCCAAAAAAAAAAATTGTTACATTTTCAACCCAAATGGCATTACCTTCCATTCAAACAATTTGGATTTCATGATCATAGTAGTCTTTTGAATGTTTTCATTAACCATCTTGATTTGCCAAAACCTTGATTATATATCTAATGTTGAAAACCAGGATGACAAGTCCCAAGTTGTGTAAGTACATCCTCAATCAATGGCATAGGAAAATAATCTTTGGGAGTTTAGTTTGCAAAATTGGGCCAGAAATGGGAATGTTTTGACAATGAACGTTGGCAAACCATTCGTAAACTCTTTCATCTATGACCTTGCCATTGCCACTGACTCGCGCAGGTCTTTTCTGAGAAAGACTTGTGGATTCAGAAATAGAACTTATAATCTCGCTCTTGTTCCTTTTCTAGTTGACAATCGTACCGATAGAGACATAGTACTTTGCAGCACAAGCTCTCAAAGACATCCCACTGTCCAAATCTTGCAATGTTTTGGCCTTCTCCGCTAATGTTTTTTCGATGTACTTTTTCTTCCCACTCATGGTTCGAGTTTCTCTTCTCTTTGAGTAACACTTGAATGCGTTACAGCTACTGTATGACAAAATTATAATGAACTGTGAAATGATCGTTGTACTCACAGAATGATTCACACAAGTGTTCAATTGATGAGGACTATTTCAGTGGAGCGTTTTGGAATCTGTGTTCAATGTTCAAAGTTATGGGGTCCATTATGAGAAGGTTTATTAATATGGCCAAAATCATCGTGTGTCATGAAATATTCAACGTAAGGAGGGGTTTGTTCAGAACAAGTGTTCAATATGATAGTTTTCACTGTATTAAGAACTTCTTTTGGATCCATTTCCCCAAACATCATCACATGTGCAAACATGTTAATTTTGTAATTAGTAAGTTGAATTAATTTTCATTTCATTTCTCACAATGATAATAATTCAAGCAACCACCATGACTAGGGGATATTTTGTTGAAACTTTGCATAGACCTGTTTCACATAATTACACATGAGTTTAAAATCTCCTTATTGAAATCAAGGGGTATATGGCATACTTTTTTATGTGGAGCTTGTTGTTCTATGATTCATGATGTTAAAGAGTGTTCAAAAGATTCCCAAAGTACATGTTAGGTTGAAGAAAAAGCTCTTAATGGAATATAACTTGAGTATTGAAATGATTGTTAGCACTCACTTTCCACATTTAACTTATGTTTTAATATATAAATGTTTTGCCTTTCTTTTAATTTTCAAGCCTTTCCATTGTAGATTTCATTTGCCTTCATGTGGTGGACGATAGGCCCTTGTAAAGTGTACTCAAAGAATTTATGAACAAGTTGGTGTTATTTAAGTTGTAGAGATTGCACCGCAATGTTCTTTTGAACAATTTTGCTATGTAGCTAAGGTGGCGATCATCCATAAAACGTTTAGCCAAATTTGGCTATAAATAAATTATAAAAGCAAACCAAATCTAAGCATCCAAAAATTTGAGCATCTTTTGATATTATTAGTCACCTCCCATCACCAAACATTACTTGGTTATAAGGGTGCATTGTGCTTTTTTGTACTTGCCTAGATTTACACCCATAATTGAACACAAAAGACATCATCCTAGTTGGATGTTGGAAAATTTCTAAACATAATATCTCTGAACCAAGGGTCCTATCATAAGCATATTTTGAACACTAGTAATGTCATGCATGTTTAGTAACTGACTTGGTCCTACACTATTCAAATGTTTGATTTTAGGCCTTTGATTGGTGAAGGGCATGCTTATCTCACACTGTTGAACCATGGAGCAAATTATGAAACTTCTTGTCCCTCAATTGCACCCATGATTCATTCAAGTTTGCAAATATAATATGTGAAATTAGCAAGGCTTTCTAGCTAGGTATTGTCAAGGTAAATATTTATGACTTTGCACAACTTTTGAAGGACAAAATAACCCAAAAAATCATTGTAAACTTTTTGAAGGAGTGCATATACATTTTAACACGAAGGAGAGGAATTGTCGCATTCACAATATTGCTCTATAGATTGACCAAAATGGAAGAAAAAAAGAATGTTGTGAAACTTTCAAGTTTGTTTTCTAAACATTTGGGAAAATTGACAAGTCTTTTAGTTTGTTGTTAGAAAATCTTGCATTTCGGTTTGTTTGAATTCATCAAACCTTTAAAGTTTTATTAAGAAACACACCATAGATTAGGGAAATGTACAAATGAGTAAAATAAAGGAAAAGGGAGAAGTGATAGAGCCTCAAGCTACTTCAAAGTAGTTATGAAGTCTTTCCATGTCCATAACTGACCGCTTGTGAAAGGTCGGCCATATTTATATGTTAAAAACCAATGGCTTGTAATAGATCGACCATGGTGATGGGAGGTGTGTTTTGAAGGGGTGGAAGTTAGGGAATAGTTAAGCCAACAATTGCCGCCCAACTTAAGATGGAAGATGCTTGCATCCTTTGTAATGTGATCGAAACTTTTTGATGAAGAAAAGTGACAAAGGTAGAAAAATGAGGGCCTTCTGTCCCCTTCAAGCTCCAAATGGCATTGGCACAGTCATGTAAAAACACATCAACATGTTTGTGTAAACAACAAAATACCTCACGTACAAAGTGTTGTGTAAAAAACTGAGGAAAATAATTGAAAGGTCAGGAAGATTGGTCGAGCTATAAGCCAAACGCCAACGCTTAGGCCATAACATGATAAAATTCATACATGATGGGCCTCATATGTCCCATTGAAAAGCACATTGGAAAGGGTATGTTGGTGCAGATGCTTTAAAATGGAATTTTGAAGTTGAACCATTTATTACTCGATGAATTATTCAAATGGAAAAAGACACACATGGGTTAAGGGTGGTAGAAAAACACATGCCACTTTGAGGTGTTGCTAGAAAAGAAATGTGTTGTTGATGAGTCATGTTAAGGCTTCAAGAAGGAAGGAACATTGATCAAACATAAACCTAGTAACTATGATTGAAGCGACAAAGGCCCAATTCCCTAAATAGGTTGTTGGGGCGATGGTGGATGTCAATATGAGCTCAACACCACCAAAAGTTATTGGGAAGAAGGCTTGTTTATGAGCTAAAGGTCCTTTTGGGCTATCAAAGATCCTGGATCCAAAAGGCTTCCAAACATTTTATAGAAGGAGGAGTCAAAAGAAATAAGGGACTCTATGAAGGTGGAAAATGGAGGTGTGCATGGTAAAAAATACAATGGGCGTTGCATGAAACAATGAATTAGAATTCCAAAAACCACATGAACATCACCCATTCTAGGGAGAAGGTTCATTTGTCGAACATTCTCTTGCAGGGCATCTTTGATGAAAGATAATGTGAAAGTTAAGGTGCCTAACAGAACCCCCAAGGCTTTAATTCCTTTGGATGGGGTGGTAAATTAGGATGGGGTGTTGAAATTTGGTGATAGGTTAAAGGGTGACCATGCAACACATTTTAAAGGTTAGATAAAAAGACCTATCACACAAAGTTTGGTTTGGAAATGTTCATAGATAGACGATACATTTGAAGGGGGACCTATGATGTGGGTGTCATTTCCAATGAATGGAAATAGACAAGATGGGAAATGATTAGTTGTAGAATGTAAAGCCTTAAAATGGGTTTAAATGAATAATGCCCCCCCCAAAGGATCACCTTGATGAGTCCCCATGGTAGATGGGATGATTGTGACATCACTTTCATGACTATGATGACTGAAAAACAAAAGAAACTTGAATGCACAGAATGCACAAACAAAGGGGATGAGTTGTGCGGTGCCACTACCAATTACATGAAAATTTTAAAATATGACCCTTCTTCACACTGAATTGAAGGCATTTACCACATTTAATTGAAGAACAACCCAGTCGGGATGAAGGTCTAGGGTGCACTTGATGCCATGGATTACTATTTCACAACCACCTTTAGTTGCAATTCCAAATTAGTGAGGGGAAAAATGTGTTATAAAAACTTCATAGAATTGAAGACATAAAGCGCGACTTGTGAATCAATATAATGTTTCCCCCATTGCAATGGGATGAACTCCATTTGAAAGTTTGGTCATGGCTAAATAGTGGGCTGTTCCAAGGACGTATGTAATTTGGGGTGGAATGTGAGCCTGTGCAATATGAGAACAAAGTTGAAACAACTGAAGGAATCAGTTCACTCAATCTTCAAGGTGAAAATTGTCTTGAAAGCGTTCAAAAACCATCATAAAAAAACCACTTGCCATTAAATGTGGCATACATTAGAATGTTAACTTGAAAAAATTGGAAGAAAACTTGAAGTCTTGGTTTAGCTTTCAGTTTATGGGGAAAAATGGGAGGTAACCATTTGATTTGGGGTGTAATGCGGTGAAAGTTGAAGTGGTGTGAAAAGACATGTGTGTGGGAGAAAATGGTGTCAAAGTGCGAGCTACCCGAAAATATTCCCCTGCATGGCTAAGGGCTAAACTATAGAATAAACGTTTGTGAGTTAAAGGAACATGTTGGGGAAAAAGGACGGAGCTTGAACTGGCTAGTAAAGCTTATGTTTGCAAAAAAAACTCTTCTTACAAGTTTTCTTAATCGCCTACTAGAAAATGTTTGAATCAAATCCATGTTTCCTTATGCCTTATTGCCCCGCCATGAGGGGGCAAAACAAAACACCATTGGGATAATAAGAGGAGCGAGTGCCAAACTATCACATTGTACGAGTCTTGCGCTAGCTTATCCAATGGAAAATGACATGCCATTTCTACATCATGCCGTAGAATAATGGGGATGTGGTTATATAAACAAGGACGGCAAATGCCTAAGTGATAGGATTTGAATACATCCAATGTTGAAATTCAAGTTCAACCTAATGTAGGTGGAGTGGGAGTAAGGGAAGGTATTGGGTTAGGATGATCACAAGGGTTTGGATTGAATGAATTAGATGTCTGATAAGAACGTTGATGATGAGCTAACCTTCGACTAGTAAATTAGCACCCATAGGTGGGGCACAAGACTTTTAATGAAGGTTAAGGGCATGTTGAAGAAATGGGGATAGGTTGGGGGTATGATCATGGTCAATTTTAAGGACCAATAAAATGGGAAAGGGAAAATGTCTTAGCTATGCATGATCAAAGGGGCTTGGGAAAGTGTAAGGTTGGGACCTTTCATTCACATGAAGGGTTAAGGGCTAAGTAGGGGGCACTAGTAGGTGGTGTATGATTTGTTAGAATCAAAAGGGTAATTAGTGAGTGGTTTGTGGTTTATATGTGAGATGAGGTGGAAGATAAATCGGTGGTGGTGTAAGATGAGATGAATGGGTGATGGGAACTATGAGGTTCGATGATATGTGAGTAGTTGGGGACATAGGACATTTGGTGTCCATGAGGTACGAGGTCTACTATGAACACATGCCCCACTTTCTAACATTACTACAAATCACGGTCTTTTTTACTAGGGAAATTGGTCAAAAAGGACCCAAAAATGACATTGGTCAATTTGACCAAGGTGTCATTATAGATAAATTGATTTTGACATTGTTCATTTTGACCAATGATTTTTTTGATTAATTAGACCTTGTCATTTTGACTAGCATAGTGACTAATAAAATGACTAACTATTTGACTAATAGACAATGGACCATTTGACTTGGTCAATTTTATACCTAAATTAGAATTATTTAAAAAATTATTATTAATTTATAGATAAGTAGGTAGGTAGGTCATAAATAGGTCTAGGTAGGTCAAAAAAAAACATTAGATAGGTAGGTGCTAACCTAGTTAACCTAGTTTAGCCTAACCTAACTAACTTAATCTAACCTAACCTAATTTCACCAAACTATTTTAATTTAACTTGCCTACCTTAATTTTTTAAACATGCACATAGGTTGTACGTATAAGGAATTGAACCCCAAGCCTCTACAATAGTAAACCAAGTCCTTACCAATGGACTACACCATCAAAGGTGTTCAAATTTTATCAACTTTTTTATTTCATATGTTTGTTTCACATCATTAAATATAATGGCAAAACCTAGGTGACAACTAGTGCCTAAACTTAATGTTTAAACTTAGTGACTTAAAGTAATAGTTAAACATAGTGACTTAATGGTTAAACCTAGTGATTAAACTTAATGATTTCAAATAATACTTAAACCTTGTGACTTTGGCTAAACCTAATGACTTAAAGTTAATGGTTAGACATAATGATTTAAAATAATGATTAAACATAATGACTAAACCTATTGATTAAAAGAAATAACTAAACATAGTGGCTAAACTTAGTGACTTAAAGTAATGGTTAAACATAATGGCTAAACTTAGTGATTCAAAGTAATGCCTCAACCTAATGGCTAAATTTAATGACTTAAAATAATAGCTAAACATAATGTTTAAATTTAATCACTTAATGTTAATAACTAAACATAATGGTAAAACCCACTGATTTAAAATAATGATTAAACCTAATGTTTAAACTTAATGATTTAAAATAATGCCTAAATTTAACGGCTAAATTTAATAATTTAAAGTAATGGCTAAACATAATTATTTAAAATATTGGTTAAACATAATGGTTAAACATAATGACTTAAAATAATGTTATACATAATGGCTAAACTTAGTGACTTAAAATAATGCCTATACATAATGACTAAACTTAGTGATTTAAAATAATGGTTAAACCTAATGATTTAAAATAATGATTAAACCTAATGGTTGAACTTAGTGATTTAAAATAATGGTTGAATTTAATGGTTAAACTTAGCGATTTAAAGTAATTAATGGTTAAACTTAGTGATTTAAGGTAATTAATGGTTAAACTTAATTGTTAAACTTAATGATTGAAGATAATGGCTAAATTTAATGGTTAAACCTAATGACTTAAAATAATGGTTAAATTTAATGGTTAAATTTAGTGATTTAAAATAATGGCTAAATTTAATGACTTAAAGTAATGGTTAAACATAATGGCTAAACCTAATGGTTAAATTTAATGACTTAAAAAATAATGGTTCAATTTAATGGCTAAACTTAGTGATTTAAAGTAATGGTTAAACATAATGGTTAACCTAGTTGTTAAATTTAGTGATTTAAAGTAACGGCTCAACATTATGTTTAAACTTTGGTTAAATTTAATGTTGAAATTTAATGGTTAAACATAGTGGTTAAAGTTAGTTGATAAACTTAGTGGTTAAATTTCATGGCTAAACATAGTGGCTAAACTTAAGTTATATTTCATGGCCAAATTTAATGGTTCAACTTAGGCTAAACCTAATGCCAAATCTAGTGGTTAAACATAATGGCTAAATTTAAATTGAACATAATGGTAGAAATTTGGCAAAGTTTTGGGTAAATCTAATGGCTAAACATAGTGGTTAAACCTAATGGTTACACGTCATGGTTAAAATTAGGTAGATAAGTGATTGGATAGGTAGGTAAATAATATGTAGGTAGGTGGGTAGGTATGTAAGTAGGTAAGTGAGAAGGTATAAATAGATAGGTAGTAAATAATTAGCTAAATAAATAAGTGGATGTGTAAGTAGGAAGTAAATATATAGGGTAGTAGACCATGTCATATTTGACTAAAGATCATTGGCTATTTTGACTAAATGTTTAACTTGATTAAAGATCATTGGCCATGTTGATTGATTATTCAACTTGACTAAAGACCATTGGATATTTTGACTAAGGTTATATAACTTGACTATGTGTATTTAGTCAAATAAATCATTATAGTCAAGTTGATTAGTTGATAAATACATGTGTCATTCAAACCCCTGGCCTTTAATCAAATGCACATGTACATTAGTAAAAAATGACAATAGTGTAAAAATTGCTTACTGCTACAAGGCAATTTTAAATCTACAAAATTAATCGCACAATACTAAATGAAATAAAATAAAAAATGTAAGAAAATTTTCAAGGAATCCTTTGTTAGGGCATTATGCCAAGGCCAAACCCTAGCTTCATTATAAGCTTATGTGTCACGATCACTAAGCTACTGGATTCAACAAAACCTATACACTTTAATAAAAAAATATTAAATTAGGTCTTATTTGCGCAAATGCAAATAGGTCACACAGTTTAAATATTAGGTATTTCAACATGATAGTTTTAAACCTATAAAACCAACCACAAAAGACTAGACAAATTAAATGGAAAAAGATAATAAACTATTATAAACAAACAAGTCCTATTTCAAAAGATAACTAAATTTTAATTTTGCCATAACCTTGACAACATCATCCTAATTCTATTGGGTTTGACACAACTTATATATTTAAAAAAAACTATTGTGCAAGAATTAAAGGTCCAAAAACTTCTAATCTTTTATTCTTTGGATTATCCAACTAATGTAACACCCAATTTCAATAACATAAAAACAACTTAGATTTAATCTTTAAAAAAAAAAAACATTTTATAAAACATATTATTGGTGAATGACTAGCCATTAAGTATTGACACATTTTCACTTACAATGTAATTTTATTTAGTTATATTTTGTTCTTTTTCCTTTGTTATTTCTTTAGGATTGTGACAAAAACCAAGAAAAACCAAGACTAAGGCAAAGTCTTTTTATGTGTAGTAAAATTTTTTTATTGTGCTTAGTTTGAATATAATGATTAGATTCTTGGTAATAAAAAACTTTTTGAGCTTGACGAAAGCATAAAAATAAAAAAATAAAAAATTGTTTTACAAAGATAAACATAGATTAAGCTTATAATCATGAAAGTTCAAGTTTCAATCAATGACACACATTCAGCAAACGGAGGAGGTAGGGTTTTGTACTTTCATATTTAGATTATAATCTTGCAAAGGTTGTTTATTTTCAATTATTGAATGAAGCTTTTAATGCTAAGGAGTTCATTAAAAAGTTTCCATAAGCTCCACTTGGAAAACATCTAAGATAATATGCATTGAAGGCAAAAACAAAAATAAATGCAACCATATGAAAAATTAAACCTCTCCAATCTTCACTTGTAAATCTCTCTTGAAGCGAATTGAAACCACCGGTGTCACTATTTGAATGATCTCTTATGTCCAGATCCATTGCCAAAATTGCACAAACAGCATTCCCATTTCGCAAATTTCTTGAAGCTCAAAACAAGTAATTTAGGTTAGTAGTATATGATAATTGACTTGGATGATTCGTTATATGTCACATGACAATCTAATACAAAGGTATCAAATGCATTCGGGTGCTGTCTTTTGGTAGGACGTTGGTCCTCTCCTTTTGTACCTCCCTTTCTCATTTGGAGTGGGTTTCTGTTCTTTAATTAAGTTTCGCAGGGTTTCAAAGACCCAAATGACAAACTAGTAGGTTTCTTTGAGCCTGCGCGTCCCTGGGAAGCCAAAAGTACTGGAAGCTGCCTTGAACAAAATATCCAATCGATTTAGGTGGAACCTAAAAGTCATCTAGGAATCTGCAGCAACTGTCTTGGAGCTGATCGATTGATGAATGCTGGAACTGCACAAGGCCGAATCACGGGATGCGAATCAAACAAGCTGGCATTCAGCGGGCTAGCTCTTCGTGTACCAAGAGGATGTCCATTCGCATATGTTGCAAGTCTCGCTATCGACGAGGTGCACGGATCTTGGATGGGACTCAAATGACTCAGCAACAAGGCACGCGGGGGGAATGAAGGACGTTGCGACGTCGACGGAAATACAACGGCGGGACTTGTTCCAGTTTCTAAATATACGTCAGTTGGAGAAAACTCAAAGCTTTCTTTATAAA
>Ga0116231_10002539_pt1 | contig 38263 bp, 31 predicted proteins | sample S1TSphgellanicum_2_FD_89695 | JGI IMG/M metagenome (GOLD analysis project Ga0116231, IMG submission 89695) | Host-associated microbial communities from peat moss isolated from Minnesota, USA - S1T2_Fd - Sphagnum magellanicum MG | ecosystem: Host-associated > Plants > Peat moss > Unclassified...
CATCAAATTCGCCGTCAAAGAGCCATGCATTCCATGCAAAGGAAATACCATCAACACAAAATCAGAGATCCGCCGTCACTCTCCATCAGAGGCGGCCAAACCGTCCCCTCGTTCACACGTCAAATCCAGTCCAGAGAGTTTTCTGGAACGGTCACCCATTGTCCGGCTATAGTAAGTTCAAAAGGCACAAACAAACACAACTATTTTTATTATATAAATGAACAATATCAATATTAAAATAATTTCTTTTTGTGAATTGTATATGTGCTACAAGTTAAGATATTAGGGAATGTGTTCAACTTGCATGACCATAATAATGCCATTTGAATTATTTTTAATCATTATAATTTTTTATCGTGTTGAATCATTGATTTTTTGGGGGGAGAATTTTCACATATTTTGATTCGAAAAACATGATTTTGAGATATTCAAATGGTTTTGTTGAAATTATGTTCCCCTTGAATGAAATTATTTAATGACATTGCATTCATTTTGAATTGAATTCAACTTATTGATTTGAATTGAATTCAAATTGAATGTAATCCAATTCAAAATTGAACTCTGAGTTATTGCACATTACTATTGACAATCAACTAACATTGGAAAAAATGTCTTGATTCTGTGAAAGTTAAATTCCATTCAAATGAAAGTATTGAATAGCATTGCATGCAACTTGAATTGAATTTATATTGAATTAAAATTCTTAAAATTAATTAAATTTCCTAAATTTAATTCAAATTCAATTGAATTGAATTCAAGTTATACAAAAATTACGTGACATCCATGATTGGTCATTTCTTACTAGGTTAGTTGATTAGGCCATTTCTAGTCAAATTAGACCCATTGTTTATGCCATGCATAGTTGTATAGCTTACTTAGTCTTGCATGTCATATTTTAACATAGTGAACTTGACAATTGAATTCATACAATAAATTTTGAAAAAGATTGAACTAAAATATTTTTTAACAAAGAAACCTTATTGGAAATCAAATGAAACTTGGAAAGGCAAGGCCAATTGTAAACTTTTAGAAGCTTACCATTGATTGAATGCAAAGGTCCTTGCCAATCCACATGGCAATATCACTTGTAAGTAATAATTTTGATATTGGCATCTTTTCCAACTTAATAGTTATTGGTAGTAAGATTTTAAACCTCTTTTATAACCTTTCCACTTTTTTATTTGCAAGGAAATTTGATCCAATCTTGCAACCAATTTCACTAGAATAAATTTTGTAATATGTAACCATTCAATTTGCAACTACATGTGACTACATGCAACCACCTATCATTTGCAACTCTATTTTATCATTTTTACCATCCTTCCATATTAACTAGCTTCTTGGATTTTCATCCAAGAATAGACTCCTATGTTCATTTAGTTGCAAAATTAGTTGCAATTTGGTTACTTATTCTAGTGTGTTTATACATTTACTAAAGTACATTTGGGTTTTGTGGGTTACATGAAAACTATAATGTACTAGAATTTATTAAAGGTATATTAAACATATTTGACTTGTATTCATGGTATGTTAAAATATTTAGTTTGTATTCAAAGTATATTAAACATATATTTGATTATATTATGGATGTATTAGATTGAAAAAAAATCATTTTGATTTTTTGGTTCATTTAAAAATATACCATCTTTACTAAGGTATGATTAAATTATAGTAACAAAGTAATATTAATATGATATAATTGTTGTATTAAATGAGCATTAATTATCTAAGAATTAATATTTTCAAATAATTCATTAGTTAGTATATAGTAAGAACTAACTAATTTAATTTAATCATTTAATTTTATTTAAATTAATTTAAAGAAAAACCAATTATTACTTATTAGTTACTTCGAAAACAAATTTTTGTTTAATTAGATATTAAATCGTAAATTGATAGAATAATTAATCATTATTCATGAATTATCATATTATTTAATTGATTAACTAAGAAATATGAAATAATACTTAGTTAATTAAAAATCACTTAATTTCTATCAACAAGTCAATAAGTTTATAAATAAATAATCTATAATTTAAAGTTTATCAATCAATGACTTGTCAATAATTTATTTAATATTATGCAATATTTAGTTACTATGAAATAAATAATTATTCAGATAATAACTATCTCATTATTCCTCATTTAATTAATTCTGAAATATAGTATTAGTTCTTAAATATCTCAATAATTTGATGTAGGTAGTTAATCAAGAGTTATGGTTAATAGTTAATGACTTTAATTAGTAAATATTTAGTCAACCAATGAATAATGAATAACAAATTCTTCACAAATTAAACTGTCTAGTTACCTTTAATGATTAATTAAAACTAATTTTATTTTTTCTTAATAAAAAAATAAAACTCATAATATATTATTTCTGTATAATACTGAATTTTTTAATTGGTTAACATTTCTTCAATATAAAGTTGTAATTTATTTATTATTTTATTACATTTTATTAAACTATGTGATAGTTAATATTTATTAATCAAGAATTATGGTTAATAGCTAATTAATATTAATCAGTTAATATTAATGGTTTATAAAACTGATTTAATATCTCATATTTAAATTAATATGTTAGAAATTTTATAATTTATAGTTAATATTCAGGAATTACCAATTAGTTAATCTTTTTTTTGGATATTCAATTAACACTTAATTATTTTATTTAATTAGTTGATCACTAGCAACATAAAATGTTTATTTTCAGAGGTAGAAATAATATTTTATTTAGGTACTTGAATAAATAAAAATTATTATTTAGTAATAATTGCCAAAAATTTAGATATATTAAAAACTTAAATGAGAATCTGTGACTTGATTGATTAAGTAGATGTTAAATAATTATTTCTTGAAATAATTTATTATTAGTTTTGAATTTTTTTATGAACCAATTGATTAATTATTGGAAACTATGAAAGAATAATGATCAATGCTACTTTTTAAATTATTAAAATAATTAAACATTAATATGTAGTAAGTAGTTTTATAAGTGGGTGGGTGGGTAGGTAATTAGTTATTAGCTAATTAATTAATTACTTATTTCTTACCTATTTAGTTGCATAATTTACAAAATTAAAAACAAATACAAAGCTTGTGGAATAAACAGTTTTAGTTGTAATTGAATTTGCAACTCAAGTGCAACTAAATTGTTAAACCCATATATTTTATCTTTTAATGTTATCTTACAAAATATATAAAAAAGGTGCCTTCTCTTTGGATTTCACACTAAAAATCATGTGTCATTTAGGATGAGCTCAAAGAAGTTTGACCCTAAAGGAAAGACATAGAATAAAATAAAATAAAAACGTTTACATGGTTACTTCTTACTCCACCTAGTTTTCTACCTTTCTACCTTCCAACCTATTTACATACCTTCTTACTTAAGTAATTAGGTGGGTAAGTAAGTAAGTAGTTTAAATAGGTATGTAGTTTAATTAGGTAGGTATTTGTTTATGCATATAGTTTTACTTACGTACCCACCTATGTAAGTAATTATTTTAAATTATTTTTCCAAAATTCAGTCAATATGCCACATGGAAACTTTTGATTGTGCCACATGTCAAATTTTATTTGTTCAAATGTCATCATGTAAACAGTTGAAATTGGACCATATTGATTTTTTCTCATTATATATTATATAAAATCATATATTAAAAAATTACAAGTTTTGCCATGTGTCAAAATTTGATTAGAATATGTATTGAAATCTATGGCCATCCGTAATGGATGGCTTAGATTAATATTTAATAATAATAATAAATCCCAAAAAATGATTATGTTGACAAATGGCAATTTGTGATAAGGTTATAGTATTTGCAAAAAAATGGTTAGTAGTTGCAAATGTTATACATTAATCAAAAGATGGAAGCATGTATGTTGACCATATATTTTATCCAAAAAAAATGTGCTAATATCATGTTAAGTCATCATTTGCAACTAAAGGTTTAATGTGACTTCACTTATGCAACTAAAGGTTATTTTAGTTGCAAAGTTGATTGTAATTGTTTTTTAGTCACAAATTGGTGTTTTTTCTTACTAGTGTTTTAATTCAACATGATGAACAAATTCATAACCCATGGTCACCTTAAAACATCTCTATTGATGTTCAATATGTGATTTTACACTATAAATTTTAAATGATGTATAGTAATCAACTTAATGGATTCTTCATTAGAAAACTGTTGTGACCCCAAAAAAAATGCACAACTTTCAAAGCCTAGGAATAGCATTGGAACAATCTAATAAACAAATAAATTGTAACACTTTTTATTAATGTTCAATATGCAACATTACAAAAATATTTTTCACATCCAAATTTTGTTTAATTATTATTTTTCCAACCCCATCCATAAAATTGAAAGTAAGATTGCAAAATAGGTGAGAGACTATTAATAGCAACCCATTTGGGCCAATCAAACTATCTAGCCAATCAAAAACATAAGTAAAAGTTAATAAATACAATTTCAAGATGTTTATTAGTTTCTTCCAAGGCTCCTTTAAGGTTCAAAAAGTTGTGCATTCTTTTAAGGTCATAACAATATTCTAATAGACCTCATCCAAGATTTCAAATGTAGGGTCACATATTAAGCATTAAATGGATATGCTTTTACAAATGATTGTGGAATCAATTCATTAGAAGGCCATGTTAGATGTTATATTTTATTAAACCTACCTTTTAGCAAGGGTTGCATGATCATTTGGTCTTTTAAACCATGTGATTTTTGCTTCCTACATGTTTGCCATTTAACTTGGCATAGGAGGCTAGCAAAAGCTAGGTCCTACAATATCATGTGCATGAACCATAAAATGATTAGGACCATTAAATGATTTTTAAGAATTAGATCTTACTTATGTTGTTTCCTTTCCTTTAATTTCCTTCTAATCTTAGACTTGATTGATGGGCTTCAACTAGTTATGTATTATGCAAATATGAAATTAGACAATGTGTGATTCATTTGGTTCTAAAATTGTTATCAAGCAAATTGTTGTTGTAGTTATTTAATAGGTGTTGGGAAGTAGTCATGCATGTGCGAATAACTTGAAAGTATTTTCTATGAGTTACAAATGTAATACCCATGATCTACACTTGTCATGTTATTGATTATCAAGAAAGAAGGAAAGTTTTTGAAGGGTTTAAGGTTTTGGATGGGGAGACCAAGTTTTGTTCAAGACTCTTTCATTTGAAAAGCTTTATTAGAAATTATTCTTTAGTAATAAACAAAGTGTAAGCGCTTTTGTTTTGACTACCTTTGTGTCTTATATGAAGGGTTGTGGGTTGAGATAGTGATAAATAGTAACGTCATGTTAGTTTGTTAGAAAAATATATAAATTGCCATTAAAAATGGATTGGATTTTTTGTAAAAAACCTCTCTATGAGGATAACTAATCCATTAAAGTGGCTTTTAAAGTGACCTTTATGGAGCTTTGCATGTTTACAATATTATAAAATTAAGGAAAAATGTGAGGAATGTAATATTTTGGTATCAAAATGTATAGGTTATGTTGAACCTAATAGAATAGCAACAATGGCGTTCAAGGTTATGGAGAAGTTAAATTTGGCGTTGACACAACGCCATAGCTAGGGAGTTTGGTTCGTTGCCTAACTACATCTAAAAAATCATCTCTTTTTAATAATTATCTATATTTTTCTTTTTGATCTGTTTTTTTTTTTTGTGTGATAGGCTCTATAAATTTAGGGTTGTCATATAAAAATATGTAATTTTTAGAAAGTGGGGCCTATTTGTAATTATGGTCCTAGTAAACCTGTTTCCTTATGGGCACAAAATGTTGCATGGCCCTTGTTCATCATTTTTCATCAAACCTTGTAGTTCACATTAGTCATTTCAATTGCCCTTTCACACACCATCATAAACATGGTCTTCGCCCCCTTTCTTATGCAAACCACACACCACCCATTAATTCCTTTATCAACCCCCAATCTTTTGTGTGGATATGAGGTCCTAACCCAACACTTGTCTAATCCCCCTTAATAATGCACATATAGGGCCTTTTCCCCCTCCATTTTATTAACCCTTACAATTGTTCATGATTAGACCCCTAATTTACCCCCATCTCCCCAACATGTTTGGAACTTCCACCTAGAACATTTTGCCCCACATTTGGGTGTCAATTTACCTTTCAAAGGTTAGTAAGTCATTAGTGTGTTTGTTAAACGTTCAATTCATCTAATCCAAACCTACGTGACCATTTCGGGCCAATACCTTCCCTTATTCCCACCCCACTTACATAAGCTTGGGGTTGGGTTTCAACATTGGATGTTCTCGGGTCCTTCCATTTAGGTTTTTGTCATCCTCAACTATATAACTACATCCCTACCGTTCTACAACGCAATGTATAAATGGCTTTTTGTTTTCCATTAGAAAAATTAGCAAAGGACCCCTATGATGTGGTTGTTTGACATTTGTTCCTTTTGTTACCCCAATGGTGTCTTGTTTTGCCCCTTCAAGGGGAGAGGAGTTAGGCATCGAAAAATGCAAATTGGATTTACACGTTTTTTAGTAAGTGATTAAGAAAACTTATAAAAGACATTTTTTCCCTCCCCAAGCTTTGGTAATAAGTTGGAGTTTAGCGTTTCTTCCCCAATATGATTTTCTACCTCATAACCATTGTATTTTTAATTTAAATTTTGAACATGTAAGGGAATATTCTCAAATAGTTCATGTTTTAGCATCATTTTTTCTTACACCCACATCCTCCAACACCTCTAAAGCTATTTTCACCCATAAAATTTTGTGAATGGGTTCCCATAGTTGTTTCAACTTTATTCTCATATCACATTAGGTCACATTCCATGTCAAATTACACATGACTTTGGGATGTCCCACCTCTTAGCCATGACCAACACCTTAAGTGGAATCTGTTCCATTGTTGTAGGGAAAATGTTGTATCAATTCACAAGACATGTTTTATGCCTTCAATTTTGCAATGCCTTTACAACACTTTTATCCTGCATTAATTTGGAGTAGCAACCAAGGGTGGATGTGAAATAATAATCGATGGCATTAAATTCACTTTGGACCTTCACCTCGATTAAGTTGTTTTCCAATTGGACATGGTGAATGCCTTTAATTCAATATCAAGAGAAGTCATTTCAAAAACTTCATGCAACAAGTGGGGACATCATACAATTCATCCCCGGGTCCAAGTATGGTTAGGGTACCCAAAAAGGCTATCTCATTTAATATCTAATGGAACCCCTCAATTGAACATTTCATTGAAACTTAGTAACACATTCATATTGAAAGTTCTTTTTTTCATATATACATACATTATTAAAATACTATTGTATGCATATAATTTCAAATTTGAATAGATTTAAAGATTCCTAACAAGTTTTAGAATACTTTCCAAGACTTTGCCTTGTGAGAAAAAAAGTTCAAGTACCCATAAAAAAATTTAAATAAATTATTTTTCCTCAATACTTTTATCACAAACACCTTAATTGCTAATGTATATGAAATGTTCAAGTGTGACAAGAATCAAGTGCCCTATTGTAATGTACAAAATTTCAAAAAATGAAATTTATAGGAATTCGGGCCATTAATAGAACATGGCTCACATTTGATAAATTTTATTATTTTTAAATTCGTAAATGAAAGCAATAGATACTTGGATATCCATATAAAATTTGGAGCAAATTTATTTTATTTGACATGAGAAAAAAAAAGAAATTTAAGACAAATCATATGTTTTATTTATAAAAAAAAAGAATTTGAAGGTCCTAGGAGTGAGTCCTTATGTTTCAAATGGGGTACCTCAATTGTACTTGGACCCCCAAATACCTTACGAGTTAAAAGATATTCAATATATCAACTTTTTCCCTAGACTAGGGTATGTCTAGGTAGCCTTCAAAAATTTTACTCATTATTTTGTGCAACAACCATTGTATTTATTATGTTGCACACCTCTTTCTTCCACTTTCATAAATTCCCTTTTGTTTGTTTTAATTCTTCCCTTTTAAAAATGTTTAGACACCTTTTGAGTCCAAAGTTCTATAATAATCCATATGAATTTTTAACATGTAAACAAGCCTCTCTCCCAATAACTTTAAATGGCATTAGATTCATCTAGCCACCATCACCCCAATAACCTATTTAGGGAGTTGGGCCCTTGTAATTTTAATCATAACTATTAGGTTTATGGTTGACTAATGTCCTTTCCTTCTTGAATTTTTATCACAAATTGACAACAACACCTACCTTTTCTAGCAACACCTCAAGGCAACACACAATTTTTTAACACCCCCAACATGTGCATGCATTTTTCCTTTTGAATAATTCATCAAAGAACAAATGGTTCAACTTCAAGATTCCATCTTGAAACGTTTACACCATAATGCCTTGCCCAACATGCTCTTTGATAGGAAACTTGGAACCCATCATGCCCAAATTTTACCATGTTCTGGCCTTGGGGTGGGTGTTTAACTTATAATTCAACCAATCTTCCCAACTTTTCAATTCAATTATCTTTGTTGGTTTTCTCCACAACGTTTTCAATGTGGTTAAGGGTGTCATATCCTTAATTGTAAGCCTCATTTGATGTGTGTGCACACATCCCATCAACTCTATGAGTATCCACTTTGTACATTGCACCCATGGCAATGACCACATGAGGATCCATGATGTAGTTCTCAACACTTTTGTTACCATTGTGCAAAATGTTAACTTCCATGTGGGATGAAAATACATTTTTTTCAACCATATTCAACTCCTCTCATTGACGAGTTGACATTGTGTTCACCAAATATGGAATAGTTGTGTTCATATTTTAATTGACATTGTCAACCCAACGTGTGCGAATTTACTTCCCCAATCTTGCACAACTCAAGGATTCAAATTTCCTGCAATGCATTTCAAGTCAAAGAAATGAACTATCACAACTAACACCCCATTGATCAATTCTTTTCTCTAGCAATTGAAATATTTGGATGTCTACACAAATAGGTTAATGTGTTCTTACACAATTGTGCCAATGGCATTTGGAGTTTCAAAGGGTCAAAGAACCCTTTTCTTTTTGTCTTGGTTATTTTTCTTCATCAAAGAATTTCAATTATCTAAGCAAAAGACACAAACATCTTCTATTTTAAATTAGTCAATAGCAATAGGCTAAGTTATTTCCCAACTTCCACCCTTTTAAGACGCCACCCCCATTGCTATGATTAATTTATTACAAGTAATTAGTTGTTGAAATGAAAGATTTGTATCACAAATTTAGCATACAACAAATTAATAATGAAAATTGTGCAAAAATCATCCATTCATAGGTTCATACATTTTGCACACGAATATCATGCATTGAAAACACGTTTGACACATGGATAAATGTGTTGACGAATCAAGTATGAACCTATGAATGAATGAATATCACACAAATTTTGCATCTTCCAATAAATCCATGTGTCAAATGTGTTTTCAATACATGATATTAGTGCATGAAACATACGAATTGCAAATGAATGAATTTTGTATGATTTCCATTACTAAATCGTGAGATGCTAAGTTTATGATGTTGACATCTAGTTTGTCCTACCTTGGCATTCGTTAAATTCTCCTTTTTCTTAAATACCTTTGTACATTTGGGTGAAAGCACAGTATGGGGGGGCCACTTTGGGCATTTTCATGACATGTATGTGAAGTATATTTCTACAAAAAATATTGCATTTAATTTTGGGTTTCACTTTTAATGTTTGGGCTTAATATTTTTATTTTCACAAAGCTAATGATATGTAATATTATTTTTAAAAAGAAATAAATTGTAAAAGCTTAAATTCAAGGAATATTGAATATATTTATGGTATATACAATATAATAAAACTTATTTTTGTTTTTGGATTGCACTAGTTTTGGGTTTGAATTGGTTAACCAAAAAATGTCTAAAATAAAAATTTAAAAAATTGGGCACTTCACATAACTTGTCATTTTCCATTTGAAAGTGATAGCTTGTCAAAATGTTAATTTACTACATACTTATGATCATAACCCCCAAAAACACCCATTTGTGATATGATAATGATCAAACTTTTCACATGGCTCACAAACATATTCCAATCACATGGAATCACAATGTTTAATAAATATTAAAAATATCATAAATATTAAAAATCATTTCAGTCATTTTTGGAGTACATTTGCAATTTTTAGTACACAATGACATACATTTTTTTTGCCACAATTTTACTTTAGCACTTCACAATATAAATTGAAAAAAGGAATTTTCTTTGTGATTGAATTCTTTGTGTTATAATCTACCAGATTATGCAAAAAGTTTGGAATATATGCTCCAATATAACCATGGTTCAAATTTAAACATCAACACCCCTAAAAAACTATACAATGTGCCAACATTTTTGGCCCCCCCCTAATGTGCTTCCACCCATTTTCCAAACCAATGGTGTGTTTATAAATAAAGTCTTGTAGGGTTTTGATGATGTGAATGTTTTGGGATCAAATCATTCAAGTTTTGGTAAGGGAGGGTGATGACAAGGTGGGCCAAATAGATTTTTTATTTTGTTATGGTGAGTTAATAAACAATGACTAATGTGGAAGAGTTCATTATTTTTATGAAGAGCCTTTGGTTCCAATTTGCAACAATAAAATAAAGTGGTTTTAATTCCACACCTCAATGTAATTAAGAATTTAGTTTGAGTCTAATTTTTTTTAAAAGTTTTAATTTGGTTCCATTTTCAATTGGCAAATTCAAATAAGTTTTTGATCTAGTTCTTCCCAAACCAAAATCAATTGTTGGCTATTGATTAACTGTCGATTAATCTTTGACTTTATAATTATTTTTTCAAAAACATATATCATAGTTTTGATTACAATCCCATTTCTACACATACATAAAACTAGGAATCCAGTTCTAAATCCAACTTGGTAAAAAAATGAAATATGGTTTTAATTACAACTTGTTTAGTTCTAAAAACTAGACACCATTTTGTTTTGGGTTTTACCAATGTTGTTCAATTGTTGACTTTTAGACCTAACCTACGAATATCAATAAAATATATTTTATTTATTTTTACAAGGAAGGATATGTATTCCCAAAAAAAAATCAATTTATGACAACAACTAGTTACAATTTTTGAAACACTATGAATATGCACAAAGGTCATGCATACCAAAATTTTAATTCTTGTTGCTTATAATTTTTGTCAAAAGAGTACAACCTAAACTCCTAGAAACCAAAAACAACATAAACTTGGAGCTTGAAAACAAATCACAAACAACACCAAACAAGGAGCTTAGAAAATACTAAAGGCAAAATGAATGATAGAAAGCCAAGGAGCTTGGAAAAGTGCCTATACCCATTACGCTATTATGGAAAAGGAGAGAATGACAAGAAGGTTCTAGGTTCTTCCTAAACCCTCTGAAGCACATGCATATCTTGAAATTTGAAAACCCCAATGACCAAATATGTATTTGGAACCAACCCCTTTCAAAAAGATATGATTACACATCAGTATAGAACTTATGTTCACATATGAATCATGAGAACATGGTCTTCAAACGGAGTCACACAAACAAAAAGAACAAGAACACATTTTGCATTTTGGTTGAATTTTCACATCATGGCAATAACAAACAAAAATAACAATGGACGTTGCAAATTGTGCAAACGATTTTTTATGCAAAAAATGGGCCCAAGTCACCAAATACATGGAAAAAAATTTCTTCTGATATGGTCATCATATTTAGACAATAGGCTCCCCGACGTGTTCCCAAAATGTAGAAAAGTATCTTAATTTGTTTCTACTTTCCTCTCTGACTTGTAGGCTAAATTTGGCTAAGTCCTCTTGTGGATGATCACCAATGACCTACCTCACAAACCCATTGAATGTGAGTGATCAATTCCAGAAATGGTGATGACACAGTTGATGGTACTCAAATCTTAAAAATTATTCTCTTCCGAACTTGTACAGTGTACTTACCATAAGAAGAGGATGGTGAATGAGCAGTGGGTCCTTATATTGTAAACAGTACAAAAGTATTGTCTGCTTCTTCTTCTTTTCCCCTCTTGTGTGCACCTTTGGTCGAGACACAAAATTTGGGTCCTGTTATTCACGCTTTGGGTGTGTAATAGACAAGAAGAGGCATAATATGTCTTGTAGTGTCCATCACACGGCCAAAAGTGTGTATAAGAAGACCCAAATTTTTGATCTGGGCAGCACCAAGATGTATGTGTCTGGTCATTGCCAAACACATCTTGGTTGGGCATTTGAGCAATCAGTTAAAAAAGAAACAGACAATTCCTTTGTATGGTGTGCAATAAGGACCCATTTCTACTGAGGGATTCGTTATCCTCAAAGCCAGAAATGAAAATAAAATGCTCGCTTGTGGTATAATTGCACATTATAACATGCTCTCCAGCTACATTACAAAAATTCGAAGAGATTTTGACAAGTGAGTTAATTTTAATTCTAAGGTGGAAATGAAGACCAAGACCATGTGTGTGTGTGTGTGTAGCATACCTATCAAGGTAAAAGTAAAAAAATGAATTTCCTGAAAATTGTTTTTAATAGTAGTGATTGTATCCAACACGCAAGTTCCATGATTCAGGCCAATAGATGTCACACATTTTTACCACCAGCCTCCTCCCCCCCAGTTGCATTTGGAAACTGGGTCCCTCCAACTTAGCCTGCACATACTTACTGAGAAACTGTGTGGAGCTCTTTTTGAAAGTATATAATACATTAGCTTGTTCAACTAAGCTTATCCAAAATTCTGCAAAGGACTCAGAGGAATCTTGGGGGTGTATTTGGAAAGCACCTTCATGGGGTGCAACTCCCCAGCCATGATCCACCCCATTGCACTCTTACCACCATTGGATGAGTAAGGTGCATTGATGTGATTTGGTAATGTCTAGATTAGTGTTGGGTGTGTATCATGTTTTATTCATACTTGGGTTCAGGTATCAAGATTTTTAAATAAATCGGTACCAGTTGGATCTGGGTATTTTATTTAAGTTTGCAATTTTTGGTACCCAGCCAATATCATTAACGCAAAAAAATTAAAAAATTAAAAAATATATGTAAATAAAAAAATCAAATCATACACTGGTAGCAATACTGGTTTTGAAACTTTCATACCAACCTGTTCTCAATATTGGTAGAAATAGGGTTATTTTTTCTTGAAATGTCTTTTGGTAAGGCAGCAACACCCATATGGAAACCTTACAACAAACCATTTTGGTTTCAGCCTTGCATTGACAATAGCTGGTGCATGCTACAACACGAACAACCTTTGAAAATTATATGAAGACCTGGACAAATAATGAAGTTCTAATGTTCCAATGTCCCTGATCAAAGTGTTTCACCAGTGAAAACAATCACTTATGATGCTACAAAATTACAAAAATTTAACCTAAATGAAATATTCAAGAACCCTTCTTCGATCTTGCCTTCGTTGTCATCAAGAAGGTTGGATTTTGCTGCAAGAAATTCTTGTAAATCATGTTCTGCCCATGAACAACTTCTTGTGCGTGCATCATTGACCACTTTTTGTAGATCATGATGAAAGAATCCAAATTGGATGTGTCCAACCTACATCATTGTAATGAAGTAAAAAGACTAGCGACGTTAAATGCATGCTCGGTTTCAATTTTAGAACCAAGTAGTGCTAAGAATTGCCAAGCTAAAGATCCAACATTAGGAAATCGATTCATTCTCCTTCCACCACTTTAAAGGGTTGGCAACTCCACCAATGTTAAAACATCAATTCTTCAAAATAATGAAAACTCCTTCATTAATGAGGCATGTGTTGCCTCTTCGTTTGAGGCTACAACACCAAATAAAGAACCATCATATATTTGTTCAATTTCAATAGGCATACGACTATAGTGTGGAGCTAAAAATTGTGAAACCTTCATGAGGAGTGGAAGAACAAGCTCCTTGTCATAACCTTGCACCACTATTGAAGCACTCTTCTGAGCAATAAATTATTGAAAACACTACAACCATTTGTAGTGGGGATCCAACATAATTATAAGCATGCTATGTGCTTTCATTGTAAATTTTTTTTACACAATTCAAGGAAAGGAACAAAAATTTTGACAACCAAGAATGCCATGTGAGAATACAAAATCAAAAGTTCAAAATCAAAGTCATCACATTGGGGTGATGGATTTGACATTGCATGTTTTTGCTTTCTTCTTGTAATTGTATTGAAATCAACATGGCAACAACTACAACATCGGACAAGGAGCAAAAGTTTTGACAACCATGCATGCTATGCAAGAATATAAAATCTCGAGTTCAAAATCAAAGTCACCATGTTGGAGCGATGGGTTTGACATTGCATGTCATTGCTCTACTTGCAATTGTACTGAAATCAACATTGCAACAACAAAAAATTGGATAAAAGTCAATACTCACATGTTTGATTCAACACATTGTTAGAATATTGGATTCAAAATTTCTGTGATTGTTTTTGTTATAGCCCAAGTAAGGCTACTAGTGTCAAAAACACAAAGAATCATAAGAACAAAGGCTAAAAAAAGGGCCTAAATCTAACTTTCAAATAAGGAACAAGATAAAATTATGTGATTCAAAAACAAGAACACAAAAATTAAAAATAAGAACACAAGATGTGCAAGACAATGTGAAAACATATATTTATTGTGCTAACGTATGCAAACATGAACATGAAAAAAAATGACAAGGTTATGGTGTAAGATCATGTTTAAAATTGGTGTTGAACAAATTGAAAGAAATGAGGGGTCCTACATCTACTTATACCCCTTTGGGGACCTAGCTCAAAAATGCTTTCAAAGAAGCTTTCATGTGTGCATCGAATAAAAAAACTTCTTGAAAACCTTTTAATTGATAGTTAATTATGAATTAATTAAAACTTAATTGGGATTTAATTAGGAGTTAACTATGACTTAATTAAGAATTACTTAATAATTAATTATGATTTAATTATGATTTAATTAAGACTTAACTAAAATTTAACTAATAGTTAACTATGATTTAATTAGGAGTTAATTAAAAATTAACTTTGAATTAATTAGGACTTAACTCGAAGTTGATTTGGAATTAATTGGAGTTAATTCGGATTTAATTATAACTTAATTAAGACTTAATTAGAATGAATTAAGAGTGAGTGAATTAAAACTTAACCAAAAGTTAACTAAAAATGAATTGAAACTAAACAAAAAATTAGGTAAATGGATGAACATTCAAATGAATGAACTCCATGGCATTGGCATCCATGACAACTAAGGATTTTTACCTATAGTTGAAAACTTTGACATTGGTAATAATGTTGATCATAGAAGCATATTCTTCTTGAAATAAAAAAAATGTAATGCAAAATGTGTTTTCATCAAAAAATTTAGCTTATGACAAGGGAGACTTACTTCAACACAAGTTTTGTTCCACTCTTGGCACCCTTTTCCATTTTTTTTTGTCCAAGTTGTGGTCTTCTACAACACTAGTTGGGCTCTTTTGATAAATTTGTTTTTCATTAACACACATACCTTTTAATCTATAGTTGCATATTACCACACCTTGCTCATCACATGGCCGAAATAAGTGCATGTGAAAGGTTTTTCTAACTCCAAAAACTTACAACTTGTGGTAGTTTAGTGAGCATTTTCAACAGTATTCAAATTACTACCTTCATCCTTCACATAAATTAATACCTTGTTAGCTAATTGAAATTGAACAAGGAAAGGTTTGACAATTTCAACAAAAGTTGCCCCATAAGTATTTGGAACTTCAAATTTAAAATTAATCGTAACATGTTGTGGCACCCAATCATTGTCAAAAAAATTGCTAATCATTGCAAATGTGTCAAAATTGGTATTAAACATCCATACATCAAAGCTGATGCTTATTGTAGCACAAGTAGACAATGTTGGCAAGACATACTATTTGATAACATTAGTGGAATGTGTGTTTTTACTGATGACCTTCGTGATGGAAAATCTACCTTTGAATCACACTGTAACACAAGGCATCGAATTCATGAGCTATTGCACATAGATAGTAAAATACATCCCTTTGCTATGAGAAGCACAAGGTTTGTCAAAACTTTGTTGTTGAAGGTCACTTTTCTAGTGTTATGTTGGTGGGAATCATTGATTTACATTTCTTCCCCTATTGTTTTACCAAATCAATAGCAAATTGGAGCTTTTGATTATGCCATGTCTTGCTTCAGGTTAACCTCATGTGCATGTTCAAGGTGTTTCTTCATCAACGTTATTCCATGGGCTCATGTAGATTGCACTAGCCCCTTTTTACAAGGTGTTATGTAATTCATGTTATGAAAATTGAACTTGAGGCCATAGGATGGTAGAACATACATTGCATTATTTAAGGTACTTTAGGATCAACAACACCTCTAACTTTTTCATTGTTCAATTGAAAAAAAAACTCATACAATGGAGTTTTGATGGTGTGGCACCCACTTGTGTTGAATGAAAAGAGAGTAGAAAATCACATTCTCCAAGTTGCTTCAACTTTCGCATCCACATTGTCAACTACCACCTCTATTGACATCACTTCTACAATGGTGTCTTTGATCTTTTGTGTCTCATTTGATAAACTTATGTTATCAAACACATCAAGTAAAAAATCTTGACATGGAGAAATGTTGTCTTCCATTGTGATTGCAAGCACTACCTACAAGTCACAAACTTGAAAAACCATTAAAACTACACAAAAGCAATGGAGTTGTGCACATGAGGTTGTGCAACACTTGCTTATTTATGCAAATTCACAACTTTGAAAACATGACTAAATGTTAAAATGAAGGCACGAGAAATCTAATGGTGGTGCCCAAATGTTGAACATGATTTTGTGTAATATCATGGTGGTGTTACAATCTTGGAGTTGATTTTGTCAAAGCCATTCCATGGAGCTCACAATTGCAACATTAGTGTCCCCTACATGCATGAGGATGGTTTGTGCATGAGCATGAAACTTGAGCTTGGAGCTTTGAGCTTGGAATTTAAAGTTTAATGTGATTTTAATTCATATACATAAATGAATGATTTCATATGAATGAATTTCATTAATGATTTTGATTAAATAAATAAATCATTTGATGAAATTCATCCATGATTGGAAAATAAATAAATTCAAAATTATTTATATCCATCTTCATTTGTTGTTCAAATATTAATATCTCAAATTTGAATATCAATGACAATGAAATTGTGGTAGTAGGGGAAAATATGATGATGGGACCAAAAGGATTTTCAAAATTTTGTTTATGAAATCATTTTCGTGAACAAAGTTAAACAATTCAAGAGATATTATTATGGAATGAGTGTCACCCACCCCCTACCCAATTGTTGTCAAATACATTATATATTTACTTTGTGAAAAATTGGAGTGTTTTAAAAATAAATAATTGTTAAAATAACCCCATTGTCCTTCATGATAGCAAGTTGTTTGAAGAAAGTTGGTTAAGGTGCTTAAAATTGAATTTTAGTTTATTTCAGAAACTCATTATCATTAATGACATTAAATTTAAAAATGTTTAAAACATTCAAAACCAATTGTTGTCAACAACATTGTTTAAATTTGAAAAAAGTCATGGCATCCTTGATGAAGAATGAAAAAAAACTCCATTGTTGCCAACAACAATTATAAATAGATTTGAAATAAGTTGTGGCACCTTTAAATGAAGGAAAGGAAAAAACCCACTATCGTTAATGACATTAGGTTAGTTTGGTAGGATTTTTTTTTAATTAAAAAAAAAAAAAACAATGACCATGGGTTGAGTGTTAGGATAGTAATGGTAACATAGTTAAGAAATTTTAGAATAATGACATTTAAAACCATAGTCGTGAAATACATCTATAATGGAATTTACATTATATTATTCAAATGTTATATCATATATAATTAGATTGTGTTTCATGAAGCTTTAGTTAATTAAAATTATGGAAAAAAAATTATCCATAAAACTTTAATGATAAAATAAAACATTCTTCCATAATTTTAATGGAAACTTTATTTATTAAAAACATGTATTAAATGCAATTTTTTCATCCATACATTAGATGAATGAAAAAAATCATCCATAATGAGGATGAATACTTACATTCATCCCTATGTTTGCTTTTAAATTTATTGGTATAACATTTATTTTGTGATTAAATTATCGTGTTTTACTTGCATGTGTATAAGGGAAAAGACATTTTACCATTCCAAGTTCCAACTTTAGGGTCAGGCTCTAAGCTCAGGTATTAACTTGCTTCCTATATGCACCATTCAAGCACACCATGATCATTCAACCAAAGTTGCTTTCAAATAAAGTCAACATATAACATTATGAATAGGTTGTAATAAAATCAATAATGAATGTTGACAATTCTTTGATACTAGTAGTGTACCTATTAATGAATGAGAGGTAGTGTTATGAATCATGTTTTCAAAACTTAAAACCAAGGAGGTTTGTTATCGATCATGGTATTCACATCACTGCTTGATTCAATATACATGTATGAATGTTTTTTTTCAATCTAGACATATTAACTAGGTTTATTCATTAATATTTGGATTAATACTAGTGCACATACCCATGACAAATTAGTATACATGCCTAGCACTAGTCTAGACCTATGGTGCAAGAGTTATTGTATATTGAACAATTTTGTCAAAAAATTTCAACAAAATTAATATAATTTTTTTTAGGGGAATTGAGACAAGCTCTTGATACTATTGGAAAGCCCTTGCATGAATGGGATTGTTTGGAGGTGAATTTTAATTTTTAGACATAAAATGGGGGAGACATTGAATTTTGAATAATTTTAAAATTTCACAATTGGTCTTTATTGGTTTATTCACACTTATAACAATTACATGGTCCTATTCACACTTGGGCAAGTGGCATAGGTTGCATTAGTGTTTATGAAGCAACCTTCTACTAAAATTTGACATTTAAACAATCTACCAAACATTTGCATTCATAGTAACCCATTTCCCACCACAACTTATAGCATATTATGAGTTGAAGAAAGCATGTGCAATTGTAACAACAAAGAAGAAAAGATGAAAGAACATGGCAATGACTAGGACTTATAACTTTTAAGGTTTCTAAAATTGTCGGCATGGAGTGCATTGAGAATGGGCACTTGGGGTAATGTCTTTAAAAAAATTTAATAATAATAATTTCAAATGATGACGGTAACATTGGAGTTGGTATAAGGTAGATGGGTTTAAAGTCCATTAGTAATTCATCTTATCAAAATAAATTTCAGTATGAAATGTGCATTCAATGGAATGGAAACATGTCTTTTTGAATTTGTGTTTTTTTTTTTTCCTTCGAACACCATAATCATTGATGGTGGAAGTGACAAGCATATTTTCAATACCTTGGATATCAATTTTCATCTTGTTTATTTTCAATTGAATTCTAATGCAATTTGAAGTCAATTAAATTTCATTCAATATATTTAAATTCAATTCAAATTGACTTCATTTAATAAGCTACATGCAATATCATTCACGATTTTCATTCAAATGAAAACTTAATTTCAACAAAATCAATTAATTTTAAAAATTGTTTGATAGTGCGTAGCACACATGCAAGAGCCCAAGTTAAATGATTGCTGAATCCATCAAGGGTCCTACAGTATTTAGGTATTTAGGAGTGCAAGGGACCTTACACCTACTCTTAAGGAGTAGGCCTAAGGACTCCGAACCCTCTTCCTCCTACATATTTGCTAACTAACAAATGTTTAGGTTCATGCTAGTGTAAGGCTTATGGTTTTATAATGGGGAAAGCCCTAGGGTGGTGGGGGGGGGGCCTTCTCAAATTACAAGGTCGGATTCGATTACCACATCATCGTAGGCCCTTTGATTTTGGGAACGGCCACACCCTAGGGCTTTACCCTATAAACAACTCTTTTTTTTTCTTTTTTTTTTTTGGAGTGAAATTTTGCCAAAAAGAAAAATTCAAAATTCAAAATTCAAAATTCAAAAATTAGGTGACTTTGGAGGTTTTCAAAAGTCAAGGTGAGAAATTTTTGTTTAGTGAAAATCACCATATTTCTATTATACTTGGCTTTCAGTGTGTAGCCAAAATATAGAAAGATGATGACTAAAAGACTTGTAGTTCATATTTGGTTAATAGCCAGATTTGGCTAAATCTTTCTAGGGGTGTTTGACACTTTTTTTCTACATCTTCGTATGGATATAGCCATTTTGGCTACAAACAAAAATAAAATAAAATTCTGCCTACAGATCCTTCCCTTACACGAGATAGGCTTTTTCTGAAACTCTCTATCCCTGGAAAAGAGAAAGTTCTGGAAGAGAAAGTGCTGTTCTCGACGAACGTTCTAGAAGACGACTCTACTCAACCGTGGTTGACTCATGGTTTCGTACTGCAAAGCCAAACGAGGTACAAGGAGAGCTTTCAAGTCTGCACTCGCTTGCCTGCCATCGTCCTGTCGAACGTCGCGCACGAATCGTTGTCTCTCTCATCGTCGTGAGAAGAATTCCTAGCGTTTGTTTTTGTTTTGTGGCATTCTTGTCTTGCTTGTGGACAACTTTTTTTTTTTTCACGTGTCGAGGTTCGTAGTTTAGAGTTTGTGAGTACAGCCGCTTACTGCGGATTGATTCTGTTGTTTGTTTGTTTTTCGTTTCTTCCAACTTGTTAGCATGGCCGTCAAGGGGGAGGGACCGGCTATCGGGATAGATTTAGGAACCACCTACAGCTGCGTTGGTGTCTGGCAGCATGATCGTGTGGAGATCATCGCTAATGACCAGGGAAATCGCACTACTCCCAGCTATGTGGCGTTCACCGACACAGAGCGGCTCATTGGAGATGCCGCCAAGAATCAAGTGGCCATGAACCCGACCAATACTGTCTTTGGTACGTAATTCTCTTCTTTTTTCCGCTGCTCTTTTTTTTCTGTTTCCTAGCTTTCTGTAGCAGAAAGGAAGGATGGAAGGATAGGCGTTTGCTATCTGCTTACCATCACATCGCTGGCGAGCCTGTGATCTTCTCTATGACATAGATTGTACATTAGACGTCTTTTTCCTGCTGGAAATTGACTAGGATTGTTGAGCTTCTATGTGCTGCATGGAAGCCCAGCTGTTTTGGCAAATGATTCTTTTGCCGTCTCACTTCGGGTCCAAAGTACAAAAGCCAGTTCTATCTGCCGCTAGGAGGCCGTGTCTCGTTCTAGGTGCCTGATCTGAGTTCTCGTCTGTGTTGAGTTCATGTTTGAGTTGCGGTTTGTGCTTCCGAGGTCAGGAGATGTCTACCGTGACCTGTGATTTGGTAGAGGATTTTCTAGTGCTCATTTTGCCTCTTTCCTCATGTAGTACTGTAGTTTGCTTTGCAGGTTCTGCTTCACTCTACAAGGCTTTTGGAAAAAAAATTATATCTCCTTTGTTTCTTCTTTCTTGCTCTTTAATTTGCTATGCATGGTGTGCACATGCAGTTTTTGTCTGTTGATGATAAGTATCAGTTTTGGACAGGGTTCTATGTTTTGAGCAGTCAGTACTTTTTTTTTCTCTTTAGGCTGTTCAAGGACTGATTTGAAGGAATGGAATTCAAAAAAAAAAGCTGCTGAAGACTTTGGTTTTTTGATTTTCTGGTGTTAACGTTCTTTTCTTGATCTGCAGATGCAAAGAGGTTGATAGGAAGGCGGTACAGTGATGCCTCAGTTCAGAGTGACATCAAGCTATGGCCTTTCAAAGTCATAGCAGGACCAGGTGACAAACCGATGATTTGTGTCCAGCACAAGGGAGAGGAGAAGAAATTTGCTGCTGAAGAAATCTCATCGATGGTTCTCATCAAGATGAAGGAGATTGCAGAAGCGTATCTTGGTGCCACCATCAAGAATGCTGTCATCACTGTGCCTGCATACTTCAATGACTCCCAAAGACAAGCTACAAAAGATGCAGGAGTCATCTCTGGATTGAATGTCATGAGAATCATCAATGAGCCAACAGCAGCTGCCATAGCTTATGGTCTTGACAAGAAGGCATCCAGTGTTGGGGAGAAGAACGTTCTGATTTTTGACCTTGGAGGTGGAACATTTGATGTCTCCCTGCTTACAATTGAGGAAGGCATTTTTGAGGTGAAGGCAACAGCAGGGGATACACATTTGGGAGGTGAAGATTTTGACAACAGGATGGTGAACCATTTTGTACAGGAGTTCAAGAGGAAATACAAGAAAGACATCACTGGGAATCCAAGGGCTCTTCGAAGATTGCGAACTGCTGCTGAGAGGGCTAAGCGTACTCTATCATCTACTGCACAAACCACCATAGAGATTGATTCGTTGTATGAGGGTGTAGACTTCTACACTACTATCACTCGTGCCAGATTTGAGGAGTTGAACATGGACATGTTCAGGAAGTGCATGGAGCCTGTGGAGAAGTGTTTGAGGGATGCAAAAATGGACAAAAGCTCCATTCATGACGTTGTCTTGGTAGGTGGGTCAACACGCATTCCTAAAGTGCAGCAGCTGCTTCAGGATTTCTTCAACGGGAAGGAACTTTGCAAGAGCATCAACCCTGATGAAGCTGTTGCTTATGGAGCTGCTGTACAGGCTGCCATTCTCAGTGGTGAAGGAAACGAGAAAGTGCAGGACCTTTTGCTACTTGATGTTACTCCCTTGTCACTAGGCCTGGAAACAGCCGGTGGAGTTATGACTGTTCTCATCCCAAGAAATACAACCATTCCAACCAAAAAGGAGCAGGTGTTCTCAACGTATTCCGATAATCAACCTGGAGTGTTAATCCAAGTGTTTGAGGGAGAGCGATCGAGAACACGTGATAATAACCTTCTTGGCAAATTTGAGCTCTCTGGAATTCCCCCTGCTCCTCGAGGAGTTCCACAGATCACTGTATGTTTCGACATTGATGCTAATGGCATTCTGAATGTATCTGCGGAGGACAAGACGACTGGCCAAAAGAACAAGATCACCATTACCAATGACAAGGGAAGGTTGAGCAAGGATGAGATTGAGAAGATGGTTCAGGATGCAGAAAAGTACAAAAGTGAGGATGAGGATCACAGAAAAAAAATTGAGTCGAAAAATTCTTTGGAGAATTATGCATACAACATGCGTAACACTATCAGAGATGAGAAGGTGGCTGGCAATCTTGACCCAGCTGACAAGAAGAAGATTGAAGATGCAATTGAAGCTGCAATTCAGTGGTTAGATCAGAACCAGCTGGCCGAGAGCGATGAGTTCGATGATAAAATGAAAGAATTGGAGGGTATTTGCAACCCCATCATAGCCCGCATGTATCAGGGTGGAGCTGGTGGTGCTGGTGGACCTTCTCCCTCATATGAGGATGGCAATGAAGACATACCCTCAGGCGGCGGCCCTGGACCTAAAATTGAGGAGGTTGACTAAGTATCCTCATATGCTTTCCTTGTGTGTATTGAGGGTCCTAAAATGGAGGAGGTTGATCAAGAGTCGTCATATACTTTCCTGATTGGTAAAAGGGTTTGAAGAGAACTACAAATGCCATTCAGTAACTAGCTGCTGGATAGTGGCACTATGTTATCTGAGATTACTATTCTAATCAACTAAAGATTGATAATTATCTATCTGTTCACTCTGGTAATCCTAATGTTTTCAAATCTTGTGATTAGTTGCACTCTGAAGTTTGTAGTTGTTTGGAGTGATGTGATGCCGCAAGAGAGATTTTACCAGCATAGTATTTTGACCAAGGGGCTTTCCTGAAGAAAAGGCTTGTTTGTTCATCCTTTACTATTATTGCACAATTAGTGTGTGAGCAAATTGTTCCAATTAGTGTGAGCAAAATGGAATATTAAGTTGATAAATTGTTTGGAGACCTTGGATAGACAAAGTCTGGGATTTGCATTCACGTTTGAACCAGTGTTTTTTTTTGGGGGGGTGGGGTAGCCATTTTGTGATGTAGCCAAAGTGATGATTGTACATATATGAAGATATAGCCACAATTGGCTATAAACAAGATATGAAAATAAAAAGTTAAACATCCTCCTATATTTTTGGCTATCTACTTGAACCACATATAGATATCTGACTATATTTCTAAACAAAATTTCATGTTCTGGTGATTAGGAAATGTCTTAATTTTAGTAATTTAAAATTAAAATTTTGCTTAGTGACAAAAAATTGTCAGTAAAAAAAAAAGGCTGGTTTGAACTTGAACCATGTTCTAATTGGGTACAACAATGTAGTTTGAGGTTCCAGTTCCACGCAGAGATGGAACTGGGGATCTGGTTCTGCGCCTGGTTCTGGTTCCAGTTCCAGTTCTGGTTTTTGAAAATCAGAGCCGCCTGTGGTCAGGTTGCAGGTAACCTGGCCCAAAACCTAGAACCTCTGGTTAGCTCCAGTTCTAGTCATTTTTTTCAATTTTTTCTTCCCCAAAAATCTCTGTTCCGGTTCCATAAATAAATCCAACAGAGAACCGGATCCGGGTTCCGGTTCTTTAAATCGTCTGAATTCCGGTTCCAAAAATCAGACCCGGTTCCGGTTTATTTTCACTAACTGGAACCGGAGGTTCTAAACTCCCCCAAACCAGGTACCCGCCCAACACTGGTTTGAACTTGTGATAAAGCGCAGAGCCATTGCGAGACGAGCCGCTCAGCAGCTGCTGTTGTCGTCGCCAGTGACTCGTTGTTGGTGAGCCATGGAGCAGCAGGACAATGCCAAGGGGTCGCTTGATGGCGGAGGAGGAGGAGGAGGAGGAGGAGGAGGAGGAGCTGGAGGTGGTGGAGCAGGAGAAGTGGTCACACCCGCTGCCGTGAGGGATGGCATTGCCTTTCTTAGACGGAGGTTGTGTGGAACTCCTCCTGGAGCTGCGAATCTACACTGCTCTTCGCCCTTGCTCCCCGAACAAGATCGAAATTTCAGGTGTGTTGCATACATCCGCATCTCTCTGGATGTTTCTTCTTCAGTCATGGCATGCTTTGAAATGCTCCGAACATGATGTTATATGTGTCTGGTCAATAATGATTCAAAAGACTTTGATGTTTTCTGAAATGCTTCAAATGCTTCATACAAGCATGATATTTCGAATGTATGTAGCAGTGGTTTTGTTTGACTGCTGCGTCAGAAAACATCGCTAGACTTCAACAGCCACGGGGTAGTCTTGGGCTCGTGCTTTCAGGACTCTATTCCCTGTGGAGGAATGTATGAGTATGGGACTCTAGGTCGACCAAAACTCTGGCTCTAGTTGCGGTGTTGAAACCTGGATTCACTCACAAAGTCTCATCAACTTTTTTCCTAAGCAATAGTGGTTCTGGTGCTCAAAATGATGAAGAGTCCAGGTTTAGGGTTTAGAGTTTATGGTTTGCTGCAATCTTTGTCTTGCAACAATCAATTGATCTTGTGTTGATAAATGTGAGAAATGTGGTCAATGGTGCAGACATCTACAACAGCTTATGGCAGAATCTGTTGAACATGGTTACAACAACTCAGTCTTACTCCTTGGTCCTCCTGGCTGTGGTAAATCCATGGTAAGCCTCTCTGTCCAAGCAGCTTCATCTTTTGTAGCTCGCAGAGATAACAATTTTCTGAACCAGAGAGGCTTGTGGGTATTCAGCATTAATCAATTTGCCTTATGTTCTGGGCTCATGGAAACAGTCCAATTTATTGGTTGTGTTAGTTTCTGTAGCTGCAGACTTGGTGGTAGATTGCACAATATACTGACAGGGTCAAGCAGCCAGCCAAGTGTGGGAACCTTGTGCTTTTTTGGTTCTTAAACCTAAGGTGGTCAGGCAATCATGGTGTAAACTATTATAAGAAAGAGATTGATGTATGATGTCATGCTATTCAGCATACACATTATGATCCTGTCATGCATACACTTTGAGTGTACTCATGCATTTATGTGGAATTGCAGATTTTGGAGCAAGTATTGGCACACCTTGAACTTCAATTCAAAGACAGAGTTTCACCGGTAAGATCTGACATTGATAGCAAGAGAAGAAAAGGTCTTGTGTACTTGTTGCTTAAGTACGGGAAATAAGAGAAGACCACAGCAATTCCATGCTCTACCATAGCATAGAGGATGGTACACATGGAGATTTCACCTTCCAGGAGATAATAAGAGGAGCAAAGATATTGCAGATGTCTTACTGCAGAAGCTATATGTGTCACCTAGGGCCGTTCTTCATTTTGGTCTGGGTTTGCAGGTTCGACTCAACGGTCTCCTACATGCTGATGACCGATGTGCCTTGAAGGTCTGTGAGGAGAACAACAATGTTAATCCTGTGACTTCATGTTATCCTGAAATGTGTGGTGGGTATAATGTTGAGAAGGGTTTTGGGCTTGAAGCTTTGTTGTCCAAAGGAGAATGCTTGACTGCTGCTTCTGGTCTGGTGCAGGAAATTGCAAAGCAGCTATGCATGGATCACCATCTTCTCTTCTCCAAAACGGTAACCACTACATAGAACATTGCAGAGTAGGTAGGTAACTCCAATGCTGACTGATTGAAAGACATTTTTGCAGTAAGACTTCTCTAGTTTAAAGTGTAAGAATGGGCAGATCTCCTGAGCAAAAAGAGAGTTCAAAAGATGGAGCCCACACCGTGCAATTAATCACAAGTGCTACCATCAGGAAAGCATTAGGAGTAACCTAAGTGTATCCCTTAGCTTTGAGGTGTTTTTTCCTTAGCAGAATGATAGATGGACATAGTTTACAGATCAGAGTGAAATAACAGCTGTAACCTGCAGGTACTCTTGTGCCCATTTATCCAGGATAATGTTGCTCAAGTATTCACTCAGTTATTTGCATATGTATCTGATGGTGGGAGCAGGCATCATTCGATGAAAACTTGAAATTCCTAATTACCATGCTCAAGTAAGACTTATGCTTTTCACCTTGACAATAAGATACTTCTGATTGATTATGGCTCAATGAAGCTGGCAATCTAGATTACCATCTTGATTTTTGGCAAATTCAGTGGCACTGGTCAACCACTAAAGACCAGTTTGGGAGTACATCGTGCAGATATTTAATGCACTGTCAGGACTACAATATCCTCCTCAGAGTTTTTGTAGTCTAGGTTTGGCTTTCCTCTTCTAGGTTGTGATGTTCTTTTTGAGTTCTGTTGCATTCTATCAAGTATCCGACAATGAAGGTGGTTATTTCCACTCAAGATATGGACATCGACCTCAATGTAATTGAGCTTCTATTTTTTTGGGTGGTACAGGGAGTGTGCATTGTCTCACAAGACAGTTATCTTTGTTCTTGATGAGTTTGACCTCTTTGCCCAGGTATTTGCACTCTAGTCTTGCTGAGAGAGAGAAAGATGTACAATTTAGATTCTGCCTGCTTCCTTTGGCAACAGATCCAGCTCCAGTCTGAATAGGAGAGCAGAGAAGCCAGAGGGTATTTAGAAGAGAAACAGAAGAAGTTCAGCATTGCAGCTATTTCCAATGCGCACTATTCTGTACACCAATCTGGCTTCCATGTCTTTTCTCATGCCTGCTGTGATTGTCTCTTCCAACATGAAAGGTAGCTTGTCAACTGGTACAAGGGGCCATTGTAGGGGATACATGTGAAAAAATCACATGGAGAAATGCAATAACATTTCTTTTTGTTTTCTGCATCAGAGAGCAAAGCAAAGACTTCTCTACAATTTACTGGATGCCATGCAGTCAAACTTGACACAAGCTGCGGTTGTGGGGTTGAGCTGCCGCCTGGTTTGTGCAAAATTCTATTTCCAAAGCATGTTCTTTTAGTTTTTCCAGACACTGCAAGAATTGTTATGGTGACCTTTTAAGAATATATGTGCAAAACAATCTCTGCCACCTGCATTTTGTAATATAATATCTTTCCGCACATTACTTATCAAGATGGATAACGTCTTTTCTTGCAAATATTTGCTTTGTTTCTTACTTTTCTCCCTGAGTGCTGTTAAACATTTCTCATCAGTCTGAAGAGTGCATCTATCATAGAACATTGATGCAGCTGATTGTCAGACCAGGATGCAGATCAGCTGCTGGAAAAGCGGGTGAGGTCTAGGTTCTCCAATCGCAAGTTGCTTTTCCTCCCCCTCTCATTTGAGGATGTCTTTCTGTAAGGCCCTGCCCTGAAAGACAGAGGAATGTACTTCTGTGTATTCTGCTGATGTCCATGTCCTTGTATTTGTGATTTTTCTATCTCATGTGTCAGTGATCTGTTTTAGCAAAATTATTTCCCACTTGTAATTGATTTGGCTTAAGGTATTGCTAATCTCCTGTGTGATAGCTGGTTTGTCACATACCTGTGTCCTGCTCCTCAAATAACTTGTAGAAGGTCCAGGTGTCATGGAGTAACATAGTGGACATAGTAATGCTGGAACAGCTAGTGGCCCAACTACAAAGTTGTGGGCAGAATATGTTCTCTTGGTTTTGCATGGCTGTAGGTGTTCGATCCCAACCAGATACCTCCAGTTAGAGATATGGAGTGAAACCTCCAAGTGCATTTAACGGTATTGGAGTCAGATTACATTGCTTACAACTGACTGGGTGTTGGATCTTTCAGGCTGCTTCACCATGTGCTGATGTTGCCAGTTGATGGAAGCTTTATGCATTGTGCATATGCTAGATACTTCAATGAGAACACCGTGGTATCCTGTCTGGTGTTGACCATAGTTTGTGGAGAGGGATGACTCTGTGGAGGGGCCTTGTGAGGGCTGCAGATTTATGTTTACATGCATGCATAGCATATGGCCAGCTGGTATTATATAGGTGAATTGAAATGCACAGGGGTTTCTGTGAAGCAAAATGCTTTAACTTAGCATTCGTTATCTGGCTGAACCTCTTTGAATACTGATAGGGAGTCACTTTCTTGTGTGAGTAGACAGTAGATTAGATTCTCTAAGTATGTGAAGGTGTTTGGTGGGTATGAGATAAGTGGGCTCCAGTGATGACATACAAAAAAGCCACCTTAATGTTACGAACAGAAATTCCTAAAGCAGGAAAATATGGTCGAGCTTATCAGGCAATTCACAGCTCTGGACCTCAGCCCTCGTCGTGTTGTGGACCTTGTGTATGTTCACCATACTCACATTTCAGAACCTTTAGAATGTGTGCTCCTGTTGTTCTTGTTTCCCTTTACCTCTCTTTCATTGTTTGCTGTCTTCCAGTTATTTGACCATTTGTTAGTGGCTGTTGGAAGGGAAAGAGTAGACAAACAGTTACAAATGTGTGAGACTTCTCTCATGGTTCCACTTCACTCATTGCAGTTTCAGAGCACTTTGCAACCTTGATCGAGCACAAGGTGTCCTGTTGTTTGCCAATTTCAAAGCAGCTAGCAATTCTCTTCAACGGCAACCCAAGCTAGAAGCTTTGCAGAGTAGGTATCTCTAATGTGATGTTGATCCCTTCACAACAAAGTGCAAGATAGGGTGCTGTTCTGATTCATATAGAAACAATCTCACCTAGTGAATGTTTGGAGCAGATGCATCAGTACTGGAGCTGTATTTGCTTGTGTCTATGAAACGTCTTGAAGGCAAGGAACAGGAGACCAATTTCAATGCCATTTACAAAGGTGAGCAATCAGTTAAGAGTAGTATCACAGGTCTGTCCAGTGAATAAGTACAGGTGAGTAAAGTTTTGTCTGCAAAGAGAAGAAGCCTCCCGTTGGATATGTAGTACAATGTTTCAGTCTAGGCTTAGTACCAATTGCCAATTTGCTCCCTTATATGTGCCTATGTATGATTGGAATGCAGAGTATGAGCACCTTCAAGAAGCACATCGAACCAGTGACCACTACTCTCGTCAAGTCTCTCTGAGGGTGAGTCTCAGCAGGCTAACCAATCGTTCTACAGTATGACTTTGTGGTTATGTGTTTATTACACTGCACCAAATCTGATTTGCAAACCTCATAATAGGCTCATGCACACATCTGCTTCTGGAGTTGAACAACTCAAGGCTCCCATTTCAAGTTGAGGCTGTTAATAATGGTTTCAAGAGGTCATAGATATGCAGTGGTGTTGGGTTAAATGTGGTGTTATGGTGGTGTCTGGTGTAGGCATTTGAGCATTTGTTGGAACGGGAGCTGATTGTTTTTGTTGATGGAAGAGGCCATGGAAACACATCTGAGTTTCGAGCCGTGGAGCTTCTGATCTCCAATCATGAGCTCCAAGAAGGCCTCAAGTCCAATTCTGTTTGTCCTGTAATTATCTCCTCCCTCTTGTTTCCAATCTGTTTCCCCCCTTTTCCCTCAATGCACACCCTTTGCAGCACTCTACCTGTCTGGGATGTCAAATTCGAGCAGATAATCTGTCCAACCTATTTGGAGAAGAGGAGATAGGCATTTAGTGAGCTGATAAACTCTGCTCTATTTATGAGTGTCCAAGTGTCCAAGAGTCCAAGAGTCTCTGGCTTCCTAAGTTGTGAGCACATCACCAAGCTGACACATGAAGGAGTTGGTCTCTGCATCCTGGTTTGTTTGAGTGGTATTGATATCCTCCAACTGCCTAGGACCGTCAATGTGTATCTGTCCAAGTAGTCAGATCTGACTTGCTTTAGAACATGCTTTCCACAATGACTTTGTTTCTCATGGATGCAGGTCACGCTTCAACAATGGTTTCTACATGAGGCCTTCAAGTAGGTTAACTCTTAAGCACAATGGTAGGATCTGATTGTAGGATCGACCAAAACCAGCTTGCAATAAATTTGAACCAGTTCAAGTAGGAACTCTACCTGCTGGTCTCCAAAACAAAACTGCATGTGCATATTTCCATCTGCTAGAATTTGGGTCCAATGCCCACACTTGTACTGCTGATCTAACTCCAAAGGACTTTCCATCATGGTAGTCTCCAGTAAAAGTGTCCACATTATCATCCTGAATTCAGATTGACAACTATTTTATATTTGGTTGCATTGTCCACACTTGTCTGTTCTTCTATGTTTGTTCTTATTACTAGTGCTTTTTTTGTTTTTCCCCCTCTACTTTTCTCTATATTTTCGTCCTATGTCATTAGTTGCTAGCCAGTATCATGATGGCTGAGTCTTCCTGTTGCTTCCAGACTTGCAACAGAAACTCAGTTAACCAGCTAGTGGGTACACTGACCCATATACTCTCTGTAGGGAGCTGCTGAAGTCAGTGGGGAAAGTCGTGATCATACATGTTACTGTTGATGGTCTCTGAACTAGGGAGAGATCATACTGCTTGTGTTTCGATTGTTTTTTTTTTCTAGTTTGTCCCTTCTATATTGTTCCTGGTTGTGTTTTGATTGTTTTTTTCCTAGTTTGTCCCTTCTGTGTTGTTCCTTCTTCACAGTGCTGAAAGTTCTTATGTGGATATAATCAAACTTTGTAGCTGCATAGCTAATCAGGGTATTTTTGCTAGGAGAATGGAAGCCTGTAGCCAAGGACAATGTTTGCATAGTTCCCCATTCTTCTGAGGTTGAAGGCAAATGGATATCAATCCTTCCAGATGATGTCCGAGGTCAGCATACCATCAACAATACCTATTGTGACAAAGTAACCTCTGGCTGAATGACTTTCATTCCAGGAAATGTTGCTCTATCTAACTGATTGGTGCTCTATCTAACTGATTGGTACCGGTGTCCATGTAGACCAAAAGCACTGAATTTACCCCCACAAACCTGAATTGGTAGTTTCCAGAGGATCCAAAGGCAGAGCTTGAAATGTGCAGTTCTGTGCCCCAGCTGCAAGATGGATCTTACATAGACCTGGAGTTGCAAACTGACTAGATTTGCTCACTTCTCATGCTGTGCAAGAGCTTCCAGCTGTCCTTAACACTTGTTGCTTCACAGCCCACAAAGAGCCAATCAGAAGCTAAGACAAAACAGTTTGGGGAATTGCTTTTTGGATTGAATGGCTCATACACAGACAAACATACATATACTACATTCTGCTACATAAAACATGTGAAAGAGCCAGTGCTGAAAATTGCATGACATCATAAGTACGTACAAGGTATATCTGAAACTGCACCAGGGAGAGAAGAGAGAGCTGGCAGTATATTGGCATTGGCAGTGAGCAAACAATCATCAGCACTCTTCTGCTGTGCTTTGGCTATGCAAATCATGTTCCTTTTTTGTCTCTGTTGCCCTTGGAGCTTTGCCAGAGTGGCTTCCCCTGCCACCTTCGTTCTGTATGTTGCAAAAAAAAATTGTTTCCATCAGCAATCTTGGATTAGTGACAATAGCATGAGTATGATAATATCACAACACATAGCATGAGTCAAATGCACATGTATTTCAGGTAAGGTAACATTAAAAAATTGCAGCTCCAATGCAATGTAGTGAAAGTGAGCACACGTTGTTCAAGGATGCCTTTTTGAAAAATGTGCTCAGCCTCTAGGACTGTCTCACACACCCCCAACAGGATTGGACCTGCACTTGCTCCACCAGTGTCAAGCCTTGGCTAAGCTGCTTACACCCTTTTTATTAGTGTACTTTGCATCCCCAATGAAACACCTTCCAGAACTTCACAACAAAACCCCACTACACCAGGGAGGAGTCCACTTCATAAACTGCAGCAAACTTGAAAGGTCGTTTTCCTGCTCTAAGATGGCACAGGTTGGGAGAGCTAGAGGACACAAAAGGAGAACAAGTTATTATGTGATGAATAGTCAAGAAAGTTCAGAAACTGTGTAACTCACCTGCTGGACCAGCACCCATGGTGCGGTTGAAGTCTTCCTGCGCACTTGCTGTGTCACCACCTTGCTGCTTCCTTGTCAGTTCCTTCAGCAAAATATGCTTCTCTGTCCTTGGTCCACCACACTCATTCTTAATGTGGACGGCAATATCATGAAATATGCCAATTTGGTTTGTACACTACCTTCACAGAGACACTAGGAGATTGAATGCATCCACATTGAGAACATGAAGGTCATCAAAAAGCTTGTGATCATTGATGAACCCACCAAACACAAATTGGTGGCTCCCAAGAGAACCTGTGGTTTGTCCTGCTCAAGTGATGATTTTCTGCCGTATTGTTGTCAACTCCTTCCATGCAAATGTCTCTGAAACACATGCCAAGCCTCGTTTGTAGACCAAATGACTCTAGCTTTTGACAATTACTTAGAGTTTCAAGCCAACCTGAGAATTCTCTCAGAGAATCTCTGGTCTTTTGAGTACCCATCCAAGAGGCTGAACCCCAATTCTCAGGGAGATCAGCCACACAGCTGAATCAAGAAAATGTATGTCTGGCAAAAAACAGTCGGTTTGCATCTTCACCTCTCAGCACAAAAAGTTTGTTGATCAAGGAAGACATGGAGTGACTGTCTCCAGGAGTAGAGCCATTACCAATTGTTGCACCAATAGTTGCTGCTCTTCTCCATGTTTTGTTTCCTGACACCAGAGACTTTCTGATATGAGAAATTGCATGCTGCAGTTTCTCTGCAGGCAACAATCAAAATTATGGACATGCTGTCTGTGAGCTACACAATGCCAACTGGGCTTGCCAACCTGAGTGTAGTTTCAAATTCCTTAGGCTATGATCCTGCTGGAAATCGTGAGCATCGAGCACATAGCCTCATACCTAGTATTCATGCCACCTTGCAACTGGTCGACTTAATTCACACTAGGTCATGTCCTAGATGTTACCCATGGGCCATGATAACCACCCAGAAATCATGGGGGTCACAGTGAGAACTAGCCCTCCAAAAATGTGGGAATCTAAGGGGCTTCCTAATGTTCAGGTGACAATGCACAATCACTGGTGCCCCCAGTGATAGGATAGTGTCAACTGCTGAAACAGATGCAGTAGACTCAAGGGCAAAGAGACACAGTCTTGCTTAATCAGTAGACTTAGGATTGTCGTTCATAGTCTTACTATCTTCTGAGCATCTTCAACAAATGGAAGTAGCAAATGATTCACTGACAATGACAAACTTGAACCAGCTTTGGACTCATGTCTAAACTGCACAAGCTTGTCAAATAGATGCACTTTAAGCACTGGTCTGAGAAGTGCAGATCCTCCTCATTTTTACTTCTTTAGGATGTCCTTGGTGTTCTCAGGCTGTTAAGGTAAATCAACCTGTAACCCTTGCAAAATTTCTCTATTTTATGCAATTTGGGTTCAGGAAGAGCTTGCTTGTATGAAGAAGGTGCAGATCATTGTAATACAAATTGTTGGCCTTGTCTTTGCATTTTCTGCATCTGCCAAACACATAAATACATGATCCTATAAGAGATGCACTGTGGCCCTCCCTTGCAGATGGTGCATCTTCAGAGGTTTGAGCCATGGACTATCTATTAGTGATTACTGAAGCTCAGGTCAGGCAGAAATGCTTTTTCAGGTCATATCATCACACAGGTCAAATCACAATAAAAGGAGCCAGTAACATAAGTACATCAAGAACAATATGCTTTCCCCATATTGGGCTTAGCCAAATTTAACACATTTCATTATGAAAACTTTAGTTTCTTCTATTCAATTTTTGACAATGTTATTCACTTGTATTCATCAGCAAATTTCAAGTTCATGAAATTAAATGTGAGTACAAAATAATTCTTTTTGATATATAACAAATGAATACATTTCCACAAAAAAATTCTAAAATTATATGTTAAATTAAACTTTGGAAGAATTTATCTTATAAATTCACCTTTTAAGTATACAAACTATGAGAATTAAACCTAATTAAAATATTTTTCATCCATAAGTTTGGTTTAAAGTGCCAGAGACAATGTACCAGCGGGTTTAACAGGCAGAGAGGATTTCGATTGCTTTGGAAGGAGATGGAGATCTCACCAGGGTCAAACACGTGGATGGACATACTGCGTTTGACAATCATTCTTGCCATATCATCGAACACATAAGGGAAGAGAGCATTCTTCACTGAGCTGCATGTGTTTGTGTCCCCATTTCTTTCCAGGCCCGATCATCCTTCCTTTACGACCAAGCCATTTCTTGTCTTTCATCATGTCCGTTTTCACCTTCACTCGCTCCCACATCATCATTGCTTCGACAGAAAACCCTGGGATTAGCCAAGCGCCTTAAACCGTAGTTACGTCCGCACCGGTTGTCCCGAGAAAGACAGCTGCTATTTCATTGAAATCCCCTATTTAGCATTGCACACAGGACAACAAAGCTCTGCGAACTCTGATCGGTTTACGCAAGAACAGCAACAACGTGACAGTTGCACAAGAAAATAGACCAGTTGAGAAACAATTCAACAATTCGAGGTCCAATTTTGCGCAAGAAACAACTCAAGACGGAACAACGATAAAAATAATAACCTGATGAGGAAGCCGCTTGTAATTGACGGCGAAAGAATAGGTTCAACAAATTGCAACGTTCCGGCGGTGACAAAAAAGGCCACGACCTTCGTCTTTCTTGCACGACAAACATCAACAGCAGTAGCAGGTAAGTGACTATTGCTGCTACAGAAAAAAAAATTTAAAATAGCTCTCGATTTTATTTTATTTTTGCGGAGAACGAATATCTAGTTCGGGAGAAACTGATCCGGCTCACCGCAATTACAGTGCAGCGAAGATCGCACACGAGTTGGCTAAGAAAATCCGGCACAAGTTTGTTGCGAGAACCTCCTCGCCATGCACACAAGAACGCAAAACAAAACCTCTCGTTGCCTCTCGCGAACTCGTAGGTCGGAAAAAACACAACCTCCCGGCGGCTCCCGTAAAAACTCGTAGGTCGAAAAACAAAACCTCTTGCCCTGCAACTCTCGTGAATAAGTAGCTAGTAGGTTGCAAAAACAAAATCTCTCTTCGGCGGCCGTCATGAACTAGAAGGTCGTAAAATTAAACCTCTCTCTCTCTCTCTCTTTGGCGGCAGTCGTGAACTAGTAGGTCGCAAGACAAAACCTCTGTTTCGCTCTTCTTAACCGGTAGGTCGATGGGCCTATGCCGGCCTTAGACCTAGATCTGGGCCCTTGGCAGCGGGCTTTACTCGAATAAGGGCCTATGCGAGGTAGAGCCAATTCTGGTAAAGCCCACTGCTGAGGTCTTTACCAAGTGAAAAGACTTGGTACTCTTTCTCCCCCCCACACCCTTTTTTTATTATTTTAAATCTGTGATACACACAGTGCCAGTGCTTCCAGCGCGGCGGGCAGGTGTTTCATTTTTCAAAATGTCTGCCCTTCATGAAGCAAAAAAGCCGTTAAGGACTAGGTACCTGGTGAGAGGGTGCTGGTTGCAGGGAATAGTTGAGGTAGATGCAATCAGTGCTTCTTGCCAGTTATTGGACATAACTAACCTTAATGAGAATGAATAGAGATGTCCTCTTTTCATCCATGAAAAGACCATGACATGTTCATCTTAAAAAATGAAGGGTTACCAAATTATTGGGCCAATGAGAGCTGATGTTGGTACCTTGTGCTCACTACTGAAACCAAGGTAGAAGGTTATGGGATATAACTTGTGACCTAAAAGCTAATTAGAGTCCCAACATTCTCATTATGGATGGTTATGTAATAAGGAAGGTGTGATACTAATCACCTTTGTTGACAATGAATTCAGATGCCTTGAAATTGGGGTTTTGAAAATATATGAAAAATCATGTTGCTGTGTAAATGCATTGTTCGTTTATTATATTCTAGTGACAATAATTCATTGGAGCTGATTTAGATAGGACAACTTTTGGTTTCATAAGTTGCAATTATCACTTCAACAATTTCAAATTGAAAATATTTTTAGCCCATTCCAAAATAATATGCATGAAAAAGTGTCTTTTCAAATCTGTGTTTTTTTAATTAAAAAAATTTCAACATCATATTCATGAACAAATTTTCAATATATTTTTTACCAATTTGCATCTCATTTCTCTTTAATTCTAGTCACAAATAATTGGAACTAATATATGGGGAATTTTTTAAAATCTTTTATATGATCATTCATGAACCATTCCAAAGACAATTTCAAAAATAACTACCTCATTTTCAAGCCTAACTACATTTCTTTCTTAATAATTTTTTTTTCCTATTAATTTTATTGATAACTATCTCCCACCTTTCTAATAATTACCTCCATTTTATAACTACCTCATTTTTTTCCCCCTATCCACCAACATGGATATGAAAGAAAATTTAACTTGTGTCTTTTCACATCCATGAAATGTATATTTTAAATTTGACATTGACATAAATAATGATGAATTATTGAAAATCATATGAAAACATAAGGGAAAAAAAAAAAAAAATTGTCGTTTGTAATGTTCAAAAGTGCGAAACTCAAATTGAATTCAAATTATATTGCAATATTGATTGTTACTAGTAATGTGTAGCAACATTGAGCCCAAGTTCTAATAATTTTATTTAGCATTTAAAATCATTAATAATGGTGTTTTATTAATGATTACCTAGGTTATTAAAACATGTATTAAACAACTCATTTCAACTAGTTTTTCTACACTTAAAAGTAGTGTTTCTTTTTCATATTTGCAATGTGGCACAAGTGGCTATTAGTAGGCAAGGATGCTATTTCATGAGCATGTGAGTGTGAATGGTGAGCATGTGAGCATGAGCAAATGAACATGAACGAATTTTTTTTGGAATATTTTGTTGACGTGAGCAAAATATTTGAAAAATATTATTTGACACATGAGACAAAATATTTGGTGATGTGGAGGAATATTTTGCCACATGTTCATGGATGAATGATATTTATGGATGAAAATGTTAATGACAAATGAAAATGGACGAACTTTTTCATGAACGTTAGCAACAAACTTTTTTTTGCGAAAAACTAAGCAAAAGAATGGAAAGAAATTATGTTGGTTTGTTTTGAAAAATTTAGCACATGAAATGCTAAAATCATACTTCAAGTTAAATTTTATATTAGCTTAATATGAAATATATTATGCTCTGCAACATCTAAACCATATAAAATGTTAAATTAAATCCAATTCGATGGCATATAAACCTATTGACCCACCAAAAGGTATGTGCCATTCCAAACACTACCTATTCACCACAAAGAGGCATGTGCCCATTAGGAATTAAGACAATACGAAGTAGCCCATGACACTTTACATTGTCCATACCATTTAAAGTTATTTTTTATTTTCATGCAGTCTTTCAAGCTCTTGCATCTAGGACCATTCTTGCTACTTGTATAATCAAATTACATTATTTCCCCTTTTACTACTAATTTGCATGATCTATACTTCAATTTACATTTATTCCACCCTTATTGCCTAGTTGCATCTTTTCTACCTTTACCATGTCTATAATCGTTAAACTTTTATTCTATTATGCCAAGAAAAAAATTGACACTAATCGTCACACTAAACACAGGTTGAAATCTATGATTGAATATACATTAATCTCAAGCATACGATATAAAATATGTGAGATGATTAAAAATCCATTGGAATATCCAAGAGATGACACCTAGTTA
>Ga0116231_10002540_pt1 | contig 38258 bp, 28 predicted proteins | sample S1TSphgellanicum_2_FD_89695 | JGI IMG/M metagenome (GOLD analysis project Ga0116231, IMG submission 89695) | Host-associated microbial communities from peat moss isolated from Minnesota, USA - S1T2_Fd - Sphagnum magellanicum MG | ecosystem: Host-associated > Plants > Peat moss > Unclassified...
ATGGTATTTTATAGGTATTGTATGCTTGTCAAAAACAACACACCCTCCTTCCACCACATGAAAATATTATGTTACATACATCACTTTGTGACCAAAATTATGCCATGAATAAGTAACATTTATGTACATCTTTTGTTATGTGTATTAACCCCAAAAAAATCAACAACCCACTAGGATGTTTGCTACTTGACTAAATTTTTTAAAAACATCAACCTTCAAAAGACCCTTTTTTTGTCTATGACATTTTGTCACCTCTATTGATTCAAAATATTGTTTACTAATGCCTTTAAAGTGAAAACTTTAATGATCAAATGGCATAATGCTCAATTTGTTGACTTTTGTGTGAATTTGCCTTCTTCGTAAATGAATATTATGGAATACTTGTTAGAGTTAATAAGAGGGGCATCAAATGTCTAAGGTTTTGCATTGTGAATGTAGCTCTCCAATAATTGATGATTATATAAAACACAAGTTATGTGGACTCCGTTAGAGGTACATCTTTCACAAATTTGGCTTTCATTTTGCAACTTCCCCATGCACTTTCCAAAATACACAAACCATTGAAATATTTGATTATATTTTAACCACTCTAAAAACCCAACACCCTACATATATACCTATGACATACATAACAAGTTGTCTTGGAACTACCATTGGAACTTAATTATGGAATTAGCCTCTTTTCAAAATTGAAAAAGTATTTGAATTGGGGTGCTACCCCATTTAAAATAGGTTCACTTGTTCTATTACATATTACAATTTTATTTAAAAAACTATAAGTTTGGCCTTGCATTTTGGACAAATTACATTTGATTGGTCGTACATAATTGATATTAATATTCTTTATTTTGAATTGTGTGCACTAGTTGAAAAGACCAACACTACACCCAAAAAAAATTAGTTGTATGTAATGGAATTGGAATTAAACATTGTTTTAAATTGGACCAACTTTAAATTCTTTGTGAAAATGACTAGAACTGGAAGTTTTAGAAATCCAAAGAACTAATATCAAAGATCAAACCAAAGGCTCCATAAACAACACACACACACACACAAAATAAAACTCAAATTGAAGGTTCATTTTAAATCAACAACTGAGCAACACCAATATTGGACAATTTTCATTTTTTTGTGAAAATTGTCAGTTTCAATTCTCAAGACCATTTTAAAGAACCTATTAGGTTCTCAAAAATATATATATAATTCCAAGTTTAGAAAACCATTTAGGGCTTTAGAACTTTGAAAAGATAAAATCCAACCAAGTTTTAGTCAAACCAATTCTCATAAATTTTTGAACTAGTGATTTTCAAAGATGGTGATCACAACCAAATAATTAGAAAGCATTCTCTAATTTTTAATTAAAAAATCAAAATCAAAATTACTTGCAAAAGCATGATGAAAATGCATAAATCAAAGAATTTTTTATTTCAAATTTCATTTCACTCAAATTCACCTTCAAATTATTGTAACTCTTCTTTTAAATGTCATCCATCTCAATAAACTATACTAGGCCATAAGGAGATTTACAACCAACTCTTTGGTCATTACACTAATTCTTTACAACAAATATTAATTTTTCCAAGTTTTTTAATTGTAAGCGACATTTCCAAAGATTGAAGAGTATGATGGCTAAAAAAAATTCCTTTCAATCTTTATTTGGGATTGAACAATTCTCAATATTTGTAGAGTAAGAAATAGTGGGGAAAATGGATTCATGTTTTTGCCACGATTGGAAAGGACATTTTATCTCCTTAACATTCATTTAAAATCTCTTTAAAATGAATAATTATCTATTAACCATTTCTTTGACTAGTTCAATTGTGTTAACAATCATTTTTTAAAATCTAAGCTACAATTTTCATCAATTTTCTAGTTTACAAATCCAATTTCAGAATCTACCAAAAGATGTAGATAATGATAATGCTTCAAAAGAATAGAATGTAAGGATTTTTTATCATACTCTTCAACAATTGAAATGATTTGCTCACAAACACCAAATGAAGACTTTTTAATTGTGAATCTAATATCAATGAAAGCATGTTTGAGCTTTTCTTTCTCTATATCTTTCTAAAAATGAAGGGATTAAATAGTCAAGCATACCACATACCTCCTTCTTAATGTTAGAAGCAAGCAAAGATAATTCAAGTGCAACAAAATCTTCATCCATTAGCTAGTCTACAACTAATGCAATTCCAACTTCTTTCTTCAACTTGAATTCATTGTGATGGCAGAGTTTGAAACACTCTGGACTGGTTTGAAACACAAGCAATAACAATTATTGATAAGTAATCAACAATTGTTTGGGAAATATGCCAAGTGAGAGAGGGTGGAACTTGGCCAAAAACATGAATAACAATTTCCAAACTATAACATAACACAATGGGTTTTTGAAATAATTAAGCTTCCAATAACAAAATGTTAATATTCGAAAAAGAAAAAAAAAATAGACTACAAATCAATTTACAATTAGAATATAATTTTTTAAATAAAAAATACATTTTTTTATAAGAGTATTTAACTTTCTTGGATGAATTCTAGGATCTATATAGGCCTTTCCATTCTTGTCGACCTATGCTAGATTTTCTTTGGCCAAGTTATGCACTTTTGTAAATCAGACTAGGTAGATTTAATGGAAACATATTTGAAGTTTTGCAAAAAACTATTAGCATGTGTTGGAAAATTGATGGCCAAAAACCATGATGTAGAAACCTTCTTCCAAACTAAAAAGTTCACAATTCACCACATATTTTAATGTTGATGTCATTACATTCAAGTTTGCACCTTCATCCTTCACATACACAATAATTTTTCCTTATGAATTCAATTAAATTTCTTTCTAAAACTTGACCTTTGGTTTCATCTATCTCAAGCAGCCCTATTGTGATATGTTTAAATTGTTAATCCATACCCAAAAAACCAATTACTAAGGCAAAAATATCATGTGCTCCCTTTGACATCCATAAGTCAAGACTAGATGTTATAAAATAACATTCTTTCAATTTTGACAAAACATACTCTTATTTCATCTTCTTCACCAATCAAGTAAAACTTTTTGTGAAAACATTTTTTTGCAAGCAATGCATGATCTACATTCACATGTATTTTCAATGTTGTTATTCCATTTTGTATATTATGATATAACTATTTTCCTTTCTTTTCTTCTAGGATTAAAAATGATAGGATTAGTGTGACAAAACATACAATGCATAATTTGATATTTTCTTCCATCAACTATATTATTTTCATTCACAACATAAAAGGACGAACATAGTGCATTTCTGTCATCAGGTCTCCATATTTCTTTTTGCGCATGTAACTTTTGGAAATTTAATTTAATTCTTTCTCATCACTATCAATAGTGTTATATTGTGAATTGCAAAATCCTATTTTCTTCCATTGCTTTTATCAAAGATTCCTCTTCCATAAAAACTTCACTAGGGAAAATATCACATGATTCATTTTTCAATATTGTTTTGTTCTCATTGGCCTTAAAGTTTTCCATTTTCCAACAATGGTTTTCACAAAGGTGTAGATTAGAATGGAGAAGTCAAAACAAAAGAATATTTTGTGAAAGGGTATTTGAAATGTGTTTTAAGGTCTTATGTTTTAAATTATTACTAACCTAAAAATCTTTTCAAAATAAAAAATTTACAAGAGGAATTCACTTATAATCATGGCATATATATATATATATTCTCCAACTTCTCCTAGTAGACAAAAATACCTAAAAAAACAACAAATAAATAAGCAATTATTAGAAAAGTAAACAAATAAATAACCAAAAAATGAACCAAAAAATTTGAATTATGAAAAAAAAGAAATTGAAAAGCATAGAAAATTTGAAAAGCAAATAAAAACAAAAAAAATGAAAAAAACTTACAAGTTGAATTGAACTCCAACCTCCAAAACTTTAGCTTCAACACCTACAAGAGATGCGTAAGGGAAAAAAACCAATCTGGACAAGGAAAGCAACCAAGTGTAAAATAACAAAATAAGAAAGTAAGAAAGCAACAATAATAAGCTAGAAGGGTACATGAAACCCTAGAAGGGAATAGCAAAACAAATGTGCAAGGAAACAATCAAAGTAACAAAGAAAGGTGCATCAAAAACAAGGAATTAATGCATATTTGGCACAATTATTAATAAATGTAAAACATAATTAGGCTATTTAACTTTGACAACTTGAGATTTTTTTTCCTTTGTTATTTACCACATTGTTAGACATAATATTTGTTGGACTCTTTCATAGTTCAAGATGAATCTTACAAGACATAGTCCTTGCTTCATTTTTTCATCATTGTTTTTTTCACATCCAATTCATTCTTCATCTTTGACAAGAGAGAAAAAGAGATTCAATAACTATTAGTAAAGAAATAATCCACATCCACAAGTTAGGCCATTTAGACATATAATGTTAGGTTCAACCACATGACACCTAACATAAACCATGTAGCCTATGTTAAGGCACCTCAACATAAGGCTGGGTAGGCCATGTGGCACCTAGGCTAGGCCTAAACATATGCCACCAAGGTTAGGTTAGGCCTAAACATAGGCACATAAGTTAGGCTAGGCCCCATTAACCCATGTGGCACCTAAGTTATGCTTAAACCTAGGCCACATGGCATTTAGGCTAAGCATAGACTTAGGCCACATGGCACCTAGCTATTAAAATCCTATTTATTTTGGGTTTATATTTTAAGGTTGAACTTTTTTTATTGCTCATCCCTAATGGAAATTTCATTTCATGTTTTTGTGTTTATTCATCAATTCTAATGCATTTCATTATTTCATTTAAAAATTTCAAATGAAAAACAATCAATATAGGAAAAACCTAGTTGCAACTTAATCACAACTATTACATATTAACACCTACTTAATTAATTACCTACTTAACTATTATCTAGCTACCTATTTAATTTAACCTATTACCTATTTACCTAACTTACTACCTACTAATTAGCCTAGATGATTAACTAATGTAGTTTATGTGGCTCTTAGGCGAAGCCAAGTGACACCTAGGTTAAGCCTAAAATTAGGCCACATGGCACTTAAACAACCTAGTATAAACCTATGTACGCCTATGTATAAATATGTAATAGGTAACATAACATATGAATACATATAGTTTAAAAGAGTTTTAAACAACCACTTGGATGCAAAGTTATAAATGTACGCAACGTTTCATCCATCTAACTTTAAAAAATTCATCCATCTATAAAACAAGATTGTCAAAATAGTTGAATAGATGACTTGTGATGTAACCACATAACCCAATAGTTACATAACATTTGATGACATGTCACATCTCTAGTCGACTTTTGGATTGTAAATCATTAGGGCACTTTGATGATGTCAAGAATATTTTTAAAGTGTCCCTCAATCAAGGATTATTTTCAACTGTCTATCAAATCAGTAAGTGAATCAACTCTTGGGTAATCACCATTAATATATTTAAATATTGAAAATTTTGTAGTTGAAACATAGTTTAAAATGGCATGTAATTAACAATTATTTAGTTTTAAAAGGAGTATTTTCTCCTAGTGTTATTGCTTATCCAGGTCACCAATTTTAAGTTTTGAAAAAAAAATTCCAAAAGTAAAACCCACTAGCCTGAGAATTGGAACAAAGACTGTAGCCTCCAAGTAAAACTGAAACTAGCCCCAAACTAGCCATACTAGGAATTTTATTTATAGACCTGAGAGTCTTGAAATGTGAAGAACCTAGTCTAGAACTGGATGGTATTCTCTTTCAAATTAAGAAAAGTTGAAACAAGGACTAAAGGTTCTGTTCAAAAGTAAGAACCCCACAACACTAGTCTCAACTCAGCCAATTTTGAGTGGTTATTAAAAACAGGAACAAACCCAAACAGGTATCAGGCCAATTCTTATGATTTATAACGGCGGTTCTCAAAAAAATCAAACACTCGGTTCTGCTAGATAACCATGGTTCTCAGTTTTTGGGAAAAACCAAACAACCGACCATAAATCCACCTGTTCATTTCCGGTTCTTTCCTGAGAGCCACTGGTTCTCTGGGGTGTTTGAAATATCCAGGACCAGTGGTTGTTTGATTCTGAGTTTTTCAAAGACCTGGAATCAACAGTTCTCTGATTCTGAAATAATTTATAAACCAGAACCAATTTACAAATTCAAATAACTGAAGAACACTGGTCTCAACTTTCAACTAGTTAGCCATTTGTTGATGTGTAGCCATCATGTGCTGGGAAATCAAGCAGGAGCTGTTTAATGGTTTTTTTATGGTCTTTCCTGCCCCTTTGTAGTCCCCCTTCTTACAAGGCAGAATGGAGGGGGTCATGTGACAAGCATCAACCAACGTAAGTTGGACAGGTGCCCAAAAGTTAGATCGAGCAGACCTCACAAGACTCCTAAACTTGCTAAAATCTTCCTGGAAGTTCTCTTTGCATTGATCCGAACCCCAACCTTCATTAAGGTTAGTCATCACTCTTCACTTCAAACATTAGTCAATTATCTCATTTGTTACAGTTAGGGATGGTTCTAACGGTTAACATAGACATCATTTATAATGACGGGCACTTCCTTTGTCACTTAATTTGAGGGTAAAGATCCTCACTCAATGTTATGAGTGGTTAACTTTCCTGCATGGTATCAAAGCAGGTCTTGTCAGTGTTTAGTGTTCTTCAATTTGAAAGGGAAATTACCTTAAGAAGTCAGCTTTCCAAGGACAATGACAAACTGAGGATAAATCACAGACATTCAGAACTACATGGAAGCTTTGCTTTTCCCAAGCCTAACATGAGTGATAGATCTCTCCAAATTTTTTGCATAACAATGTCAGAGTCCTAAAGGGAAGAGTAACTCTGGAGTTCGGTGCTTTCACATGATGAACCTTGTTCAGAAAGAAAGGGTATGGAGATATGTCAAGAATCCATCAAGTCATCTAAGAACAAAACTGAAAATGAGATCAGGCAAAAGACATGTAAAAACCTCCACAATTTTTCTTGGAGTATATGGAGGCACACGTACAGACTGTAAAATCCCACAAGGCATTTCAGAAAACAAAACAACTACATGCACAGGCATTCCATTTCCCAAAAACACCCCACCATTTTTTATTTGTCCTGTGATACCTGCCACATACCCACCAGGTATCACAGGGAAAAGATTTTTTAATTAAAAATTCCGTGGATTTTTGCACTCAATACTGCCCTCAGAGTGCGCAGGGGAGTTTTGGAAATAATGCCCCTGGGCTCCTCCTGGGGCAGGCACTTACTGGTGGAACTCCCTGCTCCAAGGGAGTTTCCCTACACTTACTGCTATCAATCTGTTAACAATCTGTTATGCTTAGGAGAGCATAAAGGACCACAGGTAAAATGCAGGACTTATTTCTTCACAGTAAACATTCTACTTGACAGAACCAAGCACAACAGTACCCACTTTGAATAAAAGGTTGAAGAAGCCCATCACCAAATTACTCCAAAAACTGCCATTTCATACATAAGGTAAGGAGCACATCATAGAAGGATCCACTCTTTTGCAAAGGATTGTGTTGGAATGTCAATGGTTGAGACCTCAAGAAAACATGCAAAGCAAAGAGCAAAGCCATTGCATACTCATACAGAAATTAATAATGTCAACTTGCTGTGTGCCTGTCAGAAGTTGCATACATCAACAATACTCAAGGGACATGTGGGCTTGGGTAGCATGTTTTTCTTGTTCATAGCATTGTGGCTTTCTTATTGGTGTGATGCTTCAAGAACCCTGGAAACTTGTGAGAACTTTCTTGCCCTGAGAATCTGAGGGAACTGAAGTAATTCCACAAACCCAGTATCGACATCAGTGTATATGATGGCCCATAGAGTGAGTTCATCTTGTCACAGCAAAGTATTCAACTCATGAGCTGCAATACTGTGTCCTATGCTTGCCCACATTTCCGCAAACAATTGAATCCTTCTTCTTCATACTCCCGTTTTGTTATCCAAAAGTCCGGTGTGTCCTGCACATAACCAAATTCCACTCACAAACTAACCAATATGCTTGCTCCCTCCCACAGACAAAAACGTTTCCTCCCAATGAGTTTATGTTCAAAAGCACAATTATCACAAAACCTAGCAGTGCTTGATTGTTGGATATTCCAAATGTGCATGTCTGGTTTGTGGAAATTCAACAAAAAAGATGAAGTCTAAATACCCAACAGCAAAAGAAGCTTCACATCTTTAGGAAGTCTCCTCCAGCACCAAACCCACAATTAACTAAATCGGATCCCAAATTCCTGAAGAAGATGTTGAGTGGAACAAAGGAAAGCAGCCAACATCAATCAAAGCCTCAACCCTGACACTTACCTTCATAATTCCAGCCAGGACTGCACCCCCTAAGTAGACCATATGTTTGCGCCTTGGTGGATCCTCAATTCGCAGCCTCAATTTCTGCCAAAATATTCTTCTCTCCAACTTTCTGAGTCTGTTAAGGTGATTTGAACAAACAAGCAAGAGGTAGTAGTATCAACAATACAAAGGGAGTTTGAGTATCATAATCAGCTAGAATGCTTTACCTTCAAGCCCTCCTTGTTTCCTTTCAAGACAACATGTGTGTACTGTTCCCGGATTTCCTTCTCTAACCTGTGACCACATCCAACTCCCAAAAACCCAGAGTTAAAAATATATCCAAAATATCACCAAAAACATATCTATGAGGTCACAGAAGAAACTCTACAATAACGCTTCGTAGGTGATTGTTGTGTCAGTTCCAGCAAAAGAAAAATAAACACAACAAAATCAATACCCTAGTACCTTGGCAGCTTCAACACATGTCTGTTGAATAATTGATTAATTTCAAAACTTCATTTGGGTAAATATAATATTCTTGAAGATCCAATATCTGCTTTCACACATTTCTGTTACTAAGAAACAAATTTTGAAAATTTCAACATTTCTAAAAATAATATAATTTGTGTCAAAGCTCCCAAGATAGTAGGGTAATAAAAGTCCCAGAGAAAGGTAATGCTGAGGCTGTTACTTATGCAAACTATAATAGAGCTGATGATGTCTGTGAGCCCTTTACTCATTCTCATTAACTAAAACAGGGTTGTAAGGTTGACATCTGGGATGGCCTCTTGCTGGCCACAGCATCAATGAAATGATTCAGGCAGACCCTACATTTTGTACAACCTTTTCATGCAGCACTCACAATTGTCTTCTCTGAAATCCTTCCGGTCAACCTATTTCGTGTAAAACATTGAGTGAAAGGTATATATGCAACCTAGAGACGAAGGAAATAAAAGGAGATGAATCTACCTGCTGGGAAGGCCTGGATACATAGTACTCCCCCCACTCAGCACTATGTGTTGATAAAGCTGTCATGAAAAACTCACACCATCAGACTTTTAACTATAGAAAGAGTTCAAGAGGTGTCAACAATCATATCTATGAGATTGCAGAGAGAATTCCACAGTAACAATTTGAAGGGTATCCATGGTGACAGTTTCCAGCCCAAAAGAAAAAACCAACACAACAAGCACGACTGCAAGTCATAACCTTGAGTGTCACTCACAGAGTATCAGACCCATCACCTTCATCATCAGTTGCAGGGACTAGCTGCCATTACTCCCCACTGATTCCATCAGCTCCTGATGGTGGGTTTAGATAAGTAGATACTAATATGCTCAAAATTTCAGGCATACAATCATGAAAAAATCTGCATTCTATGTTTGTGCTGTATTTTCGAAAGCAAAGAAAAGACTCAGTCATGATGTCAGCTACCTCTCAAGAGACATGGGTAATTATAAAGGTGAGCTATTGTAAGTAGAGAGAGTTTTACATACCGACATGCGATTATCAATGTCCATTTCTTGAATGCACCGAAATACAGCAACTGACAGACCATCACCCTCCATGTCAATGAGCTCCTGCCATCAAGACATTCTCAATTCAATGACTTGAATAGCAGAAAGCTAAATGTCCAAGCACCTAAATTGAAAGCAAATTTCTAACCCCAGTAAAAAATTAATAATAGTAAAATTAAAAAATCACTTTCTCATGTTAGTGTCGGTTTTTGCCTAAAGAGACCAACTGACTGAGGAGGTGTAGTATCTTATCCACATAATGATGCTTACTGGAGTAAAGAGGGCTTCAGGTGCTTGGAACCGCTCTGCCCCAACTTTGATTACTCTTCCATCTGGTAGCTGTTTCAACCCAAGAACCACCCCAAATGTAAGAACAGAAAATTTCCTTTCTAGACATAGCTCCACATTCCAAACACACAAAGCAAAGGTATTGCTTGAAGATTTCAAGGGAGTCCTCATCTCTGTTCCCAAAGCCCAACTTTTCGGTATATAGGTTTCATGAGCTAGGGTTGAAGCCAAAGCACCGTATACTGCTTCACCAAAATTGTTGTCTCAAGGCCAAGTTGACATTCCCGTTTGTAATCAATACTGTGTCACAAGACAACCCAATTCAAGTATTATCCAGAATTCTCCAACCCCTTGGCCTAGTGGGTAACTTGTCATAAGGTAGAATTGACCAAACTGAATAGGGATGCCAATATGGATATTGTAGAGTCTGCAATAGAGATTATTGGGGTAAAGACCAGATGCCCACCTTACATAACAAAGTTTCTCCTTGATCTCTCTTGCTGTTTCAAAATCTGCTGTTCTGTTAAATGCGTATCTGTCACCCACACAAAAACCCTCAATGCTGAAGGGTCACAAAATAGCGAGCTTTCTTTCATTATATATGTCTATATATACCCAGCTCCTAGAAATTATGTAAGAAGAGGAGAAAATAGAACTGCAAATTAGGAAAACAGAATTAAGATCAATTTTCAGAACACTGAAGGTATGAAATCCTACACAAAAGCCTTTGGAAATCAGTCAACATGTTGACAGTACTCATTGACGTCATGTTGACAGGATAAGGAGCGACTTAATACTCCAATTGCTAAAACTGCCAAATTGTGGAGTCAACAAAGATGTCAATGGCCATGTCTCCTTACCCTCGTCTAAGAAGGAGATCAATAAGGTAGGATGTGATGTGGCGTCCTGCTATGTTCAGCCGCTTTGTTAGATGAGGAAATGAATACCCATCCACCACTGGCACCTTCATGCACAAACCACACCCTCATCAGAGTCTCTCTGAAAGGAATACTCATAAACTACTGCACCTACACTGAGCTTTGACAACACCCAAGTGTGTCTATTCCTGTTCAGAAAATAATGTAGAAAAGAATGGAGGCGTAATGCACACCACATGAGTGACGCCATCCCCTGAGTCAACAACCAGACCTGTCAGAAGGCCTGCCATCCACAATATCTTATAAGTACAAATTGCTAAGAGAAGGCAGCTTGCTCATAATAAACAGATAAAACAAACGAAACATTAGTATCAGCTTCCTATTTAAACAATATCAGCATCTGAAGTCCCACCTGCCTGCCTCTTCTCTAGACTGTAAACACAGTAATCCTCTCCAGAAAATGATACTCCAATAGAACCCACAAAGATACAGTACCCACAACTACTCAGAGCTCAAGAATAAACAGAAAAAGACACCAGCTTGTTCCTTCATCCCACAAAACCCCAGGATACCAACATTAAGAACCCAAAAGATACAGTACCCAAAACTAACTACTCATGGCTCAAGAGTAAGAGAAAAAAGGATGAAAACTTGTTCCTTCTTTGTCCCCTAAGACCCCAGGATACCAACACAATGCACTACTACACTTTAGGATTTGAACCCTATACCTTGTGCGTACAAGGTCAAGACTGCCTGAATCTGGATGAACACACCTCCAAAATTGTATTTCTCAAACATTGTTTCAATCTGCCAGCCAAATGTAGAAAGTGAAATTTTCTAGACTATGAACCGATGCTCCTTCCAACACCATATTCGCTCTAATTTGGTCTGCATTAACTCATGTTGTTCCCAATTGCTTCTGTGCTTGTCCAATGTGTTCTTTTAACTGAACTTGTAAAATCTAGTTCCATACACACATTAATACTTCCATGACATAATTGTGAACAGATATAAAACTCTTCTCTCATAAAGAACACAAAAGCACAACAAAACCTGCCATACTTATGAGTCAGAGAAGTAGTAGACACACCGTTTTCTCACGATTTCTAGTTGGATTTAAGGGTGGATCTGTGAGCAGAATCTTGCACTCAGGTGGATCAACCTGCAACATTCACAACAGAAAATGCTGATCGTCACATGAAAAGCTTGTGATTATTCACGCGCAACAATACTCTTGCCTTCAACCGATTTCCTCTTAAACTGTATTTGTGCACTACATATAAGCCTGGCAGATTTGTTCCAATAAAATCTTGATATCTTTTCAACCACAATCAATGGTGGAGGAATTCAGAATGGATGACTTCTGCAGGTGCTGCTGCCTTTGGAGTCAATATACACAAGAACTTTCCTGCATATAAGTCTATCACAACTGCTTTGCAATAGACGACCATTCAGTAGGAATCAGAGAATGTGCAAGGATATTCCACAATTCATTGAAATGGAGCGCTTCACCCAAACTTACTTTCAGAACATCATAGAAGGTATGGTCCCACACATGCCCCATGTCTTCCCAGTTCTGAACGATGCCATTGTTTATGGGATATGTTACTTCCAGCTGCTGTCGCTGTTCTGAGCACGCAGTGCCAACCACTATATCCTGCTCAAAACAATCCCATCCACAATCACCAACAAAGCCAATCCATGTTGTAGCATCAATCAGATGCTTTATAAAGGAATGTACACCCTACAATCAACTATCCCCAAAATCAAATCCTTTGACAATCAAGCAACATCCAGAGAATAGTGTGAGAAGATATCCATGCCTTCTGAAAAGGGAATGTAGTAGAATCACTCAGTTGGATAGAAGCAGCATAATTTCACCTTTAGCTCTTGGTCACCTAGATCTTCTTCATATCTTAACATGGGGCGTCCTACCATGCACGGAAACACAGCAGCTGGGAAATTGTCCCCAGCAAATCCACACTTGACAAACTGCAAAAAACACGCACAAAAGATATCACCTTGTTGCCAATCTAGGACAAAAGCCTTATATCCAAACGTAGTAAAGTTTGTACCCTAAGTCCAATCACAAGCAAACTGTGCTCCCCTGAACTTTTTGGTTTCTGTTGAAAAGATAGGGTAGGCAACTTTAATGTCCAAAACGGAAGAAGAAACAAAGCATATACTCGGCCACCCAACAGGAAAACCCCCAAGCTAGGCACAAAATCTTCTTTTGTTTTCATTTTTCTTTTTCCCCAAGTCCATATACTGCACATTAGCCAAAACCCAAAAATTCTGCACCACAAAACAACGGTTCCATAACAGCATTTCAATCCTCATTGCAGCAGTTAGAGGAAAATAAGGTGCCCTTTTTACAACCGATCAGCCAGAACCCAAATTTACACTCCTCAACACTCTGCAAAAAGAGATCTAAAGCCAAAGCAAACTCGGATGCTGCGGGTAGATAACAGGTCACCACAGAAATGTCAGAATTTGGTGAGTTAAGAAACCCAAATCTGGAACAAAATTCAGGGGTAAGGCAAAATTCTCATCGTCAGATAAATCTGACAAAAGCTTGTTTTGAGTTGCAAAAAAAGGCCGCTTGACGAAGTAGTGCTGCGACAAGTACTTACCCCGGTGCCATTATCGCACACCACCACATTATGTGAAGAAGTCATTGGATCTATGGATATTCCCTGCACTTCTCCACAGCACCACTTCCACTCGGAATTCTCGACTTTCAATCCGCGTACTCCTGATTCAGCTTCTCCATGCTTTCGCAAGTCCTCGCAAGTCCAAGACTCTAAACCCTAATTCGCCTCTGCTCATTTGTTTGTTTTCAGGACACGCAGTCCCAAGTTCCTGATGCTTTTTCTGGCCGATGAATATCATCCATGAGATGAGAACCGTAACAACCATAACTCACCGATTCATCCAAGGCATAACTCCTAACTTCAATAGGACTAGTGTTGCCTGTCCAAGTGTGAACGGCCTACCCAACAAAATTTTCCTTCCAAAACCTTTTTTGTAATTTAATTGAGTTTTCAATGACAAAAAATACTCAAAATTCAACATTTCCCAGACCTCAAGTCTAAAAATTTGCAAATTGTCTACATATCAAGGCCTTCCCAACAACATCAAGAGCTTGTCCAAATTTCCATATAAATTAAACTATCAGTGACAATTTTTTTCTTATTATATTCCCATATGATATCAATAATTCATTATTATTTATGTCAATGTCAAATTTAGTTTCAATTAATATAAATATCATGCACATGAAATTCCCATATGATTATTGATAATTCATCATTATTTATGTCAATGTCAAATTTAATTTCGATTAACATAAATATCATGCATATGCATATAAGGCCCATGTTAATTTGTTTTCTTGTATCCATGTTGATGGATTAAAGAAAAGATGAAATAGTTATAAAAATAACATATATTTATTATGAAAGAAGTGAGGTAGTCATAAGAATAGAAGAAAATTATTGAAAAGGAAGTGAGGTAAATATACTTGAAAATGAGATAGTTATATTTGGAAACATCTCTAGAATTGTCTAGGAATGACCATATTAAGAATTATACAAAATCAATAAAAATCCTATGAAATTTTTCTTTAAATCATCCATATATCAATTTTTCAAAATTTTAATCATTGAAATTTTTGTTTTGATCTACATGAATTTTCAATGGAAAAAAATTGTTACATATCAACAACTTCTCCACCATAGGATGAAACATTATGGCATCAACTTGGGGCACCCCTTGTCATGCCCATATGCATGGCCTCATACATGACATCCGGTTACGGGCATGCCAATCATGCCTTTTAGAGTTAATGTATGTTTTTAGGGTTAATGTACGTTTTTAGATAATTGTACGCTATTAGTTGTTTTAGGGTTATGGCTTGTTTAAGGTTTCAACTTGTTGATGCCTATATGAAAGGCCAAGCTTTTTTCTTCTCTTATTATTTTTTTTAGAATTCCTTTGTTAGGGAAAGTTTCTTCCATAGTTAGATTGGATTTGTAAATGTTCACGACAACTATTACACGGCCACCGTTTACATACACTACATTTTCTTTCCTTCTTTGCAATTTAATTATTAAAAAATCTACTCTCTATTGCTTAATGTTGAAAACGGCAAATTTTTCTTAGTTTCAAATTTTTTGGGTTTTTGTTATTACTAGTGTTGTAGTTGATGTTGTTATTATTGCTGTTGGTGTTGTTGTTGCAATTGTTTGCTACTAAGTGAATAAGCTCGGGAATTTGTTAAAGCCAGACTCTCGCATTGTTATTCGTGGGAAAGTTTGATCTATTGATATTGCCGCAACTATGACGACCATAAGGATGTCTTGATGGATGCAATGTCGAGGTCGCATATTTTTCTTCTTCATGTGGTAATAGCAGCAACGTTGAAGCTTTGTCGATGCAAAACTACCTCTTTTCTTCCAGCTTGTTTCTAGTAATAATAATTAGTGACGACGTTCTATTGGTGCGTTCTCCTCCCTCCTACGACTGATTTTTCGTCCCCTCTCTCGTGCACTAGTGGACATCACATGGATCATCATCTGTTGTGCACAAGAGGAGGCAGAAAAAGCCTTGAAAACTCTCGAAGCTACCGAAACCAAGTGTAGCGTCAAGTAAGAAAAAAAAAAATCTCTTCTGTACACCATCACTACAAAGCTCTCGGGTGATCTGCAACGCAACATCCATCACATCACTATAAAGTTCCCAAGCGATCTGTAATGCAACGTTCGTCACGTCGCCGCTTGCCATCGATGCAAAACTCCTGGGCAATTTACAGCGTGGCATCTATCGCATTGCTGCCCGCCATTGTTGTAGAGCTCACGATCACCTCACAACACCGTGGCCATTACATTGCGTCCACCATTACTACAGAGCTCACTGGCATTCTACAATGTCATGGCCGACACGTCGCCGTTCACCATCACTACAGAGTTCACGGACGCTTAACAGCATGGTGGCCGTCGCATCCAACGTCCGTCCACCTAACATCCATTCATCCAACGTCCGTTTGGCCCTTTTCGTCCATAAACATCCATCCATCGACGTCCCTCCATCGCCATTCATCTTTGTCGACACACCGTATTCTTCAAATTGTATGTCATGTCAAAACATTGTAGCTAGTATTCTGTATTGCTACAAAATTTGGGGGCATGGGACAACACTGTCCTTGGATGATGAAAACATTACCGCTCAACCAGAGCCAAGGTATCAGTTACGAAGTAACGCACAATCATTTAAACTGATTTCTTTGAGCTCATGATCTTCACGACAATACCATCAAACGTTTGCAACACCACCGTCATCCAATACAACTCCTACCAGGAATTCAAATTCATGTTACATTACATCAACAGTACATCAGAATTCATTTGGAGGGGTTAATCAGTGGGTACGCCTAATGTCGCACCTACTTTCACACCATCATCGTATATTCCATTGCAAGCCGTTACCTCTAAACCCATATACACCATGGAGGTCGACAATTCCTCTAGGATAATTGAAAATTTTAGCTGAAGGCCAAGTACCATTTCTTTGAAGGAGTTCAAGGCAACTTTTTCAACTATGGTTTGTGAATTGGAGGTCAAGTATGGTGTTAATTACACCGAGTTGTTCGCATTCAAACAAATGTCCCATTATGTGCATTATCAGGCATTGGATGTCTACAACAACATTCTCCAAAGATTTTGGGTGTCATTCAAATCCCCAATCCAACTTATGCCACAACCATCGCCACTACCTTGCAAGCTGCATGTAAGCTACCATTGCACATCATGGAATTGTGCCCAATAATCCAAATCCAGTACCTACTTCAATAAACATTTCTTTTCAACAACTCATTATTGTTACCGCAAATTTTCCTCCCACCATTGATGCAACAACTTTTGTTGATCCAATGGGGGAGTTCTTTTGAATTCTTGAGTTGGAATTTTCGGTTAAGAGTTCTGAAAAAATTCTACAGCTTGCCACCTTCTATCGGTAGAAAGATGAAACCCTCAAGATGATTTACAAGAGGCTTCTCAAGCTCAAAGATGATACTCAGAGCATCACAGACTTGGAAGTTGCCCAGCGGTATCTTCGTTTGTTAGAAAGTACTTCGACACTCCATGCGCAAATTTTGCAAGGGGTTTTTGCAAAATTTGGAGACTTATACACTTTGTTGGATATGTATAACAATTATGAAAAGTTAGAACTGGCTCATGCACACTATGAGGCCAGTACTATGAGGCCTCCATCATGTTCAAAGCCTCAGCCTTCACTAACTACGCCAACCAAATCATCACATTCTTCTTCAAAAGCTAAAACGGTGCACTCAGCTGCACCCATCCTACCTTCTTACAACTACTATGACAATCCTACCCACAAAACTAATGAGTGCAACATTCCTTCCGAGGATTTCTTTTATGATTATTGTGGGAAATAAGGACATCAGGAAATTGTTTATTTTGCCAAGTTCTCGAAATAGAAACAACTACGATTACCATGGCAAAATCTCCCAGTATCTTTTGTTGCCCCTCAACCAAAAGCTAAGGCACCTCAACCTTCCATTCAAGCTTTCCCCACCAAAAGTAATTCCAATAAAAACATTAAGAAGAAAAAGCACAATGCTAATAAAAAAGAGGTGTTTCAAGCCCATGCCGCTCAAATTCAAACTCTACAAAGTGAAATCGAATCATTGAGGGCCCAACGTGCTAATTTAAAAGGCACGTCTTCCCAACCAGTTAGTCATGCCCAACCTGTACGGGGTTCAGGATCACAAGAGGGACTTCCTAGATTATTTTATGGCCTCTCACACAATGTCATGGTTGGGGAGTATGTTCTTTCCAATGCACACAATTTTAGTCTCACACTATAATTTACCACTTCTTTTTGCCTTTCCTATTTCGCGACATTAGAGGCTAATGTGGCACCTAGAGTTTCTGCCACTAGGCAGGTAATTCAAACTAATGGACTCACATCTAGTTCAAGTCGTATTACTAAGGTTAGAGGAGCTCGAACAGTCATGCCACAATCTTTTTGTCCTCTCAACACGGAAAAAGAACGCACCTTGTTGGCAAGGGGGGAGGAGACTACTACACCACAAGCTGCTAGGGCATCAAATTCTCGTGTCCCAGGAATACATGTACATTATAAAAACACACAATTTTCCACTAATCAGCTTATGGAGTGCTAATTTCAAATGCGTGAAATGATGCAAAAGCTTTTGAGTACACCGTTATTTACTTTGAAGATTTGAAGCTAAGCACCAAGGACATAATTACAACACTAAAGGATACTCTGAACACTTCATCAAATCTTCTACCAATCCCTGATCCACATGTTATAGGGGTCCCATCCAACACCTTAGAAAGACATTCAATTAGCTCACATGTTATAGATGGCATTCGTAATCTGGTCATTAGTTCTAACATGGCTAAACTAATGGGCTCTCCTACATCTGATTCTACATTCACATATTAGAAGGGAGCTAAGAACACCTCACTTATGGATTTTTTATTCAATAAAGGCGTTGTGGATAACCATTCTCTCCATAAAGTCTTTCACTCATTTCCGAAGGTGGTGCCTTGTGCAAGAACTTCCATTGCCACCGAAGTTGCCATTGTCGACAATGAATTAGTAATCTAAGTGGGAGGACATACACCCAGAGTGGTACTTCTTGATACAGGTGCCCAACAAGTAATTCTTAGAGTTCAATTCGCCAAGAAGATGGGCATGCTCAACTCCAAACTACCGAAATCTATGTGGTAAATTCGCATCGCTAGTGGGAGCATAGAAAGGGTACTTGGGAAAGCTCGAATTTGATTGCATTTAATTTCAATGAAGGTACAAATCAAGAGCTTTGCTTACAAGTTAAATGTTTAGTCACTAATGCCACCAATTACGATGTGTTCATTGGGTAAAAGCCCTTATATCCACTAGGTTTCACAATTGATAATTGGTTCGAGCATGCGTACTACTGAGTGGATTAAAAGTCTAATGGCCACCACCTAGGATACATACCCCTTGATTTACATGAAAACCATAATCCTATGGCTCACCATTGTATGTTCAAAGAAACACACACCATTTCCTATATCCAACAAGCTAGCCATGAGTGGATAGAGAGGGATGAAGAAGAGACAACTTACGCTCAAGCTACTGAAAGCTTGAGGGTGGTTCCTATGAACATTCAACACGGACCAAAGGTTTTACAATGGTTCAAAACAGTCCACAAGCCCTTGGTCTAAGCTCTGTTTAGTTTTAAAAACATGGAGAGCCATGGCAAATTGATTAAGCCAATACTTCGTCAACTAATCACCTGGACACCGCCTAAGGAGGGGATTACATTACTAGAGTTCTTTGGTGGTATTGGTATAGGTTTCGAAACCCTAGTACAATCAAGATGGTGGTTCAGAGGTATTTCTAGGTAGACATTGATTCTATTATAAAGCAAGTGGCGACATCAAAAATGATGGAGCTCACAACCAGATTTCCACAATAATTTGCAACCACCGCATGGAAGGCTAATTTCACTTTCTTGGCCCTTGACATACAACTAATTCAAAAGAAGCATATGGAATTACTTGGCCTCGTGGACCTCATCATGTCAGGTTGGGAGTGTTAAGGATTTTTAGCAACTAGATTTTAAAAAGGCTTGAGTGACACAAGATTCGATCCTTCCATGGACATGGTACGATTGATCACTTGGGCTCAATCTCCTATGTTTGGTTATGTAATTGAGAACTCCCCTTCTTAGCTTGACTAAATAGAGAAAGTCCAAGAGCACTACACGTTGGTCAAGCATTATTTTAGAGAACTACTCCTACTTGATACGGCACATTGCGGTTCCTATGCGCACCAGCTGCACAACTAGTGGACTAACCTTGCACCACTCTTAGTTTTGCAGTTAGCTCTAAGATACACCATCAAAAACCCCAACTTGCAGGTTTCTCACATATTGGATGATTAGAATTCCTACCAACCATATGGTTGTTGGTAACCTGTGTACTCTTTCAAATGTACACAACACCAACATTGATTCAATTAATTTGCAATTCTAACAATGCGACTACATGGCACCCCGACCAAATACACTTACCTATCTTTAACACTCTACACTTCACTCTTAGTGTTGGGGGGAAAAAGTACCATGTAATTTGACTCAAGTTGTTTCTGATACACCTGAAGGTACATCAACTTCTAGAGAAATAGTTACAACCTTCTATGAATCTACACAACTGGATAGTGGAGAAACCCAATACACCAAGTTCTTCAAACACATTTTCCAACTCCATTCCATATGTTTCCAACTACCCTTTTGTTATGGGGAACCAACTCACCAAGAAGGAAAGACCAAGTCACAAACTTGTTAATTAAGTATGAGAATGTGTTCACATTCTCAATGAAAAACTTAGGTAGGTGTAAGACCATGCAGTTTTTTATAGACCTTATAGATGAGACACCCATCTATCGAAGGAGGCAAAACCATGGGAAGACACGAAGTATTGTAACAAAAAGAAGTAATACTTAATTTGAGAGTTTTTCTTTCACATCCCTTGAGTTTGGCCACCTCTTTAATAATGTTTCCTTCTCTTAAATTGAGCAAACAACACTTCAACATCTCTAAGCTTCTCCTCTTGAAGTTGCTTCACATATTTGGCAAGCCACTTGAGTATTGTCCCATGATGTCACCTTCACAAGAGCTAAATATTTTCCAACGATTGTTACCAACATCTTGTGAATTTGGCAAAGAACGCACGCTTAAGGAATGTTAATGCATAAGGTTGTGATTGGGAGTGACTACTCAAAGAATGTTGATGCGTGGGTAAGACGCATCATAGATGATGTGTGTTCGACAAAGATGGCAAGTCGATTGGAGGGCAAGAGGTTTAGGTAATAGGTGTTTCTAAAAAACATGGGTAGTCTAATGAACAAACGTTCAAAATTTTGACCAATGGGGAAAAATTGTTAACAAGGTCTCTTAATTCAAATTAAGGACGTACCCTACTGTTGCCCATTTGATCACAAGATCTACAAATTTAAATCAACAGTCCCCATTTGTTGTTGGGTTACTTTTTTACTTGGCATCCTACTAGAACATAATTTTTACTTGTGGGTTTAAATATATTGGTGCAATTTTATTTTATTTTTCCTCAAAACAAAATATAACTATTCATTGCCCTTGTTTTCTTATTTCTAAAACATATTTATTTTTTAAATTTGAACTTTAAAAAGTAGGTTGAAAATATGTTTGAATAAAAGTTGTGATTATGCATTTCAAACACACTTTCTTCTAATTTGCAAATATTCATTTATTAAAATTCCTATTTTTTCAAACTAACCAAGTTGACTAGATGGGGTTTCTTAACTATAAGACATGTGTTTTGACTAAAGGCCAAGGGCTTGAATGATAATAAGTATTTTTTAACTAATCAATTTGATTAGAATGACAAGTGCCCTAGTTAATAAGGACACCTATTATATTCAATCAATAGGGCTAATTAAGTAGGCCTAGTCAAAGTGGCCAATGGCCTTGTTAAAAGGGCCAATTACAAATTCTAATACTAGTTGGGTATCTTAAGATTACATTTAACATTTTGATTATGTTTGACCAATTAAAAAAAAGTTGAAAAATGTAAAAATGAACTAATCATAACTAAATGAATCATGACCAAATTAATTCTATATATATGATTTATTTAACTATGGTTAAATTGACTATATTGAAATTAATTATGGTTCAATTACCTATGAAAAAACCAATTAAAATTAAAACTAACCATAGTTTATTTAGTTGTATATGTTTTAACCATGGTTAGTTTAACCATTATTTATTTATCCATAATTAATTATTCCATCAAATTTTTGGCCATATTTAGTTTAATTATGGTTAATTTAGCCATAAGTAATTTAGTAATTATAAATAATTTAACCATGGTCAATTTAACAATAGTTTGTTTAGCCTTAGTAAGTTTAACCATAATAATTAGTTTAGCATAAATTAATTAACCATTACTAGTTAGGCCATTAGGTTTTGCCATAATGAAATTAACCATGGTTATTATAAGCATAACTGAATTAACTATATATATTTTTTAAATATTATTATTTTACCCCACTAAATTTAACCATAATCAATAGACCCATATTTAATTTAAAACTATTGTTAATTTAGCCATGGTTGGTTTTTTCCATAATTATTTTAAACACATTTGTTTTAGCCATAATTATTTCACTCATGTTTATTTTAGCCAAATTCATTTTTCCATAAAATATTTATTCATTAGTTAATTTAGCCATATTAACTTTATTAATAGTTAGTTTAACCAAAAAAAAATTCATGGTTAGTTTAACCATTTATAGTTTAATCATGTCTAACTTTGCCATAATTACATTAATCATTTTGATTTTAGACATAATTATTTCATTCATGTTTATTTTATTCGTAATTAATTTTTACATAATTGGTTTTGCCATAAAATACTTATTCATTAGTTAGTTTAGCCATATTAATTTTATTAGTGGTTAGTTTAGCCAAATTTATTTACTCATGGTTAGTTTAATCATTTCTATTTTATCCATATTAAAATTTGCCATAATTATTTTAATCATTTTGATTTTAGCCATAATTATTTCATTCATGTTTATTTTAGCCATAATTAATTTTTACATAATTGATTTTTCCATATCATATTTACTCATTATTAGTTTAGCCAAATTTATTTACCAATGCTTAGTTTAATCATTTATAGTTTAGCCATGGTTAATTTTGCCATAATTATTTTAAACATTTTGATTTTAGCCATAATTACTTCATTCATGTTTATTTTAACCAAAATTAATTGTTGCATATTTTTTTCCATAAAATATATATTCACTAATTAATTTAACCATATTAACTTTATTAGTAGTTAGTTTATCCAAATTTATTTATTCATGGTTAGTTTAACCATTTCTAGTTTAGCCATGGTTAGTTTTGCCATAAATATTTTAACCATAATTATTTCATTCATCTTTATTTTAACCATAATTAAATTATGCATAGTTGGTTTAGCCATACAATATTTATTCATTGGTTAGTTTAGCCATATTAACTTTATTCATGGTTAGTTTAGACATGGTTGGTTTATCCATAAATTATTTATTCCTTAGCTAGTTTGGCCATATTTATTGTTGGTTTAACCATTATTAATTTAATAATCATTCATTTTTTCATAATTAATTTAGTTGTGGTTGGTTTAAACATTATTTTACTAATCATTAGTTCTGACATAATTAATTTTTCCAAGGTTAAATTTAACCACCTATTTAATTTATGTAATGTAAGTATGTGGTTAAATAACTTAAATATAATTAATGTATATGTAGGTGTATTTATTTATACATACCTTACCTATATTCCACCTATTTACTTATATTTTAACCTATAAGTAACCTAATTATATAAGCTAGGGTGAGCCATTTATATACCTATGATAAATTATTAATTGGTTAACTAGTTATTTACCTAAAATATACTAATGAATGTGTAATTAAATAGTTAAATATAAATTATTACAAATGCATTGTTGATAATATATAATGAATTAGGTCAAATTTGTAAGGATTAATTATAATTGGGTTGTAATTATCAATAAACACTATAGTACATTATAACTATCTTGATATTTTATATAATTTAAATATTTTTAATATGGTTGTAATTATTAATTATAACTAAATAATTATATATTAACTATTAATAATTTTTATTTTAACTTAATTAACATACATATTTACCTTATTTATTTATTTACTTAATTTATGTACATATCTACATAGTTATTTAAGAATAATGTTGTGTGGACATTACGTAGTTTCTCCTTCCCAAAAATTTGTCCCATATTGTTTGTTGTCCTTTCCAAATGATGCATAATATAAATAGATGCACCATAAGAATCCAAGACATAAAATATATTTAAAAAAAGAAGGTCACTTGAGACAAGTCAATTGAAAAGGTTCAACCTTAAAGGCCAAATTCAAAATGAAATTGGATTTTCCAACCTAGGTTATTTAAGTGTAGGCTTAATATAGGTACATTTAAGCCTAGTAAAGGTCATAGCTTAAATTGCCTTAGCCTACTTTAAATTTTTATACTTAGTTGTTAATCATAGGCACCTAGACTTAGGCCTAGGAGTTTAAGTTATAGGTATTTAGACATAGGGACCTTAGAAGTAGATATTTAATTTTAGGTCTAACCTAGGTTGTTTAGGTTCTATTCATGTGGCATAGCCTAATGGCCAATGCTTAAATGCCATGTGGCATAACCTAAATGGCCAATGTTTAAATGTCATGTGGCATAACCTAGATGGCCAATGTTTAAATGCCACGTGACATAACTTAGGTGGCCAATGTTTAAATGCCACATGACTTAACTTTGGTGGCCACTATTTAAATGCCACATGGCATTTGCCTAGTCAAAATAGTGGTTGACCAATCAAAAAATAATTTGATTGTTATATTGACTAGTCAAAAGTAATAGTCGAAATGACTAGACAAAAATGCCAACTTAGGCTTGGTCAAAAAATACATGGCCTAATCACAATGGACAGGTTCAAAACAACTTGTCCAAAATGACTAAGAGGTTTTTTTGACACATATCCAAAATGGATCTTTTTTTACCAAAATTTTTAATGAAAAAATTTAGGAATTTTAATAGTGATTATAGCCATAATTTGATGCTACATAATGGTGCACCATATAAATATTTATGCCTCCATATAATTTTTTTGGGAGTTTCATGTTGTATGGACCTACTTGCAAGCAATTTTTTGAAATTAGGCAAAAACTAATGTTTCATCTAGTAGAATGAATATCCATCAATATGCTTAATTTTTAATAGGAAATGCAAGCCATGTAAGTCTATTAAACATCTATTTAATTATATCCTTTAAATTCTTTAATTAAAATCTACATTATAATTGATTTTGTCGAACACTATAGAATTGCAATGAAGCGAACTATTTTTTTTGTCTACTTTACCTTGCCGGCACCCACACAAAAACAAGATGAACAACAAATGCAACCTATGGGAAATGAACTTGTGAATGCATGAAACATAGATACAGCACAAAAGGGAAAAATTAATGAACAATATCAAAATGTAGTATAACTAATTGTGCAGAGAGACCCAATAGCACTCTCAACCAGTCATCAAAAAACACCATGAAGAATAACCCAACCATGGGTAGTGAGTGTTTATCATGATGACAATCATAAACTTGTTTAGTCGTTTGATGAAGTTGTCTTTATATGACAACCATGGTGATCTACAACCCCAAGTTACAATTTACCCATAATCGGTGCTTTTACACCAATTACAACATCCATTGGTTTTCAAAACCAAACACCAAACACCAACATCAATTTGGTGCCCACTAATTCAAAGATGGAATGACTTCACCTACTTTATAGGTTAGAGCAACTTCGTCACATTGACTGAAGATCATATAATCAATCAATTTCTATACCACATATAGAACATGTTAAACCTTGAGCAACACCACAGTTGTTCGATAGGGAGTCACATATCCACAAGGCACCTAACATGTCAGATCAATACTTTGTTCAAGTGAAAGAACACACATTTTACATCACATACTAGTTTTAAGAGGAAACCAAGGTGCTGGAACTGTAATCTGCTCATATTGTCAACATGCAGGACATTTGTTCAATTATTGCCCATTTGTTGATGATAGATTAAGATAATTATTACAAGAGGAGGTGAAAAATGTTCATCAGCATGTTTTTCCAACCACTACAACAGTAGTACCCAATGTGTATGTGTTAGGAACTCAAGCCATGAATCCTAGTATAGCTCATATGATAGTACCTATTAACTATCAAAAAACTTGGTCACAACTTGTTACACCAATTGTATTAGGTAAAACCAATATGTTACCTACCTCAACATACCCAAGTGGTATAATGTCATACCCCCTTTTGTGCCTTTAGATCCTAGTTTGTATATAACATATCCAATTGGAACAAAAGGACTTGATTCCTTAATCTTTAGGAATTATACAAGTTATGTACCTAGGAATATGTACCCAGTACCTAAACAACATGTTGTACCACCAACATATACTTCGTTGGAAATTAGTTTCCTATTGTGGTTCAACCAGTAGGTAGTAAGGATCAACAACCTATTTAGCAACATGTTACTACACCAATTCCAACCACTGTACAATTTATTACCAATTTACCAACTTATGTACCCAGAGATTTTGCTCACTAACCATTGGATGGAGGACAACCTAGAGACTCATTTGGAGGAAGTTCATTTGAAAAAGAACCTCCTAGAGGACCACCTCTTAATCCACTTGTTGGATCTTATGGATGTCCAACACCTGACCCACATATGATCATACCACCATGGTATCAACCACCTATTGTGCAACCTATATTAGAACTAGTAACCAAAGTGCCATACATGAAACTACAATATCCAACTTATGTCAAAAACACTAATCCTAATACTCACATCAAAATATTAAAAAAAGCCATTAAAATTAATGGTGAAACAATGAAAGCTGACATCATCAATTTGTTTGATTTTATTCTAAGGGATAGTATTTTTGAATGGAAAGAAAATTATGTTCAAGACCATCCAAATTGCACTTTTGAAGAGCTGGAACAAACATTTTGCAAGTGATTCAAAATTGTAAAGAATGATGAGGAGGAGGTCTACATGCAATTGTGAAACATACAACAACAATGAAATTAGATGACAAAAAATGTTCTAATCCACTAGAACCTCGTGATTAGGGGAAAAAACTTTAAAATTTGAATTAATCAAAGGTTATGTAATGTCAATTCAAGAATATCAAAATTAAAAATAATGGTTTTATTTTCATTTTATCTTCCTTTGATTTTTTAAAATATAAATTACATAAATATAAATTCAAAATGATAGATTATATAATGTATTTGTAGATATTTTTGTATATGGTGTAGTCCATAATGCAAACATGTGTATCAAACAATTTTGTTGGGTGTTGATATAGTAATGCATGATAGATCCAGTAAAACTTGCACAATTCAACTTGATGGAGATGACAAAAAAAAGATATCTAGAATGTAAATAAACTTATTAACACAAGAGATGAGACATAGAAACTCCATTTTTGTTGCCAACAACTAGTTTTGACAATTAATCTTGCAATATTGTTGTTAATGCAACCTCCTCCATGATTAAGTTCACCAATCACACACTAAACAATCTCCTTTGGAATATTTATTGCTAATAATTTCTAGATCCAAATATGATTGTACCCAATTTTGCCCAAATGTTCCTTTCGTGCCCAATTCATCTATAACAAATGATTTTTTTTCCTTAGGAAAAACTATATTAAATGTTGGTATCACAAAAGCCAGGTTTGGTTTGTTTATTATATTTGGAGGCCACATTAAAAAGTGCAATTTTACCTCCACCATTTTATTTTTTTTCACACGATGCTTGAAAACTTTATTTAAAAAAACCAATCAAGGTTGTTATGCTCAATAAAAACTTCAAAAATGAACTTTATTAAATTAGGCACACCTCAATTTTGCTTCACACAAGCTGTTATTTTGATAAGACCTAATGCCAAGGGTTTTACCCCACATTTAAAAGTAACATGTTTAAAGTAATTACTCTTGGTTTATAGCAATATTAGATTATTATTGACTTTTGAACATACCAAACTTGTCCTAGTATTGAGTTTTTAAAATTATTTTATTTAATAAACTTACTTGTAAAGTCATTCAAAGACAAGGCCAAAAACCCATGTTTGCTTATTACATGAATTGAAATTGTCAAAATCACATAAAGAAATACATTGTAATTCAATGGGGCACAAAATTCATTTTTGCACCCAAATTTAAGCTTGGTGTTGTGTTGTGTGCCCATTGCCAAAACCTTCACAAGATGCTCATATAAGCTTAGTGTGTATGTTTTTGTTTTGCATTTTGGTTTTCACACGAGTCAAAAGTGAGAATGTGTGAGGTTTGAAAACCATTGTTTTGTGAATAAGTAAAAAAAGTTGTAACAACTTTGTGTTTCATTATGTTTTCATGCAACCTATGTCATTTTGTTTTCGTCAAATTATTTTTTATACACATTTTTATGTCAAGTTAGAGGGAAAGAAAGGGAGGTGAAAGAGGAAAGGGGCTTGATTCAATTCTTGGAACAAGTGTAGTTGGAGCTTGCTCACCTTGTTGCTCAATTTTTATTTTTTTTCAACTTGAAAATTGGAGGTTGTAAATGGTGGCGGTGGTCTTCATGCTTTGTTGTTGCCTTGTTGAGCTTCTTTTAGCCATCCTCATAGTAGTCCTTGCCTTGTTCTTCAATTTCCTATGGGTTTCTATGGGCATGAGCAAAAAAATAGGGGGCCAAGATAATGTTAAATTTGGGATTGACATGGTATGATTTTAAAGATAAATCTAATACCATTTGCACATTTTATTTTAGATTTTATTTTTTCTTAAAAATGAAGAGCAAAGGAAGGATCATCATGGGGATGGATATGGGGAATTAGGTGAGGAAAAAAAAAGCATGAAGACCACCGTCATCTTTTGAAAATTGCAAATTTAAATGTAAAAAATAAAACAATTGAAAAACAAGGCAACAACAACCAAGGGAAAACACCATATTAAGACCCAACCCCATTTCTTTTATGCTTTGCTTTTAAAAAAAAGGATATTCATGGAGAATATTCTTGGATTCATTATTTACAAATCAACATAAAAAAGTTTTGACTAAAAATATCATATTATATTATTATGTACATGCATATATAAAATGAATTTACAAAAATTGAATATAGAATATCCAAAAACACTTTGGAAAAAGATTAAATAGTGTAAACACATGTCACAAGTTTTAAAAAAAGTTTTTGGGCCTTCTATATTCATTAGATTTGTTTCAAACTTATACAAATGTTCCCATAATATATTTGAAACATTATTGTAAAGGTATATGTCAAAATTTTAACATTAACTTACCATTCAAAATCATCAAATATTAAGTAGTTGCTACACCTTTTATGGACCCTAGTATCATGTTTGGACACAACCATGATGGCTAAAGGGAGTTGGACAAGGCAAAAACAAAGCATGAGGACCACCACCACCATTTGCAATTTTCAATTTCAAATCTAAAACCCCAAAGAAATTGAAAATCCAAGCAAGGACCAGCATAAGGATTGTTAATCAACAAGGCAAGTACAAAACACAAAAACCACCATCACCACCATCATGTAATTACAATTATCAAAATTTTTAAATAAATTTTTTTGAGGAGAAAGGCAAGAAACACTATGAAAATGGCTAAAGGGAGTTGGTTAGGGCAAAACAAAGCATGAGGACCACCACCACCATTTGCAACTTACTATTTCAAAGTTGGAATTTTAAAAAAATTTGACTAGCAAAGTGAATGAACTCCAAACACATTTTTGCTCCTTGAACCAACTTATCCTTCCATGCCCTAAACGTCGATTTGAACCAACTTCCTCTTCCACCTTCCTTGTTTTCCCTTTGACTTCACATGAACATGTGTTCACAAAGTTTTTTGAGAAAACAAAATGCCACATGTTGCACAAAAACATGCACATAGAGCTCAAACAATCACAAAATAATGACATTTCAAACCTTGCATGTTCCTGCCTCTAACCTCACAAAAATGAAAATGTAAAAGCATCAAAGTTCACATGAAGTTCATATGAGCACCTTGTGAAGGTTTTTGTGACAAGCACATAACATGGCAGCCAACACTTTTGAGTCCAAATTTGGGTGCAAAAGTGGGTTTTGTGCCTTGTTGAACCATAATGTATCATTTTTTGTGCATTTTTGTATCAAGTAAACATGGGCTTCTAGCCCTATCTTTGAACGACTTTATGGATAACTCTATTAAAATTTAAATTGATTTTTGTCTATTATATGTCTAGATTCAAAAATGCCCAAAAAGCTATTACTCTTAGTGGTTAGTTACAAGTGAATAAAGATGGATGGAAAAAACTAATTTTAGGACAAAGTTCTTACATAGGCCAATTGCATGCCCCATTCAAGTTTGGAACTACAGAGGTATGTCCGAAACTACTAAGGTATTCATTATTGTTACATGTAATGAATACTCACTGTATATGTATCCAATAAATTCTTGTCATCCATCATGATGGACAGATGATGGAAGTTGTAAGAATTAGGTCACCAAAAAAAATTCATGCAATCCGTTTTCCACACACACATTTTCTCTTCTCCAACTACACTAATAGAAAACCCCCCCATTTTGCAACTACATTTTCAACTACATCTTGATTACAAAACATAGTTCAAAGTAACAAAAATAGTTGCAAAATATTTTTTATAATTGAAAAGTGTTTTTCTCAACTACAAACCAAAAAATTAACAAGTACAAGTCAACAATGAATTCCAGTTGAAAGATTTTTCCACATGTCAACACTACATCAATAGCCGCTGTTAACCATTTTAGTTGCAAACTATTTTACCAACCTATTCGCAAGATGTTGTCAACTTCCTTCGACTAATGGATGAACTTCATTTGCTAACTATGTATGATGTCAACAAAATATTCAATTGTCATTTTGATTACATTTCAACTATGTGAAGTTGAATTTTAACCACTGATGTGGTGACATGTGGCACACCCAAAACAATCCACCATTGGTCAATCATAGTAGAAATTAAGTCAAAAGGTAAACTATGTTGCAACTACGATGGTCAATGCATTTGGGCCAATGGTGGGATGACATGTGTGGTGATTTAATAAGATTTGGGACGAACCAATAATTAAATGACATGTGGCATAGTCTAGGCCTATCTTTGTATATGGTGCCTATCATAGGCAACCATTTGATTACCTAGGCAAAAATTAGGTCCAAACATAGCCCCCTAGTCTAAACTTAGGTTAAAACTAAACCTAGGCACCTAAGTTAGGCCTAGACATAAGTAGCCATTTAGCTTAAACTAGGATTAGACCTAAGCATTAGGCTAGGCCTAGACATAAGTAGCCAATTAACTTAAGCTAGGGTTAGACCCAAGCATTAAGCTAGGCCTAGACCTAAATCATAAATAAAGTCCTATTTTATTTAACTTAGCCTTTAAGGTTGAACCTTTCTCATTGGCTCATCCCAAATGACTATTATATTTTCATGTTTACTTTCATTCTCCATCATCCTAATGCACTTGTTAATATATGATTTGGATTATTTACATGGAAGCCAAACAATATGGGACAAACATTTTAGTTGCCACCTTGGGAAGACAAGCTTAGAAACACACATAGGTCTACAACTAAACATTTTTAGATCTTTCTCATTTCTTGTCCGATTTGAATGATGTAAAAAGCTACATGAGCGCCAATGTAAGCTGTACATTATCACTTTAAGCTCCAAAAGCAAAGGAGCAACATAGAATAAACATTAAACATGTAAAAATCAGATAATGTGTTTTTTCAAAAAATGACCCATTATTTGAGAATGTCATATCTTCTTCATTTTGCATGATCTAAAGAGCTTTGGGTGCACCAAGTTAAATTTTACATTACTTTTTTAAGCCTCAAAGGCAAAGGATGACCAAAAAAGAACCACAAAGAGAACAAATGTACTAAATTTTAATGTGTGAATTAGGCCTATGATAGAACACTTCCCCACCTATTTTCAATGCCCATATCTTCTTCATTTTTCATTTATTTTGAATGTTCTAAATGGCCATGTGTGCGCTAAGTCAAGTTCTAAAACATCATTTTGAGCTTGAAAAGCAAAGGAAGGATGTATTAGGATTTTAAATTCTCTAATAGCTTAAGTGTATGGTGGTCGACTAGTTTGCCTTAATTGTAACCTTGTGATAATGTAATTGCAACTTAATTAGTTATAACCTTGTTTATTTTTTTATGATACTTACATATTCAACAACAAATTTATAATTAATTGGAATTATTTTAACAAAAAATTTAAAAATTAATTATTAAAAATATAATATTTATTAATATTTCATTATATATAATAAATTTATATTTTTCAGAATATTATTAATAATGTAGATAATTAATAAATTATTATAGTTATAAAAAATAATTATAAATACTATTCTAGCTAATATAAGCTAAGTTGTTATTTGTCTATTATTATTTGTATTGTTAATTAACTTGTTATAACTACTATATATTAATATAATGTACATTGAATGAAGATACAATATAATATAAATATTGAACTACATATAATAGTGCTAAAATAAAAAATATTTTTTGAAATTATAAAATTATTTATTAAATGTTCCTATTAACAATGCCAATTACTATCAAATAAATTCATAATGAAATAAATAATTTAAAGATATATTCAAACCAATAGTAACATTAGATTAATTATTAAATTAATTCCAAATAAAAATTAAATTACATTAGTTAAACATTAAACTAATTAGTACATTAATTTTAAATAATCATAATTATGCATGATTACTTAAGTTGTAATGAGAAAATAAATTACATAGAAATAACAATTATTACATGTGTTCAACATATTATTATTAACTTGTACTTCAATACACATTATTTTATACTTATAATTTAATTTTAAAAAGGATTTAAGTTAATATTTAAATGATTTTTTTCCATAGTACATAACCTTTCATTTTTATAAATAGAATTTACAAATAATTTCAGTTTAATGAATTTTGATCATTTTAAACAAGTATAAAGCTATCATATGTATAAAAATGACTAAACATTAAAATTCCACAAAATACTAATTATCTATCATTACTTGATATGTTAAAAACTAAATTTGGTTTACAAAAAAAATAGAACTAACATTTATTGAACATATTCATTGTTGTCAACTTATATTTCAAAGTTTTGTTTAATTTTATTGCAATTTATTAAATATTATTATTTAATTGCACAAAAATAATATTTACATCAATGATCATACATAACCACTCAGTTTTACAAATAAGTTTACGTGTATTTTAATGTTTGATGAATTTTGATCATAATTTTTAATAAACATTAAGTTATCATATTAAAAAATGAATAAAAATTAGGATTCCACAATTTAATCCTTAATTATATATCATTATTTGATATGTCTTAAAATAAATTTGGTCTATGTAAAAATAAAATATTATGTGTATGAACATGCACAAGCTTAAATTATTAATTCATATTCAAGAGAATTTATTCAAAATTTATATGCGTTACAAAAATTACATCACACATAACTTATTCATTTATATACATTAATTTTACATGTAATTTAATGTTATCATAATTTAGCATAAATATTAACATATGTCATATGTATAAAAACAAAATCACATATTAGTTATTTAATTGAGTTGAAAGATAATTGCAACAAAGTTGCAAATGAAATTGTATTTCATTCATCCATTAAAATACATTTTATCATCCATACATGTGTTGATGGTGTCACCAAAATAGTTGAATTAGTTAACATTTTGACTATGTGCCAATTGGGGAACCTTTAGTCAAAACATGTTTTTCATTATTTACCAACATAGTAGACATTTCAACTTGGAGACATTGTTGATGTTTAAAATATTCGGCAAAATAGTGCCTAGTTGAAAACTACTTTCAAATGTATACCAATTTAGTTGATGAGTCAACTTAATTGGTAATTGCCATTATTGTATTTCAAAATCCTAGTTGCAACATAGTTGCAAATCACATTTAATTGAAAACTTTTTGGTTAAAAAAAGGGGGTTTTCTACTAATGCTATGATTATGGTTCACAATGGGCAAAAGTTTTTCCTTTGTATTTGGAGGTCCTTTGTTAAGACGAATTTTTATTATGCATAAGGTTTGTGTTGTGATGTTTTGGTTGATGAAGAACATGGATGAAAATATGTTCAAATGAATGAAAAAAATTGCCCCCATTCATTATGTTGGATCATAACAACCTTTTCAACTCTTCCATGTTATGAGGTCCTAATGTTTAGGCTATGAATTAGATGATTTTTTTTTGCATCATTTAAAATGCAAATGTGGTCTTAGCAATGAAGTCCTTTTGGTGCACATGTATTGCATCTTGATGACCAATTTTTGTGAGTACTTTTTAGATGAGTTTTAAAGTTGTGTGACCATGAAGCAAACCACAAAGAGCTCCTAGGGTTTTTAAATTCATGAACTTCAACATTTCATTAGCCTGCAACAGTGACCTTCCCATTAAACTAGGGAGCAATTTTGATACTTCAAGTTATTGCAATAGATTCTATGGTTCTTACAACATTTTTTGCAACAATCAATTACATATACATGATTGTTGTTTTGTGGAGGTATGCACATTTATAATTGCCATGTAAAAAAAGATTTTTGTTTTTCCATCTTCTAGTTGAAAAGGTGAATGGTTTCAAGCTTATTACATGGACAATGCTACCATTTCCTAAAAGTGCACTGCTATATTGGATTGTTTGGACAACTATTATGATGGTTAACAATGCCAATGTCCACCGTGGAATACACTATTTTAGGTCCTTTTCTTTTTAGTCTCAATCCATTGTTGATTTGAAATCTATTGTTGGGAATTTAAGAAGTAAATGGTTCTTAATTGAGCCATTTTTTCTTTTGATGAAGTTATTTCCTCTTTTCTATATGTTGTTATTGATTTTTTATGTCAGATATTTGCTTCTATAATTATGATGGATGTTATGTTGTTGTGCACTTGAGTGCAAGAACAACATATGAATATGAGTTTCCAAAGAAAAAGGTAGCAAATTTTATTAATGCATTTAGTGATTGAAATATCATTTTCACTCGTAAAGCCACAAAGTCCATAACCTTCTTGCTTACACTTAGGGTATTGTGAATCTTGGAGAAGGTGATGAGGTTATCCCTTGACCAACCCTGCCACATGCAACATTTTGCTTATGTTTAAATCCAATTATATACTTAAGGAGATAACCTATATAAATAAGCTTGTCATGAAAGGTGAATGGATTTTGGTTGCAGATAATATTGATTGTGGTTGAACATCACAACAACATAGTGCCATGGCAAATTTTAGCATAAAAAACTATGGTTGTTTTGAGATATGTAGGTTTGACACTTGATAAACACATGGACATGAAGCAACTAAAGGAAACTTTAAATGAACACACCAAGCTCGTGTCAACCTTCCACATTTCAAAGACAAAGGGTTGTTGTTTTAACACTTGTCATTTACTTATTTTTACTTGGAAAATGTGTGACAAGGACCACATCAACTAAGTAGATGCTTCATGTCAATGTGTAGACACGTTGTTTTTAGACTAGATTTTTTAGGCATGCAAGAATCTTGGAAATCTTTCTTGACAATATAATAATAAGAATGACCTATGGGTACTTAGGAACTAGAAGAAACTATGAGGTTTGGGTCAAATGCATTTATCTCTTTTTAGCATGTAAAAAAGGATTTCTAGGATAACCCTATTGAATCAAGGTTTATTGGTGTTGAACCCAATTGTAGAGATAGTGGAAAGGCCACATAAAGAACAAAGGTTTTGGTGGATGCACGCTAGAGTGTGGCCCACATGCCAGTTGATTTGCAAGCATTGGAGCAAAATTTTTTGTGGCATCATCCCATAAGGTGTAGATTTACCTCCTTTACATGGTTAATCAAGTGCCATACATAAAAATTTCACAATTGCCTTATTTTGCATGATACTACAATGAATCCAAGATTTCTTCTATGTATAAAATTAAAGATTGTGGTAAATTTATTAGGGTTGGACATGATAACTTATACATGTTTTACAAATTGCCATCAACATGGGTTTTTTGCGCTACTGAACTTTATTCATGAAGGCTACATATGTGTGGACCCACATGCATTGGAATCTTGTACTGCAAGAATACATTGCTCAATGACATGCCACCATTTTTAGGTAAGTCTCTTGATTCAACTTTTAACCCAAGTGGTTTTTGAACCCATTGTAGTTCTAAATATTAATTACAAAGTCTAACTGAGTGAATTTCTATTGGTTTACCTCAAATCTTTACCAAAAATTCAAGAGGTTTTGTGTTATAGGTGGAGGGGAGATGATTATAGATGTCTTTTTAGATAATTTTACCTATGCTCCTCCACCATCACTATAATCTTGTTCTTATGTGGCCTAGTGCCTCTCCTTAGGCATTAATTTAAAAGTGGTCATGAAGGATACATAATTGGACACCATAGGAAACAAAGTTGAAGTGGTTGACATGTTGTTGATATGTTATTAAAGTGTCCATAACCTTTTTATTATTTTTAATCTTTTAGTAATATCGTATTGGCATTTGTGTTGTGCTCTATCTTACAATATCTGACACTTTGAAGTTGTGGTAGGTTTGAAGTAGGCATACATGAAATTGGAAAGGCTATTGGACTCGGTGCAACAATTGATTATTTGTCCAACTAGATGGCATGATCATGCATTATGGAGTGTAGTGAAAAAATGGGACCTAATGGCAAGCTCCATTGGATCCCATTGAAATCCAACAGTAAGTGGGATTAGAGTAAAAGGTGGTCACTTTTGTCAAAGTGTAGTGATATGCAACATGTCCAATTCCACTAAAATTCAATTTGGGTGGAATCTTGTAGTCGTTTTGACCACGATCTGTTGTAGTGAAGGGAAGTGTCGCAAGACCTTGTGAGCCATGATTGATTTCCCAACTTGTTAATACCTAGTTTCCCCACACTTGATGCATTAATATGCATTGGCATAATTTCCCTGAAATAAGATGCATCTATTCACACACACATCAATTACATTATATGTTAATCTGAATCATTTCATGCTCTCGGACGCTTAATATTTTGTGGAAGGTAGGGTATTTGGTTGGGGTAGGATGCTTTTTGAAAGTAGTCCTAATAACTCAATTATGAAAACATTGGATGTACCATGGGTGTGGCAATAATTCATGATGACGAGTATTGCAAAAAGGTTCAATGATGTGGAGCCTTAAAATAGAAGTACTCTTAAGGCCTCTCCACATTCATTATGCCAAGGGTTCCTTCCATCATGATCATGTCTTTCTCCCATATTGGTCATCATGTATTTTTCATTCTTTTCTTCAACATCCATTCTCAATATGCCATCTATTCCCATGGCATTTCTAGATTCTTGAATTGATACCTAAGAAAATAAAAAATTGTTATAGCTATGGCATGGAGATATAAATAGGCACAATCTATAATTGTGTTAAACTATTGTAATAGAAAATTTGAACGACATTTCATTTGGCTTTGGGTGGTGCTAAAAAGTGACTATGTATAGTGAAATGGACCTCACACACTTGGTTAAATACACAAGGAAATTACATTTGGGAGATAAGATCATACCTCTTTCGAACCCCTATTATGTGGGTGTTAGCCAAAGGCCCCCAAATGTTTCACAATTATGGATCGTTTCAAAGGGCAAGCACCACCTAGGGCAGATTTTGCATGGGCAATGATATCTCTCTTGTTGAATAACATGCGCTTAAACTTCATCCCATCCCCAAAGCTTGATGTTTCAAGATTTTATTCACCTTACATCTCCTATTGGCGATCACTTAATTCACTATAAAAAGGAATGTTTTGTAATTAGCCTTATAACTAAAATCTTGAATTACAGAAAACATTTACAACTCACTATATTTATACATTGTGAATGTTAATGGACAAGTTGCATGAGTTGTAAAGTTACAACTCAACGTATATACGATGCAACTCATTACAACTCAATTGCAACTTAGTTAGAACAACTCATTTTTAACTACTATGTAATTCCATTACACCCATGATGTCATACTGATGTCATTAATTGTCATCCACATATTAAAATCTAACACGTGACATTATGAAGATTTTTGGACATATTTTTTTTAAAATATTGATTTGCATCATCCATTATGATTATTAATGATGGTTTAAATTTGTGACACATGGCACAATAAAAAATTACCACATGGCATATTAATTATATTTTGGCAAAAATAAAAAATATTTAAATATTTATTTTAGTAGCTAGGTAGGTTGTACATAACCATAGGTAGGTAGGTTGATAGGTCTAAAGACCTTCATACTTACATATTTACCTAGGACCTCACTACTTACCTACTTGCATAGGTAGGTAGAAAAATGTTAACAAATAGGAGATCTACTCAAGTGCAAACATAAATCTTTATTGAAAGGAAACTATAACATAATGCTCACAACACAAAACACAACATCAAGAACTCTCCAAGGTTCTTGTCACAAGAA
>Ga0116231_10002541_pt1 | contig 38236 bp, 37 predicted proteins | sample S1TSphgellanicum_2_FD_89695 | JGI IMG/M metagenome (GOLD analysis project Ga0116231, IMG submission 89695) | Host-associated microbial communities from peat moss isolated from Minnesota, USA - S1T2_Fd - Sphagnum magellanicum MG | ecosystem: Host-associated > Plants > Peat moss > Unclassified...
AGCCGGCGCGAACTCGCACCCAGGCACAGCAACAGGCGGTCATAGCGCCATATGCTCTGATCGTCGAGCACGACCGACTGCGTGGCCCGGTCGAGACGGATCGCCATTTTCCCCAGCACCAATTCGGCCCGATGTTCATCGTAGAAAGCGCGGTGGCGGAACCACAGGCGCTCTTCGGCGAGTTCCCCGGACAGGAATTTCTTCGACAATGGTGGCCGCTGGTAGGGCAGTTCCGGCTCTGCACCGATCAGAACGAGCCGCTGTGCATAGCCCGCACGCCGCAGGGTGTCGATTGCCTGGGCGCCGGCTTGACCGCCGCCGATAATCACGATTGTCCCGCTCATCGACTCCATGCACCATGACAGGGCGTCTCGACTTGCGCGTCGCGCGTGCCCCTGGACCGCAATAGTAATAGTATTACGGGGTAGGCCCCACAAATTCCGCGGAGACTGGAATGAAATTGATTACCGCCATTATCAAGCCGTTCAAACTGGATGACGTGCGCGCGGCACTGTCGGAAATCGGCGTCTCGGGCATGACCGTCACCGAGGTGAAGGGCTTCGGCCGCCAGCGTGGCCACACGGAACTGTATCGCGGCGCCGAATATGTCGTCGATTTCGTTCCCAAGACGCGCATCGAGGTAGCCGTCAAGAATGAACTGGTCGACCAGGTACTCGAGGCGATCGTGGGAGCATCGAAGACCGGCAAGGTCGGCGACGGCAAGATTTTCGTCACCGACATTCTGCGGGTATTGCGGATTCGCACGGGCGAGACCGATAACGCCGCCCTGTGAGATTCAGACCCGCGCGAGCTTCGAACCGCGAGGTTTCGGCCCGCGCGTTCCAGTCTATGGGTCCTCGGTTTTGCGGCGCCGCGTGAACAGCACGTAGGCGGTGATGCATACGGCGAAGTTCAGCACCCACCAGGCGTATTGCCGCACAGTGTTCTGCTGCGCACCCGAACCCTCTGCAGCGGGCGTCTGCAAGGTACCCCGCAGCCGCGCGAGCTCGCTACCCCGCTTGATCTCGAATTCGATGCTCGCCGCGCCCGGCAAACCCAAGTCCTTCGCCAGCATCGTGTAGCTGCCATCGACTTGGGCAGTCAAGGGATACCGTTCGCCGCGCAGGTATGCAGTGAGCGAGGCATCGCGAACGGGCGCGTTGTCGAGCGCGTTCGTCACACGCACGACCATGCTGTCGCCACGGACCAGCCCGACCAGCAGGTAATGCGGCGAGCGCAGTTCGATGCGCGGCGCCGCGTTCTCCCCCGCCGCCGCGCAAGCTGACCCGCAAGCCGACCCGAAAGCCGCCGCGCAAGCCGCGATCAAGGCCGCGCAGACGAGGGCCAGGCGCTCGCTCAAAGCAGGAAGCCGGCCACGCCGAGGATCGTGCCGCCGATGCTCGCCAAGATGCCAAACACCGGAAAAAAACCCTTCCGGGCCAGAAAGTACAAGGAACACAGCACCAGACCCAGTTCCAGCAGGCCTTCGCCGATGTCGAAGTACAGCGCACGCTTTTCCTCGAGGGCGGACTCGTCCTCCTTTTCATTCGCCTGCTTTTGAATGTCCTTTTCGTCGTTGGCGTACTTGTCGCGCGCCGTCTCGAGCTTCTGCGCGGCCGCGGCAACCTTGCCCGGATCCGTACCCAAGGTTTGGATCAAGGTGATGGCGATATCCGTGGTCGCTTCGCGGATCTTCTTTGCCTGGTAGTAGCTCCATTGATCGTTCGACTCGGTCCGATGGATCACGGCATTGGTATGCGCGCGGTGCGAAGCGATGGTAACCACCGACAGCAGTATGCCGACGACACCGACGAGGATGCCGACCCTGCGCGTGTTCGGGTCTCCCGCGTGTTCCGGCTTCAATTCGATTTCAGTCATTATTCAAGTTACCCTTTGGCGTCGATTCTCACCAGCGAAGAAACATGCAGACCTTGAGCAGCGTCACCAGGGAAATTCTAGCGCAAAACGCCGGCCGCGACGTTGAGCGGCTGCTGCTCAAGCTGCATTTGCTGCGCACCGACCCCTTTACGTTCATGCGCGGCACGAATCCGCTATTTCTCAGCTCTCTACCGCGATCGAATCCGCTGTTTAAGCGCCGAACACGCTGGTATGCGGCGATCTGCACTTCGAGAACTTCGGTGCGTTCAAGGGCGACAACCGTCTGTGCTACTTCGACATCAACGACTTCGACGAGGCCTGCATCGCGCCGTTTACGATCGACATCGTGCGCTTTCTCACCTGCATCCGCGTCGCCGCCGATGGGCTGCTGCTGCAGCCCGCGCAGATGCGCCGGCTCGAGCGGGGGTTCGTCGCGGCCTATGCGGCCGCGATCGCCGACGGCAAGCCGCGCTGGATCGAGCGCGCACTCGCGACGGGGGTTGTGCGCGCGCTGCTGCGCCGGGCGATCCGCCGTCCGCGCGCGGCGTTGCTCGATCGCTTCACTCGCGTCAAGGACGGTGTGCGCAGCATCCGCATCGACGGCCGCCGGACACTCTCATTGCACGACGGCGAAGCCAAGCGTATTGCCAAATTCATGAAGGAGTTCCGCCGCGAAGCTCCCGAGCGGGGCTTCTTCCGCTTGCTCGAGGCGGCGCGGCGCATTGCGGGCAACGGCAGCCTCGGACTCGCGCGCTACATCTTGTTGATCAAGGGCCGCGGTTCCCCGGACGAGAACTTCGCCCTGGATCTGAAGTTGGCCGCTCCCTCGGCCGTCGCCACCTGGCTCGCCCGCCCGCAGCCGGCTTGGCCCAACGAAGCGGTGCGGGTCGTGCGGCTCCAGCGCATCATGCAAGCAATCCCGCCCGCGATGCTGCGCGCCGTGAGCTTCGAGGATCGACCGTTCATCCTCAAGGAACTACAGCCGAGCATCGACCGGCTCGAGTTTTCCGAGTGGCGCGGCAAGCCGAAACGGATTCTCGAAGCCGTCGTGGCCATGGCGCATGTGACGGCCTGGGCACACCTGCGCGGTTGCGGTCACTTCGATGCGGCCGGCGCCGAGAGGCTGCAGCAATACGTCGCCGCCGACGAGTGGCGGCGCAAGGCGAGCAAGATCGCTGCCCAGGCAGCGACGAGTATTGAGGCCGCCTGGCGCAGCTATTGCAAGGATTACGATGCAGGCGCGGTGCTCGCGACGATCGAGCCGCCCTAGGCACCGGGACACCGCTAGGACAGGCTAACGCACCACGTGCAGCCGCGGGTTCGCGCGCCCGATGCCGAGCACGCCGCTGCGCACCACCTCGACGATCTCGCCGAAGGTCGCGACATTGACGATGAACTCGCCGATCTCGGTCTCCGTGCTCGTCAACTCCACGATGTAGCTCGAGGGATTGGCCGACAGCACACGGCCGCCGACCCGCCGCAGCAGTGCTGCGATCGCCTCCAGTGCGGTCGCGGGGACCTGCAGCTTGATCAGCAATAGTTCCCGGGCGAGATGGTCCCCGCCGGTCATGTCCTCCACGGCGACGACATCGACGAGTTTCAACAACTGCGCATTGATTTGCGCGATCACGGATTCCGAGCCGGTCGTGACCAGCGTGATTCGTGAAACGGTGGGGTCGTTGGTCGGCGCCACCGACAAGGACTCGATGTTGTAGCCGCGGCTGGAAATCAGGCCGGTGACCCGAGTCAGTGCCCCGGCTTCGTTTTGCAGGAGGATGGCGATGATGTGGCGCACCGTTCAAGCATACGGGAGGGCGGCACTTGGGCGCCAGGGCAAGAACTGCTAGGCTGCGCGCGTGAAAGACCGTTACGACATGGTAAATCAAGCGGCCCATCCGCTCGCCGGCGCCAGCATGACCGGGGCCGACATGGTCGTGCAGGTGCTCAGCGACGAGGGCGTGGACACGATCTTCGGCTATAGCGGCGGCGCGATTCTGCCGATCTACGACGCGGTGTTCCGCTTCAACCTCGAGCATGGCTCCGCCATGCCCTTGATCGTGCCGGCGAACGAACAGGGCGCGGGCTTCATGGCCGCGGGCTACGCGCGGGCGAGCGGCCGGGTCGGCGTTGCGATGGTGACTTCCGGCCCGGGCGCGACCAACACCGTCACGCCGGTCCGTGACAGCATGGCGGATTCGGTGCCGATCGTCGTGATTTGCGGCCAGGTGGCGACCACGGCGATCGGGACCGACGCCTTCCAGGAGGCGCCCGTGCCCAGCATCATGGGCGCGGTGGCCAAGCACGTTTTTCTGATCACCGACCCGACGAAGCTCGAGGCGACCGTGCGCACCGCGTTCGAGATTGCGCGCACGGGCCGTCCCGGTCCCGTGGTGCTCGACATTCCGAAGGACGTGCAGAATTGGAAGGGCGTTTTTCACGGCTCAGGTCGTTTGCCCGTTCCCGGCTACCGCCAACGCATGAATCGGCTCGGTGCGAACAAGCTGCCCGAGGCGGCGTGCGCGGATTTTTTCGCCGCTCTCGGCAGGGCGCGGCGACCGCTGATCTACGCCGGCGGCGGGGTCATCAACGGCAACGCCTCATTTGCTTTGCGCGAATTTTCGCGGGAACTCAAGATTCCGGTCGTCACCACCCTGATGGGCATCGGCGCCATCGATACCACCGACCCGCTGGCGATGCGCATGCTCGGCATGCACGGCGCGGCTTTCGCCAATTACGCCGTCGACGATTGCGACTGTCTGCTCGCGATCGGCGCGCGTTTCGACGACCGAGTCGCGGGCAATCCCGGCAAGTTCGCCCCCGGCGCCAAGTTCATTGCGCACTTCGACATCGACGCCTCGGAAATCAACAAGGTCAAGCGCATCGACTGGAGTCACGTCGGACTCGTGCCGGACGCGTTGCTCGCGCTGCTCGATTATGGCCGGCGAATCGGATTCCGGCGGGACTGGTCGGAATGGCAGGTGCATTGCGACGAACTGCGCAGCCGGCATGCGATGAACTATGATCGCGACAGCGAGCTGATCCAGCCGTACTACGTGATCGAAGCGATCAACGCGCTCACGGACGGCGAGGCGATCATCGCCACCGGCGTCGGTCAACATCAGATGTGGGCGGCGCAGTACTTCGATTTTCGCAGTCCGCGCCTCTGGCTGACCTCGGGCAGCATGGGCACGATGGGTTTCGGACTGCCGGCGGCGATCGGCGCACAATTCGCGCAGCGTCAGCGGCTGGTCATCGACATCGACGGCGACGCGAGTATTCGCATGAACATCGGCGAATTGGAAACCGTCACCACCTACGATCTGCCGGTCAAGGTGGTGGTGCTCAACAACTGCGGTGACGGCATGGTCAAGCAGTGGCAAAAATTGTTCTTCAAGGGGCGATTGAGCGCGAGCGACAAGAGCCTGCACAAGAAGGACTTCGTCAAGGCGGCGCTGGCCGACGGCTTTCCCTACGCGGTCCGGCTCGACCGCAAGAGCGACGTCGCGCGCGTCGTCGAGGAATTCATCCGGTTTCCGGGACCCGCGTTCTTAGAGGTCATGATCGACGCGGATGCCGGTGTCTACCCGATGGTCGGCCCCGGCCAGAGCTATGACGCCATGATCACCGGCGAGCATATTGCGTCGCGAACCGCCGTCGAGATCCAGGCGCCGGACGCGTCGAAGATGTTCTAGGCAGGGCGCGAACCCTACCAGACGCCGTAGTTCGGCATCGAGGCCCAAGGTTCGGCCGGGGCGAGCGCGGCGCCCCGCTGCAAAAGCTCGATCGAGATCGCATCGGGCGAGCGAACGAAGGCCATGCGGCCATCGCGCGGCGGCCGATTGATCACGACGCCGTGCGCTCGCAGCCGCTCGCAAGCCACGTAGATATTTTCGACCTCATAGGCGAGGTGGCCGAAATTGCGGCCGCCGCCGTAGGCCTCCGGGTCCCAGTTGTGGGTGAGCTCCACCTGGGCCTGTTCATCCCCGGGCGCCGCCAGAAACACCAGTGTGAAGCGCCCTTGCGGGTAATCGCGCCGTGACAGCTCGGTGAGGCCCAGCGCGTCCCGATAAAAACGCAAGGACTGGTCGATATCGGTGACCCGGACCATCGTGTGCAGGTATCTCATCCAGCCAGTATCGCGGAGCGGGCCAAAAATGCAAAATCCGCGACGTGGTCGCCGGATGTTGCAAGTCCGTCACGCTACGATGAACCCGGGTTAATTGCGCTGCACCCGAGATATGTGCCTTAAGTATTGGATTTCTCTCCAGTAAGTGTTACTTTACAGTCGTTAGACAGATTTTTTTTCAGAATTCGTGATTTAATCGCCACAATGGCGGAAATTAAGAAGGTCGAGCGTACAGGCACCTATTGGGCCGCGCATCTTCCAGCCAGGACGTGTAGGGTTTTTACCCAGCACCTGTTCCACTCGGGTCCCCGGCAAGTCCGGGGATACTTTTGTAAAAGCTGCATCGATGCAATTACTGCAGCAAGGCCTTGCCCGCGGCTCGTAAGTCTCTGCGCTGCCATGAATCCGATCTCCCGGCTGGAGCGAACACGCTCGGTATGCAAGCGAGTTCCGAGTCGTCGCCGTTCTCCCCCGCCGAGCGCAGCGACCATCGCCTGGAATCCCTCGTGACCGCAATGGCTGCAGGCGACTCGAGCGCGCTGTCCGGCATCTATGCCGCGACCGTTTCGCAGGTCTTTGCGATCGCGCGCTGCGTGCTGCGTTCGCGCGAGGACGCCGAAGAGATCGTCTGCGACGTGTACAGCCATGCTTGGGCCACCGCCCAGAACTACGATGCCCGCCGGGGCAGCGTGATGGCCTGGCTCGCGATCATGACACGCAACCGTTCGGTCGACAGGCTGCGGCAGCGCCGCGCCCTCGTCTCGCTCGATGCGAGCGATAACGCGGCGCTCGCCGACAGTCTGGTGAGCGCCGCGGCCGGTCCGGACGAGATTCTCGCAAGCTTCCAATCCGGCAGTGACGTGCATGCCGCGCTCGCCACTTTGTCGCCGTTGCGACGACGCCTGCTCGGCTTGGCATTCTTTCAGGATCTGAGTCATGCGCAAATCGCGGCGGCCTTGGGGTTGCCGCTCGGCACGGTGAAGTCGCACCTGCGGCGCGCGCTCGCGGCACTGCAGACGGCGCTGGAACGCGATCGCGGATGACGAAGCCGGTCCTCGATGCCGCTGTCCTCGACGCGCTTCTGGCCGCCATTGCCCCGGCCGCGCTGTCGCCCGCCGAGCGCGACGGCTTGCATGCGCGCATCCTCGACAGCGTGAGGCCGCAGATTTGTGTACAGCCGGTGCCGGCCGAGCCGGTGCCCGCCGAGCCTGTACCGGCCGCGCAGGCGGCGCAGCGCGAGCCGCCGCCATCGACCTACACGATCCGCGCCGCAGACATGCGCTGGGTGAGCGTGGGTGCCGGTGTCGAAGTGAAGGTATTGCGCATGGACCGGGACCGCAAGGACCAGACGGTCTTGATCCGCATGCAGCCAGGGTCGGTCGTCGTCGGTCACCGTCACACGCAAGAAGAAGAATGTCTGGTCCTCGAGGGCGAGGTCTACATCGGTGACTATCGCTTGAGCGCCGGCGACATGCACGTTGCGCGGCCCGGCGCCGTACATGAGCCGATTCGCGCGCCACACGGCGCCTTGCTGCTGATCCGCTCCGAAATGCCTCCGCAACATTTCAGGATCGCTTAACGTTAGCGGGGTGCATGTCCCCAAGAACTCCTTGTACTGGCAGGTCATCGTTGCGATCGGCCTGGGCGTACTGATCGGCAGTCTGCGACCCGAGACAGCCGTCGCACTGAAGCCGCTCGGCGACGGATTCATCAAGCTGATCAAGATGCTGATCGGCCCGATCATCTTTTGCACGGTCGTCTCAGGTATCACCGGCGTCGACGACATGAAAAAAGTGGGCCGCACGGGCGGTCTCGCCCTGGTCTATTTCGAGGTCATGAGCAGTATCGCGCTGCTCCTCGGTCTGTTGATCGTCAACATCCTGCGTCCGGGTGCCGGCATGAACGTCGATCCGCGCACGCTGGACACTGCCGCCGTCGCGGCCTACGCGGGACCCAACAAATTGCAGTCGATCAGCGAATACCTCCTCAATGTCATCCCGCTGACGGTCGGCGACGCGTTCGCCAAGGGAGAGATCTTGCAGATCCTCCTGTTCTCGGTGCTGTTCGGCTTCGCCCTGCAACGGCTTGGATCCCGCGGCAGCCCGCTGCGCGCCTTCGTCGACGCATTGTCGCAAGCGCTGTTCGGCATCGTCGGCTTCATCATGCGACTCGCTCCGATCGGCGCCTTCGGCGCCATGGCCGCCACGATCGGCAGATACGGTTTGTCTGCCCTGCTGCCGCTGGCAAAACTCATGGGCAGTTTCTACTTCACCTGCCTGTTGTTCGTTTTTGGCGCCTTGGGCCTCGTCGCGCGACTGCACGGCATCAGCATCTGGCGCTTCGTCCGCTATATCCGCGAAGAGCTGCTGATCGTCGTCGGTACCTCCTCGTCGGAGTCGGTGCTGCCGCGCATGATCGACAAGTTGCAGCGGCTCGGCGCCGACAAGTCCGTCGTCGGGCTCGTCATGCCCGCGGGCTATTCGTTCAACCTCGACGGCACGTCGATCTACCTGACGATGGCGGCCGTGTTCATCGCGCAGGCCACGAATACGCCGCTGAATTTGCAAGAGCAGCTTGCACTACTGGCTGTCTTGTTGTTGACTTCCAAGGGTGCAGCCGGCGTCACCGGCAGCGGCTTCATCGTCCTCGCCGCGACCTTGTCCAGCGTCGGCGACATCCCCGTTGCCGGTCTCGCATTGATCTTCGGGATCGATCGGTTCATGTCGGAAGCGCGTGCGCTGACCAATATGATCGGCAACGGCTTGGGCTGCCTCGTGGTGGCCAAATGGACCGGCGAATTGAATGTGGCGACGATGCGGCGCGAACTCGCGGGCGGAAATGAGGATTCGACATGAGCGTGAGCGAGGGTTTCATCGGCTCGGTGGGCAACACGCCCCTCATCAGGCTGCGTCGACTCAGTCAGGAGACGGGCTGCGAAATTCTCGGCAAGGCAGAGTTCATGAACCCTGGCGGATCGGTCAAGGACCGGGCCGCCAAGTGGATCGTGCTCGACGCCGAACGTCGCGGTCTCCTGAAACCGGGCGGCACCGTGGTCGAAGGCACGGCGGGCAACACCGGGATCGGCATTGCGCACGTCTGCAATGCCCGCGGCTACAAGGCCGTGATCGTCATGCCGGACAACCAAGCCGCCGAAAAATATCAAATCATCGAAGCCCTGGGTGCGCAGCTGCGCAAAGTGCCGGCCGTACCCTACAGCAACCCGAATCAATATCAAAAAGTCGCCGGACGCCTCGCGGCCGAATTGCCCAACGCCATCTGGGCAAACCAATTCGACAATACCGCGAATCGTGACGCACATTTCGAATCGACCGGACCCGAGATCTGGAACGACACGGAAGGGCGCATCGATGCATTCTGCGCCGCCACCGGCACCGGAGGGACGCTGTCGGGCGTTGCCCGCTTCTTGAAATCCAAGAACAGCGCGGTGCGCATCGTGCTGCTCGACCCGCCGGGCAGCTCGCTCTATCACTACATCAAGGACGGCGAGCTCAAGTCCGACGGCGGATCCTCGATCACGGAGGGCATCGGAACCGGACGCGTGACCGCGAACCTGGCCGGCGCGCCGATCGACGACGCTCTGCGCATCAGTGACGCGGAGACCATCCACACCGTGTATCGGCTGCTGCGCGAGGAGGGACTTTTGCTCGGCAGTACCGCGGGGATCAACGTGGCGGGCGCCGTGCGGGTCGCGAAGCAATTGGGTCCCGGCCATACCATCGCAACGATACTGTGCGACGGCGGCGCGAAGTATCAGTCGCGGCTCTTCAACAAGGAATGGATCGCGGCAAAAGGCTTCGGCGCGGCGGTCGGCGCCGGGCCTGTCTGAGCATTCCCGCGGCCGCGGTCATGGTTGCTGCCCGCGGCCGCGGAGGAATTCCCTGCGCTCCTGATCGGAGTCCAATTCCGCGGCGAGCAGGCGGCGCAGTTCCTCGATTCCGGCCGCGCGCGCCGCGGTGCGCGCAACCAGCAATTTCGCGATCGGTCCGAGGTGTCGGGCGAGACGCGATTCCAAGTCGCGCAGCTCCGCCGGGGTGAACGCCGCACGGAACGCCGGCGGATCGACCGGCGCCCCGGCCCCGACGTGCGACAGCGCGTTACCGAGCGCGGCATGCATGCCGGTCGCGCTCTGATCACGGGGCTCGAGCGCGCGGCGCAAGGCCAGGAGCAGCGCAGGGTAATAGCTGGCACGAACGGCCGGAAATGCGTCCAGCCAGTGCTGCGAACTCAGGAAGTACTCGAGGCTGCGCTCGGGCATGACGTCCTCGAGACGGAACGCGACGATCGGCAGCCTCTTGTGGACGGCGCGCTCGACCTCGCGCCGCACTTGCGCAGAATCGTTGCTGTGCCGGGAAAAGATCAGAACCATGACTTTGGCGGCTGAAATCGCCGCGATGATCTCGGCCGCCCATTCCGCGGCCGGCGCGATGTCGCGCGGCGCGATCCAGCAGTCCAAGCCTTGCGACTCGAGCATCGCGACCAGTTCGAAGGCGGTTTCGCGATCGTTGTGCGAGTAGCTCACGAACACGCGGCCCGCCATGCCGTCTAGCTCCCCAGCATCTGCATCGCCTTGGCGAGGCTCTTGCGCAGACGGTTGAACGCCGCGCCCACGTCGCGCAGCTCGCGGGCGCCGCGCGTCGGGAATTCGTCGCGGCTCTCCTGTCCGAGGCTCAGGCTGTCGGCCAGCATCGCGATGCGCCGCAGAGGGCGCAATACCAGCGAGTGCAGCAGGACGTTGGCGGCGAGCCAGAACGCGGCGAGGCTGGCAACGATGAGCAGCATGAAGCTGCCGAAGGAGCGATCGACGTTGGCTTCGGCGTGCGCGTAGGGTACCGACACGACTTGCGCGCCGATGATCTCGTGGAGCTGCCAGCCGAAGCCGTTGTCGCTGCCGTAGCGCGCGAGCAGCGTCGCCGGAGCGTTTGCGGGCCGGCTGTGGCAGGCCAGGCACTCAGCATCGACGCGAATCGGCCGGGCCAGATAGAGTGAGGGGCCCATCGGTGTGTCGCGCAGCCCGGAAATCTCGCGCATGCTCGCATCGCCGCGAAAGCGCTGAATGATGTCGGCTTCCCAATCGGCGGCCCGGTCGCGCGGGTTCGTGGGATTCAGCGTCGCCTCTTTGTAGGTGTATTGCGGAAACTTCTCGTGCAGCTTGAGAAAGTTCTGGGTCGCCGCGTAGAACGGGATCGTCTGCGGCGGAAAATCCGTCTTGAGCTGCTCGCGCAGCAGGGGCTCGATCTCGAGGGCGGTGTAGCTGCGCATCGCCACGGCGCTGTCGAGCAGCATGTCCGCCTCGCCGAGCAGGTCTCGCTGCGCGTTGGCTTGGAGGATCGTCCGGCAGCCAAATCCGGCGGCCGCGACCAGGCAAACGGCCAGCACTCCAAGGGCGAGGTTGACACGCAACAGCAGACTCATGGCGGCAAGCTCAAGTCCGCGGATTCAGGCGAGCGGCAAGTGATGCGGGCGAACGAGCATTTGCCAGTCCTGGTGCTCCTCGAGAATCAAGGCGAGCGCATCCTCGATCGAAGCTTTGACGAGGGCCGCGCCCGCCATGTGGCCTGCGCCCTGCGCGGCGCCGGCCAGCGCTGCTTCGATACGTTCCACCGACAGCTGCAGTTCGCGCACGAGGCGCTCGGAGGTAACGCTCAAGCGGTAGGCTTCGGATTGCGCCAAGGCGCCGTGCAGGGAGGCTCCCAGCGCCGGAAAGAAAGTCGTGATCAGCGACAGCCACAGGGTGTGCAACAAGAGATGCGCCAGCGCCGCGACCGCGGTGAGGCCGAACAAGCAGCTGTTGATGCGATGCACGCGATGCATCAAGGCGTGCTGCTTCTGCGCGATACCCAAATGGTAGTTGCGCTGTTGGTGCAGGATTGCGATGGTCCACTCGGCGTACGCCGCGACGAACGCCGGATCTTGCCAAGCATGTGCCACCGCGGCGCGGGCGAGCGATTCGTTGCGCGCACAGATCGCGGCGACTTCAGCCGCGCTCTCGACATGCTCGCCGGGGTCGAAGACGCGGGTATACCAGTTCGTATCCTCGGTCCCACGCTCGAAGTCGACCAGCGGCGCTAGCAGAGGCAGATACCAGGTCAATTCCGCGGTGGTGCGCGTGCGCAGCCATTCGCCCTGCCAGTCGCGGCGATGGCCGAGCCAGAAGATCGTGCTCACGCCGGCGATCACGCAAACCTCGGCCACCGCCCACCATCCAGCATACGGGTGCAGCGTGCTGCCGCGATTGTCCCAGCCGAGTGCCAGCGGCAGAATCGCACAGAGTACGGCGACCGCACTCAGCAGGTAGATGCTCCAAAAGCCGCTGCGATAGCGATGTCCGTAATGCACCGCGCGCTCGTCGAAGGCGCGATGCGCCGGAGCGATCGCCGAGATCAGCGTCGCCAGGCGCGCCGGTGCCCGCGGTGGCGGCCCCGGGTTCGGGGCGTCGAAGCGCAGCCCCAGCAGCAGCACGCGTTGAATCTGTTGATGGAGCACCATGAATCGTTCAAGCCAGTATTTCGTAAGTACGCGCGAAGCTGGCCGCCGCAACGATCCCGAGACTGCCGTCGCCGTAATCGACGAGCCAGTCCTCGGCGCGGCCCTTCAACCGGGAGACGCCGTCGGCGAGCAAAACCTCGAACGGCGCGTTCATCCGCAGCGCGAGCACAAGGTAGCGCTTGCTCAGGTAGCGGCCCGATTCTCCATCCTTGGTCGGCGGCAAAGGGCTGTATTTATCGGCAAATCGCTCCCGCGATACCCGCCATTGCTCGTCGGCGACACCGCGCAGGATCGCGTCACCCGGCTTTGCGTGTACCGTGCCCTCGTGCGTCTGAACGATACAGCTGACCGGCGTGAAGCGGACATCGACCTCCAGTTCGAGCTTGCGCGCCTCGACATGCCGGGGGTCCTCGGCGACGATCGCGGAGAATCCGCGGATCCCACTGGAGCGAAACAGCGATGTGGGCTCTGCGTGCAATCGCCGCTCCTCTTGAAACCAGGCTTCTCATCGACCCAAAAGTATGCCGGTTTGAACCCCCTCGAGCAACAAACGCGACCTCGAGGAACGCGAGACAAAACGCCGCCGGCAAGCGCTGCGGCCGCGGCTCCACCCCTCGTGCTCAAGGCGACGCACCTGTTCGGTTCGGTATCCGGAAAGCTGTTGCAGGATCGAATGACTGCGCGCCGCGGCCTTGCAAGCACATGCTCTAGATCGCAAAGTACTTGCTGTCGCACAGTATTCGCAGCTAGACTCCAATCCCTAGGAGCGGTGAATCATGGGTGTCAAGTCTAGTCCGCGGCTGCCCGCTAGTGGCGTGCCGCCCAAGCTGAACAAGCTCGCTGCGGTTCCGAGCGCCGGCGAGCGGCATGATGAATCGAAATTCGACCGCCTCGTCTACGAACGAGTGCGCCTCGGGATCATGAGCGCACTTGCGGTGCGCGAGGAACTGACGTTCTCCGAACTCAAGGCGCTGTTCGAAGTCAGCGACGGAAACTTGAGCGCGCACGCACGCAAATTGGAGGAGGCGGGATACCTGGCGTGCACGAAGTCTTTCGAGGGTCGGCGGCCGAGGACGGTCTATCGGCTGACGGTTGAGGGGCGAGCGGCATTGAACCGCTATCTCGATCATGTCGAAGCGGTCATCAAGGCTACGCGTCGAGCCTGAACCATTTTTGTCCTTAAACTTTGTCGTAGAGAGTTCTTTGAGATGCACATTGCAATTATCATGGACGGCAACGGCCGCTGGGCGTCGCGCCGCGGCCTGCCGCGAAGTGCCGGTCACCGCGCCGGCGCGAAAACCGTCAATTCCATCGTCGAGGCGGCTGCCCGGGATGACGTCAAGGTACTGAGTCTCTATGCGTTTTCGGCGGCGAATTGGCAGCGGCCCAAGACCGAAGTTGCCGCGCTCTTCTCTCTGCTGCGCCGCTACCTCTTGAGTCAAACGGAGCGCTGCCTCGAGCAGTCGATTCGCCTCAATTTCGTCGGTCGGCGCGATCGCCTCAGTCCCACGCTGCTCGCGCTGATCGAACGCAGCGAGCGGGCGACGGCGCAATGCTCGCGGATGCTGTTGCGCATCGCCGTCGACTACTCCGCACAGTACAGCCTGATGGAGACTTGCCGGCGTCTGCGGGTCGAACCGGACCTTGATCGGAACCGGTTCGCACAAGTCCTGTCCGAAGTCGACAACTCGGTCGACGTCGTGCCGGCGGTCGACTTGATGATACGCACCGGCGGCGAACAACGGCTCAGCGACTTCCTGCTCTGGGAATGCGCCTACGCCGAATTGTTCTTCTCGGACATTCTCTGGCCCGACTTCGATGCGAGCGCTTTCGCCGTTGCCCTACGGGATTTCGCCGCCCGCGACCGCCGTTACGGCCGCATCGGGCTGGAGGGTGCCGGTGGTATCCGCCACGGCTGAGGCGCTTACTCGCCGCTCAGCCTAGTCCACCAAATCGGCGCTCGAAATCCGCCCCACGTGCCCAGCGGCGAGCACGCCAGGCCCACCGCCGCCAAATTGTACCTCTTCATGGTTTCAACTCCCTTGATTTGATTGCTGTGTTGCCGGGGCAAACCCAAGCAGGTTCCGTCCCCATGCCTAATCGGCAGCTGGTTCGATCGAATCGGCATTAGACAGTCCTCCGGGCATTCATACAATCGCCGCCGTACAACAAAAATCGGCCCGGACGGCAAGGACACCCCATGCTCATCGATCAACCGGTTCCCGGCTGCCGGGGAACCCATCCCCAGTACCGCATCGCGCGCGCTCGACTGGCGAAATCCGTGGGCTGCAAGCTGGTCTGCATCGCACTGGCGATTGCGACGACACCGGTTTTCGCTCAATTGAAAACCGGACCCGACATCGCCGGTGACGATACCCTCAGCTGGCATGGCATTACGCTCTACGGCGTCGTCGACGTCGGCCTCCAGTATGACACCCATGGTGCGCCGTTCAGCGACTACCGTCCCGCCGCGAGCGCCAACATCGTGCAAAAAGACAGCCGGCAATCCGTGTTCGGCGTGACACCGAGCAATATGGGCCAGTCGCGCGTCGGACTGCAGGGTTTGCAGCCGCTCGCGGGCGACTGGTCCGCCGTGTTCCGGATCGAGACCTTGTTCAACCCGCAATCGGGCCAGTTGGCGGATTCGATCAAGTCCTTGGTGGTGAACAATGGCCGCACTCCGGCCACGCAGTCGACCAATCTCGACGGCAGTTCGGCGGGACAGGCGCTGCAGACCGCGTATCTCGGGGCGACGTCGCGCGAGTTCGGAACGATCACCTTCGGCAGGCAATTGACCTTGCTTGCGGAAGGGACGATCAAGTACGACCCGAACTCCGATGCCTCCGCCTTTGGTCTCATCGGTGCATCCAACACCTACTCGGGCGGCGGCAGCACCGAGGACAAGCGCCTCGATTCCGCCCTCAAGTACACGGCCAATGTCGGCGATTACGTGCATCTTGGCGCGCTCTACAAGTTCAACGGGGCCAACGGCTCGGCCAGCACGGCCTTGCAGGCGGACCTCGGCGGGCAGTTCGCAGGCGCGTCGATCGATGCATACTATTCCAGGGTCAACGACGCCATCTCGGCCTCGGCGCTGAGCGCCGCCCAAGTCGCGAACTTGCCGAAGCTTGGGTTCGCGGTGTCGAACTCGGTCGCGGCCACGGTGTCGGACAACACGGCGTACGCCTTGATGGGCGAGTACCGCCTTGCTCCCGTGACGCTCTTCGCGGGTTACGAGACCATCCGCTATGCCAACCCGAAAACCCCGCTCGGCGCCGGCTTCACCGACATCGGCGGCTATGTTCTCGCCTTCGTCAACGACTCCGCCTACGATGTTGAGAAGAACGTGCAGCTCTATTGGCTGGGTGTAAGGGTTACGGTGATTCCCCGCCTCGATCTGACCGGCGCGTATTACGGGGTGCACCAGAGCGCATACGGGACCCGTACCGAGGCGGGTTGCACGAGTGCCGCGTATAGTGTCTGCAGCGGCGGGCTCGAGAGCTTCGGCGTGAATGCCGACTATTTCCTCAACCCGCATTTCGACGCCTATGCGGGCATCCTCTATAGCGGCGTCAGCAACGGCCTCGCCAACGGCTACGCCTTCAACACGACCAACATCAATCCCACGATCGGTATCCGATTGAAGTTTTGATGAACCTCCCAAACGCCGTTGCGGGATTTGGCGTCGGGGTGGCCGTCGGGATGACGGGAGTGGGCGGCGGGTCGTTGATGACTCCGATCCTGGTCCTGTTGTTCGGCTACGCCCCCGCGAGCGCTGTCGGTACCGATTTGTGGTTCGCGGCAATAACCAAGATCTTCGGCGGGGCGCTGCATCAGCGCCGCGGGACGGTCGACTGGCAGGTGCTTGGGCGAATGTTCGCGGGCAGCATCCCGGCATCGATTCTGACGCTGCTGTGGATGGAGCGGACCCGCAGTCGCGCGATCCAAGAGGGCTTGATCGTGCACGCGCTAGGCGCGGTGCTGCTGCTGACGGCGATGGCGATGTTCGCGCGAAGGCCGATTCAGCGACTCGCAGCGCGCTTGCACGCGGGGACCGCCCAGGCCCTGCTGCGGGCGCAAGCTCCCTTGACCGTACTCGCCGGTGCCCTGCTCGGGTTCATCGTACCTCTGACGTCGGTCGGCGCCGGTGCCCTGGGCACGGTCATGCTCTTGTACATCTATCCGCTGCGTATGACGCCGCGGCGGCTGGCGGGCACGGATATCGTGCATGCCATCCCGCTGGCGGTGATAGCCGGCATCGGGCATCTGCTGATGGGCAACGTTCATTTCCCGCTGCTGCTCAATCTCTTGTGCGGATCGATACCGGGTATTCTGATCGGCACTCTGATTGCCACGAGATCGCCGGAACTGCTCTTGCGCATCGTGATCGCGGCGATCCTGCTGCTCGTTTCGCTGAAATTACTGGTCTCTTGAGTCGGCACTCAGCGGAGCACAGCTTGCGGAATGTCGCGCGTTGGTATGGCCAAATCCTCGAGGATCCGGTCAACCTCTTCCTGCGTTTCCAATTTTTCGGTTTCCCGTACGAGCCGACGCGGAAGATGCGGCGCGAGCAACTCGATGAACTCGTACATGTAGGCGCGCAGCAGCGCGCTGCGACGAAAACCGATCCAGGTGGTGTGACCCTCGAACAGATGCGCTGCGTCCAGCACGACGAGGTCCGCATCGGTCACGGGATCGATGGCTACGCTCGCGAGGATCCCGACGCCGAGGCCGATGCGCACATAGGTCTTGATCACATCGGAATCCCGTGCCGTCAGAGCGACGTCCAAGGACAGGCCCGCGGTCTCGAACAATGCCGGCAGCGACGAGCGGCCAGAGAAGCTGAACACGTAGGTGACGATCGGATATTCGGCGAGCTTCTTGAGCGTCAACTTCCCGCCCTTGGCAGAAGACTGGGCAAGCGGATGGCCGCGCGGCACGACGACTGCGCGGTGCCAGCGGTAGACCGGCAAGCGCACCAGGTGCGGGAACAATTCATCGGACCCGGTCGCGATCGCGAAATCGACGCGGTCCCGGGCGACGAGCTCCGCAATTTGTTCGGAGGTTCCTTGATGCAGGTGCAGCCGCACCTTCGGGTACTTCGACCGGAAAGCACGGATCACTTCCGGCAGCACATAGCGAGCCTGGGTATGCGTGGTCGCGATCGACAGCGTACCGCCATCGGCTTTGCGCAGCTCGGCCGAGGTGCGGCGGATGTTCTGCATCTCCCGCAAGATGCTCGCGGCGCGGGCGATGATTTCCTCGCCCGCCGCCGTCGTACGCCGCAGCGCGCGGCCTTCGCGTTCGAACAACTGGAACCCGAGTTCCTCCTCGAGCAGCTTGAGTTGACGGCTCACCCCGGGCTGCGACGTGTGCAATTGCCGCGCCGCGGCGGTTATGTTCAAACCGTTTTCATGGACGGCGACCAGATAGCGCAATTGTTGGAACTTCACGGCCTGGGGCCCGCTCTATCGCTGGGAATATCGGCATGCATGGATGTCAACCGCTTCTGTGTAGGCCAAACGTGCATTATCCCTATCGCCCCCGCCGCGCTCAGCACGAATAGGCATGTTCTCATGCGCTATAGTTCTACGTCCGAGCCGGGAGCGCTGAGTGTTTTGCCGTTGCGACTATAAACCTTCGTGGGTCCGATGTGTCCGAGCTGTCTTACGCCCTTCGCAGTCTTGCCGACCGTAGCATCGCGCAACTGCATTCCGCGGTCGCTGCCTATGGCAGCGTCTGCTACGCGAACAGCTTGGGGTCGGAATCCATGGTACTCACCGACTTGATTTGGGGCCGCGTGCCCGAGATCGAGATCTTCACCGTCGACACCGGCCGACTGTTCCCCGAATCATACGATCTGATCGACGAGATCCAACAGCGGTATGGCCGGGCGATGCGCGTCTACTATCCGGTGACCGCGACTCTCGAGGAGTGGGTGGCCGCGCATGGGATCAACGGCTTTCGCGACGGACTCGAGGAGCGGCACAACTGCTGTGGAATTCGCAAGCTCGAACCATTCCGGCGAGCGGTTGCAGGGCGTCGCGCTTGGGTGACCGGCATACGCCGCGCGCAATCGGCAAGCCGCGCCCTGGCTGCGCCGGTCGAATGGGACGAAGTCTACGGTCTCTTCAAGATCAGTCCCTTGCTCGACTGGACGGATCAAGACGTCTGGGACTACATTCGCGCGCAGCGTCTTCCCTATAATCGCCTGCATGAGGCCGGCTTTCCGAGCATCGGCTGCGCGCCGTGCACGCGCGCGGTGCAGCCCGGCGACGATGAACGTTCGGGACGGTGGTGGTGGGAGCGTGCGGATTCGCGTGAGTGCGGCTTGCACCCCCGGCGCAAGCTCACACCGGCCGTGCTCGGCTCTGCGGCGCCCATGGCCGCGAGCGCCGACGGCGCCACGCCGTCGGCCGATAGTGCTGAAGCATGGGACACGCCTTGAATTATTTCCCCGCGTTTTTCGACCTTCGCGGCTTGCGAGTGCTGGTGGTGGGTGCCGGCGAGGTCGCGCTGCGCAAGATATCGCTGCTCGAACGCACGGGGGCGCTGATCACTCTCGTAGCGCCCGAGGTGGTGCCGGAGCTCGCTGCCCGCGCGCGGGGAGGCCACTTGACCTTGCTGCAGCGAGAATTTCAAGCCGAGGACCTGGACGGTGCGCGTCTCGTCGTCGTCGCCACTGCGCGCCGGGCGATCAACCGCTGGATCGCCAGCCTGTGCGAGGCCCGCGCAATCCCGGTCAACGTCGTCGACGACAAGGAGGCCTCGCGTTTCATCGTACCGGCGATCATCGACCGGGATCCCGTGTTGGTCGCCATCTCGACCGGCGGTTCGGCGCCGGTGCTGGCGCGTCGCCTGCGCGAACGGCTCGAGGCTCTGATCCCGCAGCGTTTCGGCGAACTCGCTCTGTGGTTGCGCGAACTGCGCAGCGCCGCGGGCGAACGCCTGCGCGACACGGCCGCGCGTCGCCGCTTCTACGAGACCCTGGTCGACGGGGCCGCAGCCCGCCGCTTCATCGCCGGCGATCGGCGCGGTGCGCAGCGCATCGCGCAGCAGCTGCTCGGCACCTCGGCGCTGTCGGCACCGCCGGCCGGCGAAGTGACTTTGGTCGGTGCGGGTCCCGGCGATCCCGAGCTGCTGACGCTCAAGGGCTTACGCGCACTGCAGGACGCCGACGTGATTCTCCATGACCGGCTGGTCTCGGCCGGTGTGCTCGAACTCGCACGGCGCGACGCGACGCGCATCTGTGTCGGCAAGGCCTCGGGTGGTGCAAGCACGAGCCAAGAGGCCATCAATCGATTGCTGATCGAGCACGCGCGCGCCGGCAAGCGCGTCGTCCGACTCAAGGGCGGCGATCCCTTCGTATTCGGTCGAGGTGGCGAGGAACTGCAGGCGCTTGCGGACGCGGACATACGCTACTGCGTGATCCCGGGCATCACGGCGGCCGCGGGCGTCGCCGCCTATGCCGGAATTCCGCTGACCCACCGGGAGCATGCGCACAGCGTGAGCTTCGTCACGGGCCACGCCGACAAGAACGGTGTCGAGCCCGATTGGCGAGCACTCGCCGCGTCCGGCCAGACCGCCGTTTTTTACATGGGATTGGCTCGCCTGCCGGTGATCATCGAGCGATTGCTCACCCATGGTGCCCCGGGCAGCCGTCCGGCCGCCGTCGTTGCCCGAGGAACTTCCGAGAGCCAGCGCGTCGTGACCGGGACCTTGGACTGCCTCGCCGCCGCCTGCGCTGCCGCCGATCTCGAGTCCCCTGCCTTGCTGCTCGTCGGCGATGTGGTGGCCTTACAGGCAAGGCTCGCCTGGTTCGAACCGGGCGAGAGCGACGAGGACCTCTCACGCAGCGCCTGAACTTGCGCGCCGGTGGATCCCGGCACGGCCGATCATTGAATCGGCGGACCTGCGCTCAGGCCTTCGCGAGTTCCGCCTCGGCGTATTCGTAGTTCGCGAGTTTGCTCAAGAAGTTGTCCGTGAAGTCCGGACGGCGGTTACGAAAGTCGACGTAGTAGGCGTGTTCCCAGACGTCGAGCACCAGCAGCGCCTTGCCCTCGCCGCTCGCGAGCGGCGTGCCGGCATTGCCGGTTTTCACGATCTTGAGCTTGCCGCCGTGATCGATTACGAGCCAAGCCCAGCCCGAGCCGAACTGGCCCACCGCGGTCGTCTTGAACGTCTCCTTGAACTTGTCGACGCTGCCGAAATCCTCGACGAGTTTCTTTTCCAGTTTGCCCGGAATACCGCCGCCGTTCGGTGCGAGCGAATGCCAGAAAAAGCTGTGATTCCAATGCTGCCCGGCGTTGTTGAATACCGGCACGAGTTCGGGATTGTTGTACGACAGCTTGATCAGCTCTTCCAAGCTCTTGCCCTTCAGCGCATCGTTCTTCTCGACGAGGCCGTTCAATGCCGTGACGTAGGCATTGTGGTGCTTGCCATGGTGAAACTCCAAGGTCTCCTGCGACATGCCTTTGTCGGCGAGCGCGTTGATCGAGTAAGGCAGGGCCGGTAATGTAAAGCTCACTGGGACTCTCCGGTAGGGGTTGAGACTGGCACAATTTTATCACGCTCCAAGGGTTCCAAGGAGCAGCCCGGCCCACGTCCACAGGCAGGATGCCTGGCCTGTAAAAATTACAGCCGCTCAACGCCGGCGCAAGGGTTGCGCGAGCCCAGCATCGTTCGAGAACTGATATTCGGCCGAAAATGTCCTCAGGGCATGTTCGGCGGATGCTAACTCGGCCTCGGGAAGCTCGAAGGCATTGCAACCGCAGCGCGCCAGAAAGAACAGCTGATCCTGACGCACGTAGCCGGTGGCGCGCAATTCGCCGTCGAAGCCCCAGCGCTCGCGCAGCAATCGTGCCTGCGTGTAGCCGCGACCCTCCGCAGGCCCGGGGAAGCGCAGCGCGACCAAGGCCAGTCTCGGCAGATCGACGCTCAGGCGCTCGACTGGATCCGCGGGCTCCAAGCGCACGCCCAGGCGGTCGTCGCGAATGATCCAGCGGTCACGCTGCGTGAGCCATCGGTCGAACGGTACGATCAGCGGCGACGGCGCCGTCTCGGGTTGCTGCAAATCCGCAGCGACCTCATCCAAATAGAGCCAGTCGTCGTCGCGGATCTCGCGATCACGCAGCAGCCGGCGCGGCATACACTCTCTCCTTGAAGGGCTGCACGCCGAGCCGGCGTACCGTGTCGAGAAAGCGTTCGTCCGCGGTGCGCCGTTCGACGTATACCGCGAGCAGCCGCGCGATCGTCTCGGCCACTGCATGCTTCGGGACCGAGGGACCGATCACGCTGCCGAGCGCTGCGTCCGCTCCGGCCGCGCCGCCGATCGTGATCTGATACCACTCTTCTCCGCCCTTATCGACGCCGAGGATCCCGATGTGGCCGACATGATGATGACCGCAGGCATTCATGCACCCGGACATCTTGACCTCGAGTTCGCCGAGGTCGTAGAGATAATCGTAATCCTCGAAGCGCTCGTTGATCAGCCGCGCCACGTCGATGGAACCGGCATTCGCGAGGCTGCAGAAGTCGAGTCCCGGACAACAGATCATGTCGGTCAGCGTCCCGATGTTCGGTGTCGCGAGGCCGGCGGCGTCGAGCGCCCGCCACAGCTCGCCCAGCGAGCGCTGCTCCACGTCGGCCAACAGCAAATTCTGCGCATGTGTGACGCGCAGTTCGCCGAAGCTGTACCTATCGCTGAGTTCGGCGAGCGCATGCATCTGCGCGGTCGTTGCATCGCCGGGCGCGATTCCCGGCTTCTTCAAGGAGACGAACACGGCCCGATACCCCGGCACCTTGTGCGCATGCGTGTTGTACCGGTACCAGGCGCGAAAGGCCGGTTCGCGTCCGGCGGCGGGATCTAGATCCTCGAGCCGGCGATAGGCGGGCGGCTCGAAGCAGGCGCGCACCCGCTCGATTTCGGCCGCGTCGAGCCGCAGCGCCGAGTCCCGGATGCGCTCCCATTCGTACTCCACGCGCCGCCGAAATTCCTCTACGCCTAAGCTGCGGACGAGAATCTTGATGCGTGCCTTGGTCAAGTTGTCGCGCCGTCCCTCGAGGTTGTAGACGCGCAGGATCGCTTCCAGATAGGACAGCAGATGCTCGCGGGGCAGAAAATCGCGCACGACTTGGCCGATGATCGGCGTACGGCCGAGACCGCCGCCGGCGAGAATTTCGAAACCGAGTTCGCCGCCGGCGTTCTTCACGATGTGCACGCCGACGTCGTGCACGAGGGACGCGGCACGGTCCTGGGGCGCCCCCGTCACCGCGATCTTGAACTTGCGCGGCAGATAGGCGAATTCCGGATGAAACGTCGACCATTGCCGGATGATTTCGCACCATGGGCGCGGGTCTTCGAGTTCATCCGGAGTCACTCCGGCCAAATGATCGGAGGTGACGTTGCGGATGCAGTTGCCGCTGGTTTGAATGGCGTGCATTTCGACCGAGGCAAGATCCGCAAGGATGTCCGGAACGTCCGCGAGCCGCGGCCAGTTGTATTGAATGTTCTGCCGCGTCGTGAAATGGCCGTAGCCGCGGTCATACCGCTCGGCGATCGCGGCGAGCATCCGCAGCTGCGCCGACGACAGCAGGCCGTACGGGATCGCCACCCGCAGCATCGGCGCATGCCTTTGAATGTAGAGACCATTACGCAGCCGTAAGTGCCGAAACTCGTCGTCCGTCAGCTCTCCGGCGAGAAATCGTCGCGTTTGCTCGCGAAATTGCGCCACGCGCTCCGCAACGAGTGTTTTGTCGATGGCATCGTATCGATACATAACTCACACCCTTTGCTGACTGCCAACACCGACGAGCGCGCCCGCGTGCGCGCGCATGCGGACGCGCAGGATAGAACCTCGTATTGTAATCAGGTTCGCGCTTGCATCGCAGCCTGTAGGAGACGGCCGCCGGCGGGTACCAAAACCGTGATTGGCTCGGCAGACCGTCGCCGTCGCCAGGCGCAGCATCGCCAAGGCAAAAGAAGGGCGACCGATCTGTGTCTTTGCGTGTTCAGGAGTTAACCGTCGCGGTCGACACCTATCTGGTGTCGCCGGAGCCAGTCCTGCTGGTGGCCGACTTGCACGGTGCTTTTGCCCTATGCCTGCACGACGAGGGTCGCGGTGTCGGCGGCTTGTTGCATCTGCGCTTCATCGGCGCCACCGGGCGCCCCAGTGAGGTCACGGATAATACCTTGAGTTGCGTACTGCTCGTCCTCGATCGCTTCAAGCGCGAGGTACTCGGCACGTCCTTCAGATTGGAAGAGGTGCAGGCGCGCATCCTCGCCCATGCGCTACCGCCGACGGGTCCGGACGAACCCAGTGCTTCGCTCGTCGATCTGATCAAGGCGGATCTCGCCGACGGAAAGATTCCTTGCGGTACCCAGACGCTGCGGCGCACCGAGGGGATTCGCGTCTATTTTCAGCCCTTCGAGGGCCGCGTGTGGATCTCGGGTGCAACCGAGACACGCGTTCCCAACAAGCATCGCTCCAGCGGCTGAGGCTTTGCGGCGCTGCTCTCGCCGAACCCGCTTCCTAAGCTAAACTTGGCGAAATCCAACGAGGGGTTTCGAATGCGCGCGATCTTCGGGCTCAGTGTGCTGTTGCTGCTGGCGGCATGTGCCGGTGAAAAGCTTGCCGAGTCGCCTCCCGCGGGCGTCGACTTGAGCGGTCACTGGAAGCTCAATATGGCCGATAGCGACGATCCACAGCGGATCGGTTCCGTCTTGTCGTCGCCGCCAGCCGCGAACGGGCCATCCGGCTCGGGCGGCGGCCGCCATGGTCGGGGCGGCGGTGGTCAGGGTTCGAGCACCGCGTCGAGCCCGCCCTTCGCCGGAGCCGCGCTGCCGCTATCCGCAGTTTCGGAAGTGCTGCAATGGCCTGGGCGCGATTTGGAAATCAAACAGGTCGGCGGTGTCGCGGCGTTCACCTCGGACGGGGTCAATCGCGTCTATCAGCCGACCGACCCTGGCAAGAGGAAAGGGAAACATGGAACAAAAAAGGTGGTCGGATGGTCGGGAAACAGTCTCATCGTCGAAGTCGAACCCGACGATGATCGACCGAAATTCGAGGAACATTACGAACTGACGGACGACGGGAAGAGGCTGGTGCAACTGATATTGATCAAATCGGGACGCATGGACGGTTTCGCCATGTCGAGAGTGTGGGACCGGCAAGCGCCATGAGCGGCTGCGAAAGATGAGAGGCTGCGAGGCAAGCTTAGAAAAAAGCCGGGCTCCGCCCGGCTTTCAAATCCCCATGCCTTTTAAAGTAGCAGCGCTGTTGACGCGCTTTGCGCTGGTTCGGTCTGCGTTACTTCCCGATATTCAGTGTGCGTACGTGCAACACTTTAGCTGTGACTTGGGTTAGATGCCAGCGTTAATGCAAAGAAATGTAAAAGCTTTTGTGGCTTTCATACAACAGGAGCGGATTCATTGGCCAAGAGCGTAAGACATACCGCTGCGAGTGTATCCTCGGTGCGCACCCGGCGCGCCTATTTCGACTGCCGCTTCGGCCAACTCCATGTACGCACGGCTTTTCCGACTACGGGCGGCTTCGACGAGGAGGTGACGCTCATCTGCCTGCATGGATCGATCGGCGGGAGCCGCGTATTCGCGCGATTTTTGCCTCTGATCGCGGACCAGCGATCGGTTTATGCCCCCGATCTGCCGGGCAGCGGTGAATCGGACGCCGGCGACACCGGCAGGGAGGATCCGGCGGGCGCGATCGCCGATCTCGCCGGCGATCTTAGACTCCGGCAGATCGACGTTCTTGGATTCGACAGCGGTGCGGGGGTCGCCGTTGAACTGGCGATTGCTCGACCTGAGCTCGTGCGGCGCGTCGTGCTCGTTGCCGCTGCGCCGACCGAGCGCTGGCGCCTGCTGCGCCAGCCGACCTTCGTCCTGTCGATCGGCGATAACGCCGCGCCGAACCGCGAACGGGCACGCGGCTTGCCGCCGGACAGCAAGCACGTACACGTTGCCGAATACACCGCCGATCTGTTCACGGCCGCCGCGCAAACCCTCGCCCAGCAATTCGCGGAGTTCCTCAACGAGGAGGCCGGCGCCTGACCTTGGCTGCCGGGGCTAGGTCCGTGCGACTCAACAAGTTCATCAGTGATACCGGCATGTGCTCGCGTCGCCAGGCCGACCAGTGGATCGAGGCGGGTCGAGTCACCTGCAATGGTGCGGTCGCCGTCCTCGGCACGCAAGTATCGGACAGCGACCAGGTCCGGATCGACGGTGCGTTGATCGGACCCAAGAAGTCGCAGATCTACATCGCATTGAACAAGCCGGTGGGAATCACATGCACCAGCGAATCGCACGTCGAGGGTAACATCATCGCGTTTGTCGGTCATCCGGAGAGGATTTTCCCGATCGGACGGCTCGACAAGGATTCCGAGGGACTGATCTTGCTGACCAACGATGGCGATATCGTCAACGACATTCTGCGTTCGGAAAACAATCACGAAAAGGAGTATGTCGTCCGTGTCGATCGCCCGATCACTGATCTTTCGCTGCGCATGATGGCCGCCGGCGTGCGCATCAGGGGCGAAATGACCAAACCTGCCCGCGTCACGCGCGTCGATCCAGCGACTTTTCGCATCGTCTTGACCCAGGGGCTCAACCGGCAAATCCGGCGCATGTGCTCCGCGCTCGGCTATCGTGCGCAACGCCTGCAGAGGGTGCGCATCATCAACGTGCACCTGGGTGGCCTGCGTCCTGGAGAATGGCGGAATCTCACCGAGAGGGAACTCACGGGTCTGCTGCCGTCTTCACACGGGCCGTAGATCGGCCGAGCTCACGCCTCCGGACCATTGCCGGCCACTGGTCGTGCGCCACACCGGATCCGCCGCACTCGTTGCGAGCCACCGAAAGAAGTCCGCGCCCTGCCGCGTCCAGTAGGCATAGCTGTACAAGATCTTGCCGGAATCGGATTCGACGGTGAAGCGGCGCCGTAGTCCGAAGCTCGCGAAGCCGCGCGTGCAGCGGATACGCGGCAGGTATTCCGATAGCTCGAATTGGTCGGCGCCGATCTGCAGATGCAATCGTCCGTCCTGCGCGAACAAGCAGACGTTGGGCAGAGAGGGCCGGATCCAGGCAATCCCGTTGACACGCGGCGGCGGTACGTCGTATGCCGTCCAAGTACCGCCGAGTGTGTGCCACTCGAGCACCATGCTGTGGCGGCGAAAGTCGATCACCGGAATGGTCGTAAGCTTGTCCCTGCCCATGGCATGCAGCATGCGCCATTGCGGCGCTATTTAGAATCGCGGCTGGGCAAATCCCGGATTCGCAAACCGCGGCTGGGTTGTTCGCGGCCCGGCAATTCGGCGAATGCCTCGCGTACGACGTTGGCCGAGAGCAGCTGCGGCAGCACTTGGGGCTCCGCCATGCCCGGTTTCCCGTTGTACACGACGTAGAGAGGCACACCGGCCCGGCCGAAGGAGGACAGGGCTTTGGTGATCTCGGGATCGCGATTGGTCCAGTCGCCCTTCATCAAGGTGACGCCCTTGTCGCGGAATATCTGGTCGACCGCCGCATCGCCAAATGCGTTGCGCTCATTGACGAGGCAGGTCAGACACCAGCTGGCCGTAAAGTTCACGAGTACGGGCCTGCCCGATGCCGTCAATGTCGCCAAACGTGCGGCATCGTATGGCTGCCATCCGTCCGCCTCGGTCGCGGCGGCGTGGGATCCGGCCGTGGACGGAGCCGGCACCGCCATGCGCGCGATCTGGACCGGGAGCAGTACTGCGAGCAACAGCGCCCCCAGGGCGGTGATCAGTCCCGCCGCGCGCGCCTTCGGGCCTGCTACTTTCGCCTTCTGATAGGCCCAGGCGGCGAGTCCGATCAAGACGGCGCCCGCGAGCGCCGCGCCCAAGCCAAGGGCCGCCGCTTGCTGTGCGAGCACCCACAGGAGCCACGCAGCGGACGCATACATGGGAAATGCAAACACTTGTTTGAGCGTGTCCATCCAGGCGCCGGGCTTGGGCAGCGCACGGCGCAGGATCGGCGCGAACGAGAGCAGCAAGTAGGGCATGGCGAGTCCCAAGCCCAGCGTCGCGAAGATGCTGATTCCGACCAGCGGCGTCTCGGTCAGCGCGGCTCCGACCGCGGTCGCCATGAACGGCGCCGTACACGGCGTCGCCACCAAGGTCGTGAGCACGCCCGTGAAGAAGGAGGCACCATAGCCGTCGCCCCTGGTCAGACCGTCACCAAGCCCGGCGAGCCCACCGCCGACTTCGAACACACCCGAGAGATTCAGGCCCACACTGAACAGCAGATAGACCATCAAGGTCACGAACAGCGGTGACTGCAGCTGGAAGCCCCAGCCGACTTGCTCGCCGCCGGCGCGCAAGGCCAACAGCGCCAGGGCGAGTGCCAGCATCGAGCAGATCACTCCCGCCGCGAACATCAGGCCCTTGAGGCGTACCGCGGCCTTGTGCTTCTTGGCCTGTTCGACCAGGCCGATCGCCTTGATCGACAGCACCGGAAAGACACAAGGCATTAAATTGAGAACGAGGCCACCGAGCAACGCGAGCAAGAGCGCGAGCGGCACCGGTGTGGCAGGGAGCGCGGGTACCGCGGCCGTGCCAGTCGTTCTGTTCGACGGTAGGAATTGCGGCGTGGCCGCCGCAGGCGCTGTCCGCGCGGCCGCGCTCGACGGCGCCGCAGCCATCAAGCGGGCGGCGATCTCGAGCGGGACGGTGCGTTCGGAGTTGCCGTCCGTTTCGGTTGCCAGCAGCAATCCGCGCACCGGCCCCGTCGTCGGCGGCTGATAACCCAGTTTGACGCCGAGTTCGACCGCGCCAGGGCTCGCGGTCAGGGCCTGTGGCGCCGCATATTCGATCACGCCGTCGTCGTACGGGAAGAATGCGAGCGATTTGATCCGCGCCAGGGTCCCCCCCCAGTCCTTGCCGAGGCTGAGGACGATTTGATTGCCGCGCACCTGTGCGCTCGTCGCCGGAGCGGTGCTCGGCAACTCCTCGCGCGCCCGGGCGAACAGCGCCGCTTGCTCCGTGTCGAGCGTTGCCGCGCTCGCTGTTGCGCCAGCGGCTGCGCTCGCAATGCTCGGCAGGCTCAGGTGCAGCTGTGCATTCTCCGGAATACATACGTCGGAGCAAACCAGCCAGCTCACCTTGGCGTCGAGATCGACGCGATGGCCCGGCTGCAGATCGCGCGGCGCCGTGATCTCGACGAGATGCACGGCCTCATTCGCGTAGCCATAATTGACGAGCGGCGGCAACTCGAAGCGGTGCGGTGTCGGCCACTCGATGTCCCCGGCCGTGAAGCCCGCGGGCAGCGACCAGATAATCTTGGTGGCTTGTCCGGAGTCGCCGGGATTGCGCCAGTAGGTATGCCAGCCGTCGCGAATGTCGAGAACCAGAGCGACCGAGAACGATCGTCCGGGAACGACACCGCGCACTTCGCTGACCAATCTCGCCGTGACGTTCGTGGTCGCAACCGCAGCTCCCGCGTCCGCGTCGGCAAGCCGGGGTACCGTCAGCAGCGCAGGCGCCAGCAGCAGGAGGCAGCACAGCAATCTCATGAACATCGACATGTCGCCATGGTACCGAATCCAGAGCCCTCCCAGTCCGGTGAGGACCGAAGCTTGTGGAACGCAGCACAATCGGCGTCCAGCATACCCTGGAGGTCCGTGCATCGGCTAATGTAGGGGTCCGAACGACCGACGGCCACGCATGCAAGAAAACTACGTAGAAAAAATCCTCAAATCCAAGGTCTACGACGTGGCGATCGAAACGCCGCTCGAAACCGCGCCGCGGCTGTCGCGACGGCTCGGCAACCAGGTTTGGTTCAAAAGGGAAGACCTCCAGCCGGTGTTTTCGTTCAAAATTCGCGGCGCCTACAACAAAATCGCACAACTCTCGCCCATTGCCGCCCAGCGCGGCGTCATTTGTGCCTCGGCCGGCAATCACGCCCAAGGTGTCGCGCTCGGTGCGCGGACGCGCGGTATCCCGGCGGTCATCGTCATGCCGGTGTCGACGCCGCAGATCAAAGTGCTGGCGGTCGCGGACCTGGGCGGCGAGATCGTGCTGCACGGCGAGGACTACGATCAGGCCTACGAGCACGCCGTCGAACTCGCGCGCGAGCGAAGTCTGGTCTTCGTCCACCCGTTCGACGATCCGGACGTGATCGCCGGCCAGGGCACCGTCGCGATGGAGATTCTGCGCCAGAAACACGGGGACGAGATCGACGCGATCTTCGTACCGGTGGGCGGCGGCGGGCTAATTGCCGGCATCGCCGCGTACGCCAAGGCCTTGTACCCGCGGATCAAGATCATCGGCGTCGAACCCGAGGAGTCCGCGGGCATGCACGAGTCGCTGCGCGCGGGCAAGCGCGTGACGCTCACGCGCGTCGGCACTTTTGCCGATGGCGTCGCCGTGAAACGCGTCGGCGAGGAGCCGTTCCGGCTCGCGAAGCTCTATGTCGACGAGATCATCCTCGTCAATACCGATCAGATCTGCGCGGCAATCCAGGACATCTTCGAGGATACCCGGGCGATCGCCGAACCCTCGGGCGCTCTCGCGGTCGCCGGAATCAAGAAATACGTCGGCCGCGAAAGCTGCACCGACCGGCGCTTCGTCGCGATCAATTGCGGCGCCAACATGAATTTCGACCGTCTGCGTTACATCGCGGAACGGGCGGATATCGGCGCGCAACGCGAAGCGCTGCTCGCGGTCGAGATCCCGGAGATGCCGGGCTCGTTCCTGCGTTTCTGCGAAATCGTCGGGCGGCGCAGCGTCACGGAATTCAATTACCGCTATTCGAGCGCCAAGGCGGCGCAGATTTTCGTTGGGCTGGCTCTCAGTCAGGGGAAGCCGGAGCGAGAGTCGCTGCTCAAGGCGATCGCTGCCGGCGGTTTCGCGGTGCGCGACATGACCGACAACGAAGTCGCCAAGCTGCATGTGAGGTACATGGTCGGCGGGCATGCGCAGGGTCTGACCGACGAGAGGATCTACCGCTTCGAGTTCCCCGAACGACCGGGGGCGCTGCTCAAGTTCCTGCGCGCGATCGGCGATCAGTGGAACATCAGTCTGTTTCACTATCGCAATCACGGCGCCGATTACGGTCGCGTACTCGCCGGTATCCAGGTACCGCCGGATACGCGCACCGATTTTCTGCTGCACCTGGCCGACTTGCAGTACGCCTTCGTCGACGAGACCGACAATCCCGCCCACAAGATTTTTCTCGGCGCCTGATGAAGGCTTCGTGGCGATTGGTGGAGAGATGGCTGGCGACGAGCGGCGTGCCCGGTGCAGCCCTTCCGTGTCGCAGTAAACGGTCCTCACCGCCTTGGCAGCTGCGCAATGACCTACGGCGGTGGCACGAGCACGATCTTGCCCGTGTGCCGTTTGGTCAAGAACTCCCGTTGTGCGGCGACGATGTCCTGCAGCGCATGCACGCCGGCGATCACCGGCCGAATCTCCGCCCGCTCGATGTAGGCGACGAGATTGCTGAACACGTCCCGCTCGAGCACCGTACAACCGAGCAGGGTCAAGTCCTTCAGGTACAAGGTGCGCAAGTCCAACTCGACCAGAGGACCCGCGATCGCGCCGGCCGCCGCATAGCGGCCGCCGCGCCTCAGAATATCGAGCAAGGTCGGAAACTGTGCGCCGCCGACGATGTCCACGACCGCATCCATCGACTCGGCGCCGAGGCTGGCCGTCAGCGACGTCTCGCGCGCAATGATGCGCTCGGCGCCGAGCGCACTGACGGCGGCGCCCTTGTCTACGCCGACGATCGCGTATACGCGGGCTCCGCGCCGCTTCGCGAGTTGTACCGCGGCCGAGCCGACTCCGCCCGAGGCTCCCGTGATCAACACCTTCTCGCCCGCTTGCAGCTGCAGGCGGGTCAACATGTTCTCGGCGGCGGAATAGGAGCACGGAAATGAGGCGAGCTCGACGTCGCTGAGCTCACTCGTGACCCGATGAGCGTGAACCGCGGGGACTCTTGCGAATTGCGCGAAAGCGCCGTCCCACTCCGAACCGAAATAGATCGCCCGAAAGGCATCAGGCCGCCGATCGACGCCGGCGCCAACGCCGCCAGCGTCGACACCGCCGGCGCTGGCAGTGCCCGCGAATGCTGCGTGAAAGACCGGTTCGACGAGTACCCGCTCGCCGATCCGCGCAGTATCGACGCCGGCTCCGACCGCGACCACGCGTCCGCAGGCATCGGCTCCCTGGATACGCGGAAAACGCGGTGTCTCTCCCGTCCATCCGGGATCTTCCGCGCGAGCCGCGGGCACGCCTGGCGCTGCGTCTACCGCGGCCGTTCCTGCGCTGACGCCGCGAGAATACCAGCCGATGCGTGTGTTGATATCGGTGTTGTTGACAGCCGCCGCGCCGACGCGGATCAGCACTTCGCCGTCCGCAGGCTTGGGCACGGGCACGTCCCTCAACTCGAGGCGCTCGAATCCGCCATGGCCCGTGAGCACGACGGCCTTCATAAAGCCGGGCAACTGTTGCATGATCGGGGATGGCTCCTCGCGTCTGCCGCACAGTTTGCATGACGGGCGCGCCGGATAGAAGCTCGAGGAACCTTAAGCGGATGCGCCATTTCGTTGTTACCCTATGTCTCGGCCTCGTCTGCGTGCCGGGCTTCGCCGCCGATCGTGCGCAAGTACTGAATATCTACGCCTGGCCGGACTACTTTCCCAAGTCCGTGATCGACCGGTTTCAGGCGGAAACCGGAATCCACGTCAACACCACCGTGTTCGATTCGCCCGAAATGGCCGAAACCACGTTGAGCGCGGGCGCCTCGAACTACGACCTCGTGACCATGAGCGCGGCGCCCGAGCTCGCGCGTGAGATCCCCAAGGGATTTTGGAAAGTGCTCGATCCGGCGGCGATCCCGAATGCGCGCAATGCCGACCCGGACGTGATGCAGCGGCTCGCAACGATCGACCCCGGCAACAAGCATGCGGTGCCGTGGATGTGGGGTACGACCGGCCTCATCTACAACCCGACCTCGATCTACGCACGCATGGGCAACGCGCCGACCGACAGCCTGGACTTGGTCTTCAAGCGCGACGCGGTCGCCAAGTTCGCCGCTTGCGGGATCAGTATCCTCGATTCCTGGGGCGACATCCTGCCGATGGTCGCGCGCTACATCGGTCAGGACAGGCTCTCCGCCGACCCGGACAAACTCGCGGCGGTGATGGCCAAGCTGCGGGAAATCAGGCCCTACATAAGGCGCATCGCCTCGTCGGGCTATTACGAACAGCTCGCGGACGGTGAACTATGCCTCTCGATCGGCTATTCGGGCGACGCGATGATTGCGCGGCGCATGGCGCAAGAGGGCGCCACCCGGCAGAGCATCGAATATTCCTTTGCCCGCGAGAGCGTGCCGTTGCACATCGACTGTCTGGTGATTCCGGCCGATGCGCCCAATGCGGCCGGCGCGCAGGTGTTCATCAACTTCGTGATGCGTCCCGAGATCTCCGCGGACGTGACGCGCTACATCGGCTTCGCAAGCGCGAACGCGGCGGCAATGCCGCTGTTGCCGACCGCGGTGCGCGGCAACCTCGCCGTCTACCCGCCGCCCGAGGTGCGACAGCGCTTCGAATTGCATCGCGTCTACTCAGCGGATGAAATCCGCACTTTCTCGCGCGCCTGGTTGCAATTCAAGTCGGGGAGCTGAGCGGCATGGCACGCGGGCTCGCGGTGATGCGACATCGCGATTTCACCTTGTTCCTCGGCGCCCGATTTACTGCGGCGATCGCGGCGCAAATGCTGGTGATCGGCGTCGGCTGGCAGGTCTATCAATTGACCGGCCGGCTGCTCGATCTCGGTTTGATCGGCCTCTCCCAGTTCCTGCCTTTTTTCTGTCTGGTGCTGTTCGCCGGGCACGCGGCGGATCGCTACGAGCGGCGCATCATCCTGATGCTGTGCGGGACGGTGCAGTTCATCTGTGCTTGCCTGCTGCTTGGCTTCGCGGTGAATCGGGTCACGCATACCTGGCCGATCTTCATCGTCTTGGCCTGCCTCGGAGTCGCGCGGGCGTTTCAGATGCCGACGGCGCAATCGTTTCTGCCGAATCTCATTCCCAAGGAGGAATTACGCAACGCGGTCGCGATCAGTTCCTCGACCTTCCAGGTCGCGACCATTGCCGGTCCCAGTCTCGGCGGTATTTTGTACGCCTTTGCGGATCAAGCCACCGGGCTCGGCAGCGGAGCCGTCCTGGTCTATGGAGCTGCCGCCGGATTGTGCGTGTGTGGCGTGGCGATGATCGCCTGGATCCGGCTGCGCCGCCTACCGACGAAGCCGGCGGCCGTCACTTGGACCAGTCTGCTGCAGGGCATACGCTTCGTGTGGCACAGGAAAACGGTGCTCGGGGCCATTTCGCTCGATCTGTTTGCGGTGCTGTTCGGCGGCGCAACCGCCCTGCTGCCGGCATTCACCCGCGACGTGCTGCACGCCGGTCCTGACGTCTTCGGCTATTTGCGCACGGCGCCCGGCATCGGTGCCGGGATCACCGCGCTGCTGCTCGCCTTTCGGCCGATCAGCCGACAAGTCGGTCCCACCATGTTCGCCGGCGTCATGGCTTTCGGCGCCGCCACCGTCGTGTTCGGACTCACACATCGCATCTGGGTCGCACTGATAGCGCTCGTGATCCTCGGCGCCGGTGACATGGTCAGCGTGTTCATTCGTACCGTGCTCGTGCAACTCGAGACTCCCGACGACATCCGCGGCCGGGTCAGCGCGGTCAATGCGGTGTTCATCGGCGCCTCGAATGAGCTCGGCGAGTTCGAATCCGGTCTCACCGCCGCGTGGATCGGGCTGGTCCCGGCGATCGTCGCGGGGGGCGCGCTGACGCTGGTGGTCGGTGTACTGTGGGCCCGCTATCTGTTTCCACAGCTGTGGCGCATGCGATCCTTCGACGAGTTGGGCGAGCGCCGCGCCGAATGAACTGAGCGAGTCCGGCGGCGAATCGTGCCGAGCCGTTTTCAAACGCCGGCGTCGGGCTTCGCGAACAGATAATGCGAGACGAGCCATTCGCGCCCGCCGTCATAGCCCCAAAGTTCCGCGCAGGACATGAAGAACACCCGCCAATAGACCCACCACCGGCGCACGTTGTCCGGCCCGTAGGTTGCCGCGAGGATTGGTTCGATTGCGGCGCGGTTACGGTCCATGTTTTTCAGCCAATGTTCGCTGGTTTGCTGATAGTGCCGCCCGTCCACCTGCCAATGGTCGAGGAGCCCGAGATCGCGCTGAAAGTACAACAACAAATCGTCGCTCGGCATGATGCCGCCCGTGAAAAAGTATTTTGCCATCCAGTCCGTCTCGTCGCGCACTTCGAAGGGATACGCATATTGCTTGTGCGTGAAGATATGCACGAACAGCGTTCCACGCGGTTTGAGCCACGCGGCGATACGCTGCATCAGGGTTTCGTAATTGCGCATGTGTTCGAACATTTCCACGGAAACTACCCGGTCGAACTGCGTCTCGTGCGGAAACGACAAGTGATTCATGTCACTGGTGATGACTTCGAGGTTGGTGAAGCCGCGGGCCGCGGCGCGCGCATCGATGAAGCGCTTTTGCGTACGAGAATTGGAGACCACGGTGATCTTGGAACGCGGGAGGTGCTCCGCCATCCACAGCGATAGTGAGCCCCAGCCGCAGCCGAGCTCCAGGATGCGGTCGCTGTCGGCGAGGCGGGCGCGCTCGGCGGTCAAGGCGAGCATATTGGCCTCCGCCTGATCCAGGGTTTCCGCCGGATCGCGGTAGTAGCACGATGAATACTTGAGATGTTTGCCGAGCACCAGCTCGAAGAAGGCGCAAGGCAGCTCGTAGTGCTGTTGATTCGCATCCGTCGTATTGATCGCGATCGGGCTTTGGCGCAGGCGCGCGATCAACTTCATCAAGTGCTGCTGCTGGGACTCGGGATCGCCACGATCCTCCTCGACGAGGCGCTGCTTGAGGAGCCTGCGGATGCCGAAACGCACGAGGAAATCCGGCAAGAGCGCGCGCTCCAGCAGGCGCATGGACCAGGAGGTGGAGACGGGCAGAGCGGCGGCGGTCATAGGATACCTGTGAGCGGTGAGAGTGGTGAGAACGGTGAGAGCGGAATGGGGCGCTGCGTGGTGGCGGTTTGGCTCAAGCCGCCGACATCAGGATTTCGGCGCCGTCCGTGCGAGCAGGATCGCGGCGGCGGGCTCGTCGGGCCCTAGTCGCCAGAGTTGCAGCAAGACGTACGAGGCCATCGCCATGTTCCCGAGCAGCATGATGGCGACGAACCACAACAGCCGGGGAGCCCAAGCGCGCTCCTTGTAGAACACCCAGACGTAGAAGGTCGTGAAGCCGAAATAGGCGTCCATCAGCGTTGCGATCGTCCAATAACGGTCGATGCCGTGCGTCAGGCCGCCCCACTCGAATACCGGCTGCTGGGTGCTCGCCCAAGCCGTGTATAGAGCCAAGGATGCGAGGATCGTGGCGAAGAGTGCTCTCAGCGCGGTCTTGCTCGTCATGGCGTGGTCTTGCTCGTCATAGGCTCATGTCTCATCGTCGCTATTCGCAGTTCCCGCCCGTCCGGATGCACGGGGTTTGGCGAACCTCAGCGCGGTCGGGCCCGTCGCGTGGGCACGGCCGCATGCGGGTCTTCCGGCCAATAATGCTTCGGGTAGCGGCCCTTCAAGTCCTTCCTGACTTCATGATAACCGCGATTCCAGAAGCTAACGAGGTCGCGGGTGACCTGGACCGGTCTGCCCGCCGGCGAGAGGAGTTTGAGCAGCAGGGCGACGCGGCCGGCGGCGATGCTGGGGGTCGCCGTGAGTCCGAACATTTCCTGCAAGCGAACCGAGAGGGTGGGAATCTCGCCGTCGAGATAGTCGAGCGGGATCCGCGAGCCGCTCGGGACGACGTAATGCGTCGGAGCTTCCCGCTCGAGGATCTCGCCCTGGGCGTAGCTCAGGCGGCTGCGCAGGGCCGCTCCAAGGTCCATGCGCGCCAGGTGCTCGCGTCGTGAGGCACCGACCAGCCACGGCGGCGCCCAAGAGTCGAGCTCGGCGAGCAATGCGGTATCCTCGAGGTCCGGCCAGGGCTCGGGCGCCGCAACGGCGAACTTCCGGAGCAGCGCGACGCGGGCGCGCCATTGGCGCAAAGCGGGCGTCCAAGGCAGCGCGGCAATGCCCATTTGCCGCAAGCCCACGAGCAGCGCCACCCGTACGGCCTCCGCGTCCGGCGCGGCGATATCCACGGAGTCGAGCACGAGTGCGTCGAGTCGGCGTTCGCGACGCGCCAGTACCGCTTGCGAACGCGGCTCCCAATCGACGAACTCGAGGTTCTCGATGCGGTCGGCGAACGTCGCCTCGATTTGCGCGAGCGTCAGCGGCGCAGCCAGAAATATCCGTGCTTCCCGCCCGGCCCCGTCGAGGGCGGCCGCAACCAAGAACTCGGCTTTCGCCAGCGCCTCGGCTTCGGCAAACGCGGCACCCCGGCCGTTCGCGAGCAGGTAACGACCCGTCTCGCCGCGGCGCCGTCCGATGCGGTCCGGGTAGGCGAGCGCCAGAATGACACCGGTCTTGGCGTGCGGGTCCGCGGTCTCGGGGGTGCCCGGCGGAATCTCGCGCCGCCAGGCGTCCGCACTGCGTCTGGCCTGCGCCATCGCGCGCTGGTCGATGCTGATGCCTGACGGCAGCAGCGCCGGCTCGCGCAAGGCACTAACGCGCAAACGCAGATCGGCGTCTCGGGCGCCGCGTTCGGCGCGCAGTACGTCGCGTTCGCTCAAGATCGCGGCGAGGTCGCAGGCGAGGCGCGCCGCGCCCAGTGTACGTGCGCGGAGCAGCATGTGCGCGAGGCGCGGGTGTGCGCCGATGCCGGCGAGCCGGCGACCATGCGCGGTGATCCGGCCCTCGCGATCGAGCGCATCGAGACGCAGCAGCAAATCCCGGGCTTGGGCGAGCGCCGCGACCGGCGGCGGATCGAGCCAGCTGAGGGTGGCCGCATCGACCGCACCCCAACAGCCCAGCTCGAGCGCGAGCGGCGCGAGATCCGCTTGCAGGATCTCCGGCGGCGTTTGTGCGGCGAGTCCGCCCTGCATGCTCTCGGACCACAGGCGATAGCAAACGCCGGGACCCAGTCGGCCGGCCCGGCCGCGCCTCTGATCCGCAGCGGCCTGTGACACCTTCCCGGTGACCAGCTGACTCATGCCCGTCGCCGGATCGAATTCGCTCGCTCGCCGCAGCCCCGAGTCGACCACGATCTGCACGCCTTCGATGGTCAAGCTCGTTTCCGCGATCGACGTGGCCAAGATGATCTTGCGCTGTCCCGGCCGCGGCGGCGCGAGTGCCGCATCCTGCTCGGTGCCGGCGAGCTCTCCGTACAGGGGCAGGACGGCGACATTGCGCTCGAGCGCAGCCTCCTCGAGCAGGCGCTGTACGCGGCGGATCTGCGCCACGCCGGGCAGAAAGCACAACAGGTCGCCGGGATGCTCGCGCAGCGCCGTGCGAACTACGGCGGCGAGCTGCTGTTCGACCGTTTGATCCGCCCGCCGGGCGATGTAGTGGGTTGCGACCTCGAAACTCCGACCGGCGGAAACGACGGTCGGCGCATTGCCCAACAATTTCCCGAGCGGCCCCAGTTCGAGCGTGGCCGACATCACGAGCAAGCGCAGTTCCGGACGCAGCGCCGCGCGGACTTCGAGACACAATGCGAGTCCTAGGTCGGCGTGAATGCTGCGCTCGTGAAACTCGTCGAAGATCACGCAGGCAAACT
>Ga0116231_10002542_pt1 | contig 38222 bp, 23 predicted proteins | sample S1TSphgellanicum_2_FD_89695 | JGI IMG/M metagenome (GOLD analysis project Ga0116231, IMG submission 89695) | Host-associated microbial communities from peat moss isolated from Minnesota, USA - S1T2_Fd - Sphagnum magellanicum MG | ecosystem: Host-associated > Plants > Peat moss > Unclassified...
AGTATTTCGGGTCGATTCTCGACTTTTAGTGGTCGGGAGTCAAAACTGGCAGACTCCCGGGAATTCGACTCCCGACCCTTCTTTTGGCCATAACTTGTGTTTTAGATGTCCAAATGAGCAATGCGAGCCCATTTTAGATATCTACGCTTCAATATCTTTCCAATGATATAAAGAACGCCACAAGACATTGAGTTTTGACCCCTGCAATCGCTCTCTGAAGTTTTGGGAGTCCATCGGGAGTCCATCTCCCAAAGTGGGAGCTGCCTTGGGAGTGTGAGTGTTCACTCCCTCACACTCCCTCACACTTTCTTACACTCCCGGGAGTGTGATGTGACTCCCAAGCTTTCTCTTGCCTTGACTCCCGGGCATCCTCTTGGCTTAACTCCCGGGCTTCCTTTTGGCCCGCACCCTTACAATTCCCTTTGCCTTGGTCGTGAGCCCAAAGCTAGGGTTGCGACATTTCATGTGTTATAGGTTTTAAAGAAAGGTTCCGACCATCGATCACTTTGACTGACACTGGTGTCACTTTCTCCACCAATGCCAATTTATGTTGTCATACCAACTGCTTGTTGATGAAACATGCAAATGCCCTTGAATTAAGAAGTGTTTGGGTTCGCATAGTCGCGGATTTACCACCCTTGATTATGATGGATAACAAAAAAAAATATGTTGGTTCTAAAGACAAGGTAGGACCATTTTGAATGCATGATGCATCAAGGTCTAATCTTACAATCCCTATTGAACATGCCATATGCTAGAAAATAATTCAAACAAAACTTTATTTTAATAACGTATGAAAACAAAGGTTATGGCAAATAAGCATACCCAAAACTAATGTTGAACAAACTATAGGTAATGGGAGTTCCTACCCCTATTTATACCCCATTAAGGACCTAGCTCAAAGAAGCCTCCATAAAAGCTTCCATGTGTGCACCAACCAAGGAAACTGCTTGAATTTTTTTTTAACTAATAATGAAATAGGAGTTAATTGAGAGTTAACGATGATGTAAATAATGATGTAGGTGACTATGTTGATGTAAGTGATGATGCAGGCAACTATGTTGGTGTAAGCGATGATGCAAGTGACGGGTGATGGTGGTGTCCATAATAATAAATAAATTATATTCATGAAATAAAGCTTGAAATGAGTAATTTTACCTTGAATAAAATTTCTATCATGGCATGGATGATAAAATTATACCAAATTTTTCCATCCTTTTTTATGCATTCATCTTATTGTTCTTTTTTCAACACATTTTTCCATTCGGTTATAAGTGTAAGACCCACCATATTAATTTTGCACACAAGGTGCACAAACTTTGATGTCACATGTGCCTTCTCCGTTGCCCTATATGACCACAAAATATAAGCATGAGAATGTTGAATTATTGTTGTGTAGAGAAAACATTTACAATAGAATTTCCAAAAATAATTTAAGGTAGCTTAAAATAATGAACAATAACCAATAATATTTTTTAAAAATTACCTATGGTAAAATAGCCTAAATTAACCTACGATAAAATAACCTAAAATAACTTCTAGTAAAATAACATAAAATAACAAATAATAGCCTATGATAAAATAACCATAAATAACTAATGGCAAATTACCTATAATAACCAACAATAGCTTACAATAAAATAATAAAAAATAACATAAAATAAAATAACTTAAAATAGGCAAAAATAACCTATGATATAATTTAAAAAAACCTAAAATAGCCAACTATAGCCTACAGTAATTTACAATAACATATAATAACATAGCCGAAAATAACCTATGGTAAATAACCTAGAGTAGCCAACAATAACCTACGATAGAATATTTAATAATAGCCTATGGTAAATAGCCTAAAATAACCAACAATAAATTATAATAGAATTACCAACAATAGCCTACAATAAAATAACTAAAAATAGTCTATAATAAATTACTTGAAATAATGAACAATAGAATAACTAAAAATAGCTTATGATAAAATAGCCTAAAATAAACAATAATAACCTATGATAAAAATAATTTAGAATAACAAATAATAACATATGATAGAATAACCTATGGTAGAATTGTCAAAAAGTTGTCAAAAATAATATAAGGTAAAAAAAAATGTGCATAATAATATATGATGACACAAAAATATCATTCATTTAAATAATGATTCAATGGTTTAAATTTTTTTCTTTAAACATAGAGATCAGAAGAGGTGAAAGGTTCATACCTTCACACTTGCATCTTAAGTTGATGGGTTAAGTTATTAATTTAAGCTAGATAACATAATGAATTAATTGTTAGTGAATTTATTATTGATGATTTATCTATTAATGAATTAACTATTAATGAATTAATTATTGATGTTTTATTTATTAGTGAACTTATTATTAATGATTTAACTATTAATGAATTCACATGTTTATAGTAACTAGTCCATGTTTACAAAGGGTTTGCCTATTTTCACCATGATAATTTTTAAAATTTTCATTCAAAATCTAATGAAACACATTGTGAACTTGGATGCATATTGGTATAATGAATGTATCATGGTGTATAGTAACAAAGCCCATCAGGACCACATGCAACAATGTGTCATGGTGCCATAGTAATAATTAGAAAGACCATGTGCACAAATGTATGATAATGTACAACAACAACAACAACACCATTATTTTCTTAATGGTGAAGGAGAGGAATATGCAAAGACATTTTATCCTACATGACCCATAGGATATATATGTGGCCACTAACTATAGTAGGTGAAAACCCCAATTTTGGTCAACAATTCGGCGACATTGAAACCAATTCAACCAATGTACCTGCCACAATATCAAAACCAGAAATCCAATGCCTACATATCGATTTGGTGCATAAGAAAAATCGATCTTTTGTAAATACATTGAAATTTGCACAAATGGTAGCTCTTAAGGAAGATCCAAAGAAACCATTAGTTATTGTGAATTTTGAAGGGATTCCATTGGTCCCATGCCAGAACTAGTGGCTTGCTACATTAAATAACCATACTTGTCAAGAGATGGTTTTGACTAAACCCATTGAAAACTAACTTGTAAAAAGCTTAGCCAAAATGAAGGAAAAGTTAGAAGTACAATTTAATTATACAACATTTGGTTTGAATTTTAAACACATGAAGGTGACTTGTGGAAGGTTTTTGAAGTTAAAACAAGCAAAATGGCTAAAGATCCATCAATTAGGTTTGAGGTTTCCATAATTATGTTAAACTACATTGAATTTTGATTTAGTTTTATTGTTTACTAACATTTATAATTGTGACATTTGTGGGCATAAATGGTTCAAGGCCTAACAATTGCATGGAAGAAAATTGGGCAAAGTTGAAGGTGTACTAGGCTACCCTTGATTTTCTTGCAAGGGATGAACACTTTTGTAATGCTCGGAAAGAGTTCAAGTGCCATTTAAGTGTGGTTGTGGTGGGCCAATGCAAAAAGAGGCATGCATTATACGTGCCGAGTTATCTTTTTTATTTGCGTGGATTGGGATGAACCTTGTTTATTCACCACACCAAAATATGTCTTAGTTCATTTTGGGTTTCACTACATTTTGAATGAATTTGGACATGTTTACCATGGTGAAACTGGTCAACCCCATAGTGAACAGGGACTAGTTGTTACGGACAATGAATTAATCCACTAATACTTAATGAAATACAAATTTACCAAGTCATTTCACTTGCTAGTTAATTAACTAAACAACATGGAAATTGATTAATTTTCAATTATTTAATATTTAATATTATTGATAATTTCATGATTTTTTAGCCTATGAATTATTGAGACATGTCACTACTTATGTTAGGTTTAAAACTTAACTTAGATACATAGGCCATGTAATCAACTTAAGTAAACACCTATTCTAAAAAATTACATAGGAAAATATTCAGTTAACTTACCAATATTGACCACAAACACACGACTTTTGAGGTTTGATCCCTTCACCTCTAAGATGGAGGCAATCACCCCTACCATCAAGCCACCACAATTGTTGTGATAATGTGTTACATTGCATATATTTATCAAATATTTCACTTTAAACATTACAAAAACATAAACTTTGAAAATTCATATCTTATTGAGATTTTGTCCAAATGAAATGATTAAAGTAATTTTTTTTTAACAATGTACATAATTGCATTTATTTCCTTTCAAAAGTGTAAAATCATTTGAACATTTTTTATTTTGAATATCACTATTCAATAACATTTCAATGGCCATTTTTTTGAAAAAGAAAATGTTTAATAAATGAATAAGATTTTTGTTAATATAATAATACTACTTACGTTAGGCTATTTTCAACTATTATAGGGTTATTTTTCATTGTTTTAAATTATTTCACCCTACATTATTTATGGTTATTATGACTATTATCAATTATTTTTGGTTATTTTAAATTATTTCACCCTAGGCTATTATTGTAAGTTATTTTGGTTATTCTATGTTATTTTTGGCTATTATAGGCTATTTCACTTTAGGTTATTTGCGATTATTATAAGTTATTTTTTGTTATTCTAAGCTATTTCATGACAGGTTACATTCAATTATGTGAAGTTATTGTTGGTTACTTTTAGCTATTAAAGGTTATTTCACTTTATGTTATTATTGGATATTTTAGCATGTATTACCATAAGTTATTTGTGGCTAGTTTATTGGTGGCTATTAATAATTATTTTATTAATGGTTATTGGCGCTTATTCTATTAATGTTTATATATTTTATTGATGGTTATTAGTTTGGTGGTTATTATTAGCTAGTGGCGGCTATTCTATTGGTGGCTATTGGTTTTTTTTTTTTTTGGTGGTTATTAATGTTTACTTTATTAATGGCTATTGGTGGTTATTCTATTAATAATTATTAGTATTTATTCTATTGGTGGTTATTGGTGGTTATTTTAGGTTAAATTATTAATGGCTATTGGTGGATATTTTATTGGTCATTATTTTAGGTTAAATTATCATAGGCTATTGGTGGTTCCTAATGACTATTATATTAGTGGCTATTGGTGGATATTTTATTGGTCATTATTTTAAGTTAAATTATCATAGGTTATTGGTGGTTCTTAATGGTTATTATATTAATGCCTATTGGTGGATATTCTATTGGTCATTATTTTAAGTTAAATTATCATAGGCTATTGGTGGTTCTTAATGGCTATTATATTAATGCCTATTGGTGGATATTCTATTAGTCGATATTTTAGGTTAAATTATCATAGGCTATTGGTGGTTTTTAATGGCTATTATATTAGTGACTATTGGTGGCTATTGGTGGTTATTTTATTAATGATTATTGGTGGCTATTGTTGGTTATTTTATGGTTACTTTAGGTTATTTTATTTTAGGTCATTATATTTTATTTTAAATTATTAATTATTATACTTAGGATAAAATAATTTATAATAACATAAAGTAAAATGACCTTGAATAATCTAAAGTATAACTTGAAATAACATATATTAACTTAAAATAACCTAAGGTATAGCCTAAGGTTAATTGGATAATTTAATTTTAAATAATTTTAAATAAAAAACCTATAATAATCTAGTTATGATACCTTAAAGTATAATAACATCTAATAGTTTAAGGTATAATCATTTATAATAAGTTAAAGTATAAGTTAAAATAACTAAAGTAGCCTAAAATAATATAGGGTATATCATAAAGTAACATAGGATATTTAAAACAACAACGTAAAATAAACCTATTTGCCACAATAAATTATAATAGTGAATTATGTCAATTAATAATGAAACATGATGTTTACACAATTAAATAAATTTAACCAAGGTGAAATCATTAAAATACAATGAACTTATTTCACTTTTAAAGTCCCATAGTGATTTAGGCTAGTGAATTACACCCCACTTTTGTACTAATGATTATAAATGTACATTGTTAAACAACAAAAATGTAATTTAACATGTTGATTTTTGTATGAATTTTTGAAAATTAAAAATTGCAACATGAACAACCAACATTGATCAAAATACATAGTGGTAGTAAACCTTATGCATAGGAGCCATGATAAGTAGGGATGAGATGGACAAAGTTGTTTTGAAGGATGGGATAACAATAATGGCAACATTCACAACATAACATAAGGCAAACAGTAAAGTGATTTCACCTAATGTGGGGGTAGGTGTGGTTGGTAATCAAGTGAAGACGACAAGAATTTTAAATCTTTTGAATGACCTTGAAAATGTATGTATGCAACTTCTATCAAGATCTAATGTGCTTAAATTTCTAGCCATAAGTAATTTGTACCCATGAATAATTTTGCATGCATCTTGCAGCATTTAAGATGTGTTAAATATTATATGTGCCCATGTCAACATAATGGATGTTTTCTCAAGCATTTAGTATGTCTTGAAGTTGCAAAGGATTTTCAAATATAAGAAGATACTTATGGTTGAATGTTTTTGCTGATCATAATCCAATACCATGCAATCACCTTGAACATGTTTAGTTATTTCAATGCAAGGTAGGGTGCACTCCTTATGTGGAATTCAATTAAGTTCTATCGAGTCCAAAATGACTTACCATTATTAATTTATTTGTTGACCAAAACAACCTAAATGCTAGGGGCTAGGAAAACCCATTGGATATGTGCATAATTTGATATATGAGGTTATATAAAACTATTTTATAATCTCAATTTTACATTGCAAGACCCTTTTATCATTTCACCAATTCAAATAAGATTCCAAATTCCATGTAGGCAAATTCCATAGAAATTCAATATCTCTTTGCAATTATATGTGTTGGGACCCTCTACATTGTAATCTAAAAGTTAGTTGTTGGAGTCTTTGAAATTTGTTCAAATTAACAAAAAATTGCAATCATTTTATTATGGTGTTTGGTTAAAGATAAGAAATGTCAATGTCTAAATGTTCCACTAACATTAACTACGAATTATATTGCAAAGTTGGGATAAGCATTGTTAACGGGTAGAAATCTCTAGACTAATTAATTCCATAGGCTTCCTAGTGACTACTAGTTATAAGTGGTAGACTTATTATCCCTTGCCCAAGGGGTGAAGCTATTGGGATTAAGTAGCCCGGGTTAGTGAGTGGTTGGGGTAATCCACCCAATCATCTAAGAGATTTCTAGGAAGGGATTAGGATAAAAGCCTTATTTTCTAAGGGTCAATGTGGGCCTTGTGTGGTATGTGGAAAATGGGGACTATGAAAAGGGTTGGGGGGATTTGGAATTCATTCGAGACTTTTGGGAGATGTAAAACTTTCACTTGGAGAATGGAGGAGAGGAATGGAAAAAGAAGTATGTACTTTGTGTGTGATTTTAATGGAAGATGGTTGAAAGACTTGAGTTTTTTATGTTGCATTAATGTTTTATTAAGTGTGGAAGGTAAAGTTGTTTAGGTGATAAAAGTAGGATGCTTCGTTGAACTAGTATTTTTGCATTTCTTATAGGACAGAAAGTAAGGGGCTGACCACTAGGTAATATCTGGAGCCCTAAGCTACTAGCTGCCACATGAAGGTAACAACTAGTCCATGGTGGTGGAAATTAAAGGTAATAGACCAACAAGTTACCTCCTACATGCTAGAAGGCACAGTGGTACACAATAGGTAGGAGCTATAGAGGGATGACAGTTGGTTGTAGACAATAAAGTGCAAAGGAAGGACTTTGAAGGTTGCAAGTGGCAAACCAAAGCCACTAGAAAACTTGTAAGCATGGGGAAAGGAGGGACAATAATGTTAAAAACGTTTGCAGACCCCCTAAATAATATTCAAAGACGTTGAAAGTATTATAAACCCAAAGAGAATAACTACTATCAGGATTTCCTTTTTTTTCATCTTGCCCTCTCTACATCTACCCTCTATTCCTTGGATTAGAAAATTGATATGTAGGTAGGTCTGGTTTTAGACATCAGGCCCTGGCCTTCCCATTTCCACTTGTATGACCTCTTACTTACTACTTGAATAATTGTAGTAAAATAAACTAATGAAGGTAGTCTTTTTTTTGTGGAATAACAAGGTATTAGTTTTACCCCCTTGGAGGACAATAATGATTAAGGGCCATAATTTCACCCTTTAACATGCATATTGTGGGTCAAAACTTGATGCCTCTTTTTAACATTTAATTCTAAAGGTGAATCTTGGGTTGAAAGGAATACATTTGAAAATATATCAAAGTTTCCTAATGATTAAAATTTTGAAAACCTATTTGTAGGACCCAAAAATTATCAACATGAAGGCAATGAAGGAACCAAAGCTGACAAGCTTGAAGGTAAAAGTGCAAACTTTGCAAGGATGAACTTATGCCTCTTATTGGACATTCAACTAAAATTTGACTTTGAACATTGGGTTGTAGGATTGGGAAGCTCTAAATCTTAATACAACCATGTCTTAATGGTTCCAATAAACTTTTTCAAACTAAAGTTGTAGGTTATACTTTAATTGGTCCATGTTAGAACAACATTGTGTAATTTTGAATAACTAATATTGGAAGTAAACCCTAGCCAGTGATCACTTTAAATATGATGATTTCATTGCAAGACCTAGCAATTCCCACTTAAAACAACCAAGGCACTAGAGTTGATAGCTTTCAAAGTAAGAATTTAGATTATATACTTTGCAACACTAAATTTATGCATACACTCAAAGACATTAGTCTAAAATCCAATGTCGAAGGATGGTTTGCAAGAACCAAGGGTTGTCAAAACAACCAAGAAATCAACCCGTCCATCTAGCTCCTTGAAGTGTAATGCAATGTGGGTAGTTAAATTTTTTTATGTCATGGTTTAATGTTGGTGGTTGCTATCCATTTGCTAGTTAATATTGGAAATATTTCTTTTAAAGTCCATTGTTGTTATAGTAAGTTTAGTTGGTCCTTACAATCTTTTCCAGGTTGATGGATTTTAACCTTTAGACCATTAACCTATCAATCAATTTTTTATGTTTTTGGTGAAGTAATGATAGCCATGATCATGTCATAGTCTATCCATTTGTATGTCAAATTAGACCATGCTTGAAATTTGATAGTGATGTGATTTGTTGAATAACATGTGTAGAAATTGTCTTGATTATAATGCTAGTACCATGGATCTAGCAAGTGCAAACATTATGTATGTTTTTGTTGTTAATACATTGTGCTCGAATTTGGCAGTTATCAACCTTGCATTTTTCTGAACTAAACAAGGTCTTTTACTAATGATTGGAACTACTATTATGCATTCAAGTTAGGTGTACAAGGAATCAATATGTGGTCAATAATAAATTGCATTATGGAATTTGGATTTATGTAAGCTTGCAAATGGTTAAATCAATTGCCTAGATGTATAAAAGACAAATGCCAAGGAGCCATGTGCATTAACATAGATGATAAGTAAATATATGAATACTTATGGTTTAGTCATATAAATAACTATAGATGACTAGTCAAATGACAACTTGAAATATTAAGAATAATCTAGTCAATTTTGGACCATCCACGTGTCAACAAGTAATTAGTTATTAAACATTTATTATCTAATATAATATATTGGGAGCCAATAGCCAAGATTTCACAATATGATATAGTAATATATCTAGACTTCTTTCCCCACTATAATCATGATGACCATGCTAACATATGCCATATATTACTAGGGAAAATAAACAACACATGGCATAAGCCACCAGTCCAATTTTACTACATAATCATATAGTAATAAGTGAATTATATTACCACAAATTGAGTAATATGGGAAATAATATAAACCATGTTTTGGCATAATGTTTGTAGTTAATGTTGCATGCACATTTAACAATATACTATTAAATGAGGTTCATTTTGTGATGCCTTTAAAAGCCCAAGTTTTCTTGTTTTGAAATTAGATTTATTCGTGATGTGCCCCATTTATCAAACCCTAAATCTTCCTTGCATATCATTGGCAAAATTTGATATTCTTAACAACTTGTTCCCCTTTAGATTGACTTTTATGACTCCAATTCCTCAATCCCCCCTCCTCCATGCTTAGTCCACACCATTGTTGTACAACTATTTGAATTTTGTGAAAATGATAGTTGTAGGTCTATTAGAACCCATATATTTAAAGAACTTGAAATCATTAAAAATTTGTTTTTATTTTTTCAAAGAGCAAATGTGGTTTTAGTTTCTTCAAATTTTAACTGTATGAAGGTTCCTTACAAGATTGGTTATTTCTTAACCGAAAAAATCATTATGTACTTTCAAATGGTCTTTTAGTTTGAAAAACCTTGCCATGTAATAGATCTGTGATGGTTAATAACTAGTTTTTTGAATTCAAAAGCAATTTGCAAGGTGTTTACATTATCAAATAATATATATGAATGCAAAATACACATGATAATTATGAACTAACCACATTATGGTTTGGTAGAACCTAAATGCATGGAATTCAAGAATTTGAAAAGTTGCATGCATAATTTGAAAAGTTTGGGCATCAAATCAAATTTGGAAATCCTAATTGTTATGAAAAATTAATATGACCAATGAATTAGGTTTTTTACTTGTAGAACAAGAGAACAAGAGATTTGTTCGTAGTCTTTAAGGCCCATTTGGGTTGTTGATTTGTATATGACCAATGAACTAGGAGTTATTCAATAACAATTGTAAAAGAAAAAACATGTTTTTTGTTTTAAAGCCCATTTGAATTGTTGATTTGTTACAATTTCAAAATATGTTAATGATTTTTTTTTACTATAAGTATATTTACTTGGTATAATGTGATACTTGTTGAACTTTAAATATCCCAAACTATAATCAATGTCGTAACCCTAGCCTTGGGCTCACGACCAAGGCAGGGGCTTGCAAGAATGCTTGATAAGAGGGAGGCTCGAGAGACACATCTTATACTCCCGGGAGTGCATGAGAGTGTGAAAAAATGAACCCTCACACTCCCAAAACACCTCCCACTTGGGGAGTTGGAGTCCCGATGGACTCCCGAATTTTTAGAGAGCAATTGCAGGGGCTAAAACCCATTGGATTGAGAAAATAGCTTCCACTTTGGGAGTTGGAGTCCCGGTGGACTCCCGAATGTATAGAGATTGATTGCAAGGGTCAGAACCTAATGGTTCGAAGAATTCTTTATACCATTGGAAAGCTATTGAAACATAGATGTCTAAAATGGGCTCGCATGACTCATTTGGACATCTGAAACACAAGTTATGGCCAAAAGAAAGACCGGGAGTCAAATTGGCAATTTGATTTCCGACCACTAAAAATTAGGAATCGACTCGATTTCCTTGCGTGCATGTGGCGTGCGACATATCATTGGAAAGGTTTCGACGAGGGCTACAACTTTGTTTTAAACCTCATCTCAATTAGAGGTCTTCACACAAAGTTATGGGGCCCCAAAGTTGCACGAGTCCCAACTTTGGCAATTTCAAGACTCCCACTTTGGAGTCCCGGGACAAAAAGCCATTTGGATGTGGGTCTCATGAAGAGGCACAAAATATAGTATAAAGGGGAAGGTGGTAGCTTCCCCCAAGTCTGGGCCGTGGTGAGTCGTCTTGTGAGTCGAAGTTGCATGTGGCTTGTCCTAGCACCAAAAGTGTTCCAACTATGCACTAACCACCTTGTGTTGGTTTTGTGCAAGTCCGTGTGAGTAGTTGATGTTTGTCATTCTTCTTAGTCCCATTCCGGAGCTCGAGCACACCCCTTTACCCCTTCAAAGTGATGCGAACTAAGGAGTGTGCCCCGATTCTTTGCTCTTCCGTTGTTTTTAGTTTGGATTCACATTTGAGTCCATTAAGGAGCTTGGGGGTGAGTCACAAAAGTGTTTCAATTATGCACTAACTAACTCGTTGTTTGGTTTAGTGCAAGTTTGTGTGAGTGATTAAGTGCTTGTCATTCTTCATAGTCCCACCCCGGGGCTCCAGCACGCCCTTCTACCCCCAAAGTGCTACGAGCCATGAAACATGTCCCAATTCTTTGTTCTTCTGCTGGTTTCACTTTAGACTCACATTTGAGTCTAACAAGGAACTTGGGAACGTGTCAATCAAATTATTATGACATGCATTAAAACAAAATAAAATTACAACCATTCACAAGCAAATAACATTTACAACAAATTTTCTACAAGCTTTGAATTTCAAACTCCAATATTGATAGAATACAAAAAAACCTAAATCACAAACAATGAAAAGGGATGCACCAAAATTTCATACCTACCCATACATGTAGCCCTTACAATATGAAAATTATTTTTCATTTCATTGGTGTCAATAAACTACATGTGTAACTTTTGATGTTATTGCCAATCACATTCAATTCATAATTTGTTATTTTAGAGGTTTGAAATAACATGGTTGGTTAGTCTAATAATTTGTCTCCAAACTAGTATTTGAGTTAATGTTATTGATTGTGAAATTTATGTTGTCCTTGATGTAGATATGTTATAGGCATGGCTCCCTTGTCACAATTGTTAAACATATATAACATTCATTTTGTTGGCCATGCCTTGTACGACATGGGTGCTGTGTTGAAAATCACTATAAAATATAGTAACTTTAAGGATTTTGCCCCCTAAAATTCACATTCATCTTTTGACATTTTTCTTTCCCTTCTCACCTCTTCAAATGTGCACCTAGCCCCATGTGACTTTGTCACCAATCCATAACTCACAAAATTAAATATGAAACTATCTTCACAAAAAAAGGCACTCATCATACACAATAATTCATGTAATTTTTTCAAAATGTGACAATTCGATTGAAAGCATTCAAATACACATGTCATGATAAGTTTTTTTTATAAAAAAAATTTACACAAATATTATAATTTGTTTTGAAAAGGGAATAATTGATCTTTTTTTAACAAAAAAAAATCATTAAATTTCCAAAAAAATGAAAATCATGTTGCAACATTTCCTTATTGGTTTTCAAAATGTTTGGAAAAACTAATCATGACAATTTTTGCTTTACAACAAGTCACAACATGATGAGGTATATTTAAAAATATATATTTTGATTTTTTTCCCTAACTATGACCAATTTATCATACAATATTGTCCATCTTTTATATTAATGAATGGCAGGGCCATTGTGTATAACACACCTTGTTATTTCATGTCATAATTTGTGGATTGATTTTGGGATTGTTTTAAGGACATGTACATTGTTTTCTTTAATAATTCATAAAGAATATTTGCATTGAATTGGGAATGATGTCTTTGTTTTAATGGAAACAATTCTAAATGTTCAATGTTGTTTAATCTTGTAGGGTGTTGTGTCAAGCTTTTGAATGACAAAGGAAAATCAAAACATAACATGAAAATCACTCTTTTCAAAGGTCTCATAACTATTGTTCCACATTTGTCATCATGTGGTGCTAAAATACATATGTTTGAATTGTCACTTAAGGTTTTAAACACACATGGTTAGCTCATTACCTATCGATATCAAAATCTTTCAATTTTTCTTGACCTTTGGAAACCAAAATATATATATGTAAGCTTAAAAACACTAATTCTTAATCACCTTGAAAATATAAAATATACTTCATTTAACTTCAATTATTGAAAATGGTCTTAATTAAATCCCCAAGCACTCAAAGATCAATATGCCCAACCATCATGTCATTAAGCTCATGCAAAGTTTCAAGTTTGGTTAGTTTGAGTGGATTTGTTGCATTTTAAACTATCATTGAAAACAATGTGATTTGTGATTTCCTACCTTAATTACAAGCAATGGTGTCAATTAAATCCCCAAGAACTCGAAGATTGATGTGCCTTAGGTCATTATGCTTATGGAAAATTTCAAGTTCAAGGAATAGATCAAGCAAAACTTCACATGGCGCCGCTACCATTGGTCTACCTTTTTCTTATCTTTACTATTTACTTTTTGTTGTTTGGTTGGTGGATTCGTGGAATTGCAAGTCACATTGTCTCTATGCTAGAGGTAGACTTTGAATTTTAAAAGAGGTTTTGCTCCATATGTACTTGACCCAAACATCTTTGGCCCCTAAACTTCCTCATGATGCAAATATTCACTAATTCTATCAACCTCTTACCTAAGGTCATTGAACTTTTCCCATCCTCCCTTGCTCCACTTTTCCATCTCAAAATAACTTTTCACTGTTTCCCCCAATTCTGCAATCTTGTGGAGTCACATAACTTTGTCAGATCCCCAAATTTTCCCTCCTACACATCTTATTTTACTCATTTGCTTGGATTCATCAATGGATCAAATCACAAATAAGCATCCATAAGAAGATTTAGCTGTAAAAAATAAAAGCAAAAAAGCAAAAAAAGCATGATATATTCTGGGCTACCCTCTTGGAACCTACTACAAAAATCTGGCAACTTGATTTTATTTTTTCCTTTTTGAAATTTGGTGAATTTCCATTGTCTAGTACCTATTTGGAAATCAATTTTTCAGGTTGAAACATTGTGAAAATTCACCAGAAAAAAAATTCAGAGATCCTAAGTCTTTCAAATGCAAAGGACAAAGTAATACAGTGATCATGATTGCATGTTGTCAAATCTCATCATTTGACTATTGATGAATACATGACACATCCATAGCTAAGGGATCATAAGACCTACATGTGGCATATGTTAGATGCCCTAAGTATTTATGATTCATGGCAATGACAATATACATTGAACAACAACCTAGCCAAAAATGGCACCAACCACCACACCAACTTCAAAGCCAACAGAATTAGGTGGCACAAGCATCCAAATGTGCAGCAGCACCCAAATCCCTTTGATAAGGCAAACTCAACATAGTACAAATGGAGTACCAAAAACAAATACTTAATGCACTTTTAAGTAATGCATCACTTGTGCATCCTTCCCAACAACTTTATAATCTACCAACCTTCATGCTCTTCTTCTGCCCTAATTTCTTGGTACAAAAGCAAGGTTGGTAGTTGGTATGGGCCAAGCATGGTTGAAATGACCAAAGTGGTTTTTGTTGTTAATAGGTACAAAACAGTATAACAGCACACAGGTCAATGGCAAACCACCTGCCCAAAATAATTTTTTTAAGAAGTAAAGGTTTTCATCTAAGGGTGAGTGAGTAAGTGTGACAAAATGAGTAGTGTTTTTCCTACCCTAAACCTACCCCCTTTTTTTTTTTGGGTGACCGATGTGTGGAAAGCAGAGGAAAATGAGAACATTTGTAAAAAAATTTAAGGGTGATATGTGAGTTTTTCAATGCCAACCTTAATTTTACTCTGAATCAAAATTCATGGATAATTCAAAAATTTAGTTCTAGAGTTGCATTAGATCTACCTAGTTCTTTAACAAAAGAGGAAATTCAATTCGATGGAATAGCACTCAAGGGCAAAAGGAAAAGGCAAAAAAAGGATACAAAAAACATATAGAGACCTTTGTTGGCCTCTTTTTAACAAACATATTTATATAATTGAAAGTTTATTCTTAGAACAAAAGTCTCAAGAATATGCAAAGCACAAGGGGTGGGAGCTTTGAAAAACTTTGGCACCCACTTCAATAGCATAAAGCCCTTGACCCGATTTTTTTAACATTATGAAGAGCGGGTTAAAAAAGATGGGACTTCTCTCCCATCTCGCAGGAGAGAGTTTCAGTTCTTCACAGGAAATTATGCTCCTTCATCAGGGATTACACAATCTTCAACTAGTCTTCATCAAGCATTTCAGGAGCCTTTGTTGAGCAAGCTTTATGCCATGGCCAATGCCTTTATGCCAAGGCCATGACATAAAGCTTGCTCAATGAAGGCCAAGGGGACGAACATATAACTGCAGTGCAAACTCAAATCGGTACATTGTTGAACAACAACATTGCATTTGTTTAGCACCTTTTACCCAAATTGGTACATTGTCAAACAACAACATTGCATACCCCCATGATGGGAAAAAACATAAAAGCTTTGAAAAGTGGGTACATAGTTAGGTTACCTATTTGGAAAGGAGAAGAGAAGATCTTGCTATTGTGAGAGCTCACCAACAACAAACATAATAATTATTAATATCAATCCTCAAAGTGTCATAAAGCTCCTTCCAGAGGACAAAAGAAAATGCCCCTTCCATGAAAAACAATTTAATACTAGATAGATACTACATATGAAGTAGGTAGCCTAAATATAAAAGAAACTTCTGAATTATTATTATTATTATTATTATGTTCACAGAGAAAGTGGTCTGGTACCTCTATTTTTTTGCTTTTTTTGGGGGTACCATAGTTACCTTGGAACCTTAGACACATATTTGTCGAATAATTAATTACATTTGAAATTTGAAATTTTGAGAAGTAGAATACTCTTGAAAATTCAATATTTTTCCTTCAAATTTTTTTTGTTATTTGAAAAGAATAATCGTTGAAAGTGGCGAAATAAGAGGGCACTCTTTTTCTATTCCCAACTCCTGGAAGGAAAAAAAAAAAAAAAAAAAAAAAAAAAAAAAAACCTAAAAAAAATTAAAAAAAAAGTTGGGGTACCCTACTTACCTATCCGATTTTGACATCTCCATCCGATGACCTACCGTTTCAAAAAGAGCAAATACTCCAGGTCCCAAAGCAGGCTCTGTACGCGCAACTGACCCGACTGTAGTTGTGTGTCGCGTTGGCCCAATCACGTGCACTCCTTCTGTTTCCGGCTCTGGATACACCAATGAGAGACAAGTGCTGTGTTGAAGGGACTTTTTTCCGTTCACACCTGCTCCCTCGTCTCTCTCTGGCCACCCCTCCCCTCCCCTCCCCTCCCTTCTTCTCTGTTTCTTAGTTCTCGACTCTTAAGGTCCTTTCGAAACTCTCGTGTGCTTCGCGCATTGCTGCCGCGCAATTCAATCCCGTCTTCTGCTAGTTGTTGCACACATTTAATACCTATGAGTTGTCCTTCACAAGGCTCTTTCACTTCTCTGTGTGGTTTTGTCTCATCGTCACCATCTCTCGCTCTCTGGATCCATGTAACATTTGCTTAGTTTCTTCTCTCCATCTTCAAAATTTTCTTCTAGGCCAATCACATCTACTTTTTCATTGTTTTTGTTCTGGTTTTTCTGTAATGCTTTTGATGATGGCCTAAGAGGAACTGGGAAGGTAAGGCAAGGCAAGGCACACTCCCCCCCCCAACCCCACAAAGCCCCCGAGAAAGTTGTTGGAGACTGACTGCACCCAGTTTATTAGGGTTTTGGAGTCTTGGCCAAGCTTTCTTCTTCCACTGCGAAGTATGTGACATGTCTCCGATGTCTGGAAGGAGCATAACTGACTGACTTTCTGTCTTTGAGGACTCGCTTTGCGGTTAGGGATCGACAGTAGTTTATCTTTTCCCTTTATTTTTTCTTATTTTTCGGGGTGTGTTTGACGTAGTTGGAGCCTAGTCTATGATCGCATGTTGTAGGTTTGGGTTGGTTGTTGTTGGGGTTTAAATTTTTTTTTGGCCTGAATCAGGGTTTGTGACGACGCTGGGTTTTTGAGATGGCTGTTTTCCCCAGTGTGTGAGAGTGTGATGGGGGGATCTGGATGTGGTTCAGTATGTCTGCGTTGCATCAATTCTCTGACTGGTGCCTAGAGTTTTTGTTCGAGAAGAAGCCGTGCCTCCTCTTTTGGGTGCTTGGAAGGGTTTGAAGAACCAGGTTTTGGGTGCTCGGGATTTGGATGTGTGAAAATAGGGCATTTTGAGGGTGCCAAAATCAGGTTCTCTGCTGCTGCACTATAGAAGCAAGCACTTATTTCTGCTTGTTTTGTAATTAGGGTGTAGTATTTAGTTGGCCGCAGAGAGGTTAGGGAAGCAATGGAGGATGCAGGGCTTGCCTCAGGGATGCACAGAAGTAATATACCGAGTTCCAGGCGGTTTGGGATGCAGCTCTCGTCAGCCAACTTTCTCCCAGCGCCACTGTCAGCTCTCCTTGAACTCACTGGGCTTATCAGAGGCCGGTCACAGTACTCCCAGGTGGAAGAAGGTGGGGAAATGGCGAGTGGATCCTCGGGACAATCCCTTGAGAGCAACAGGGTTGGGGATGGTGGTGCAGAAGTTTCTATCAGGATATTTGGAGGAGGTGAGCCGGAGCAGGCACATGGTGTTGGACCTGCCCATATAAGGAATGCAGCTGATGGGGCTGCCAGTACATCACAAGGCTCTCCATCCTCTCTTCTTCCAATACGAACTGCTGGTAGCGAGAGCACATCAGGTGTTGCAATCAGCTCTGAGGACAGCAGTGAGGCAGCACAGACAGCAGGGGCTTCAGCAAATACTGGGCGGGATGCAGGATCCCAGCGGTATGATTTCCAGCAGCTAGCAAGGTGGATTGAGCAGGCCTTGCCATTCACCATCTTGCTGTTGATGGTCTTCATTCGACAACATCTGCAAGGTGAATTTTCCTGTCCCTTTTTGCATGTCAATTGCAAACAAGCTTTTTTTCTGAAAGTGGTTCTGTAACCCAGCAAATGCACAACAGCCAATATGGATGGACATGCACCATCTGGTCTTCAGCACTGCCTCCTTCAGCTTCAGGTGCTTGAAGGGATGCTCTTAGAGAGTAATAGGGCCAGCACCTGAGCAATGGAGACGTTCCTTGTTAGGAAGAGGTCCAAATTCTAGGTTGACCATGCTCTTTTACCAAGGATCTGTGTGAGCAGGGCTCATTCATTGCCTGCACCACAAATTGAGAAGCAGGAATAAATTCATTGTATGAAGTTCATGCTTAAACACAGCTTTTGCCCTCAGCTTGATCAAATTGTAGTGGAAAGTAATAGTTTTTTTTGTCTGTTTGGTTCCAAAGAAAGGATGCAGCTAAAGGTATTGGTGGAATTCAACATTTTGGAATATATGTTCTCTGCACCTTTTTGGCATGAGGTTCTTGTAGACTGACCATGACTCTCTAAAGATGACCTAATTCAGGTCTGCCTGTTGTTGAGTCCTGAACACTTGCTCTGCACTGAAATATCTGCCAACCTTGCCATTTCAACACAGGTGTTTTATGCTAAAATGTGTATTTGTGGCTATATATGACTGGGGAATTCAGAAAGCACTACCTCTAGTTCACCTTGTGATTAGTGCCTTCACATGTGATGGTTTCTTTGGGATTCATGAAAGGTCAAATGATGGGTACAGACTAGCTATTTGATGGGCAATAATCTTTGAAAGCAATTTTAGTACACTAGTTAGTGCTGAAGGCTGAGGGTCTGTTCCAGCTACATTCAGTTATGGCTCTAATTGTGTGCTATTACGAAGAACATATGCAGACCTGGAGGTCCTGGAATAGCAAATAGTTGGAGATCAACCCCTGATTTTCTCCTTGTTGACATCACAGGTTTTATTGTTTCAGTATGGATCACAGCAGTAATGTTCAAGGCAAATGACTTACTGCGAAAGCAAACTGCATTGAAGGTATCCTCCAAACTTTCCAACTGTCATCTTAAGTTGGTTCAATGAAAGGACTTAAAAGACAAGATGATGACCTGCATGTTCTTATGAAGGAGCGGATGTTTTTGAGAATGCAGAATGAAAGAAGACCAATTTTCCTAGTGGCATTGGGCATTGGCCTACTGGTGCACATTGTTGGAGTGTACTGGTGGTATAGTGCAGGGGCATTGTGGCGACCCCTTGTCCTTCTTCCTCCACGCAATATTCCAATGTTCTGGCAAGCCATCTTCATCATCGTAGTCAATGGTAAAATTGTTCACTCTGCTTCAATGTGATTTCAGCCTCACAAAGTCTTCTCTGTTTGTTTTGAAGTAAGGATATCATATGTATAATTGTGCCTTTTTCTTACTTCATGTTTACATGTGTAGATACTGTTGTGAGACAGGCCGCCATGGTGCTGAAGTCCTGGCTTCTTATACACTTCAAGAACAGTCGAGGGCGAAATTATCGCCGCCAGGTCTGGCTAGCCTCACCTTCTCAGTGGATTCTGGTGGTTCTCTCAGTAGGTTTTAGGTTTGGGGATGATACAGTCTACTTGCATTGCATAAGTAAAAACATATTGAATACTTTGGTGGGTGGCAGGCTCAACTGTTGACTCTAGTTGAATATATTCTATTGTTGTATCGTGCCTTGATACCAGCACCAGTCTGGTATCGGTTTTTTTTGAACAAAGAATATGGCAACCTATTCTCAGCACTAACAACAGGCTTATACCTGACATTCAAGCTCACTTCCACATTGGAGAAGGTACTTTGAGAATGCATTGGCTTTCCTACGTTTTTGCATCCATGTGTAGATATGATATGCAGATGGATGCTTTGGGTAAATATCTTCAACTCAGGAGTCTAAATTGCAGCTATCATATTGTGATGACAGACCCAAACATTCTTGGCTGCACTTCGAGCATTGTCACGTAGGGAAGTCCAGTATGGCGCCTATGCAACCAGTGAAGAGGTTTGTCTGCTATTCAATTTGTCTTCTCCTGACTTCTGCAATCCTAGAAAATGATAGGTTTAACTCTATAAATTGTTTTACAGGTTACCCATTCCAACATGTTTCCTTTAGTGTCAGAAATGTTTTCTTGACAAAAATCAACATTGGTAAATGGCCATGCTGTAAACTCAGCTTTGCATGGTCATGAACAGGAGTACATATTCAGCAGACTTTCTTTTCATGGTCTGTCTGTCAGCTCAGGGAATCCATCCTGTGGAAATACACAAAAATAATGACTAAAGTTAGAAAGTCTGCTATGGTGGGTGACATGCAGGTGCTTGCAGCAGGAGATATGTGTGCAATCTGCCAAGAGAAGATGCATGCACCAATTTCACTTCGTTGCAAACATGTTTTCTGTGAAGACTGTGTGTCTGAATGGTACGCTATTTGGCTTGTTTCTTTCAACCCCTTTTTTCATGTTAGAACCTGGAGTACATTACATTTATATTCTTCTGTGCCACCACCAGCATCAAGCCTAGTGCTTTTCCAAGGGGTTGAGGGTTGAATGTCCACTTTACACATGATATGTGCCACCACCCTTTGTAGTGATCATCAATACTGAGCGTCAAATTGTCGGCTCACTGTACAAAAGTGTGGGAACCTAGGAGCCTTCCTTTTTGGAATGATTGGGCAACTTCACTCTCTTGGTTAGGGGAATTGGAGGTATCCAATTTAAGAGGGCTGGCCAAAGGCTGAAAGAACACCATCTTACCTTGCCATAGCAAAAGGTCATGCTGCTTCTGCAATATTATCTGGAAGCTCAAGCAACCAATTTTAGGAACGTTCAGCTAACTTGCATATACATCGGGAAGTTCAGGGTTTTTTCTGTTCCATGCATTTCAGGGTGATTTTTAAGCTCATGGATGGAAGAGTACTTGGGTTCATTCTTCTAGCATGGTCCTTATTCCACTGTGACCTCATTGCTTCGGTATTACTGAAGGCTTGTTCTCTTCAAAGTGCAGACAATTGTGTATGGTTTCTCATGGTGGGATTTACTGCGGTGAATAACAGGTTTGAGAGGGAGCGGACATGTCCTTTGTGCCGGGCTGTAGTTAAATCAGCAGGCCTCCGGTCGTATGGTGATGGCTCAACCAACCTTTTCATCCAACTGTTTTGAGTCCCATATTGTTGTACAGAGAGCATGATACCAAGTTGGGTCACCTTGCCAAAACACATGTGAAGGAATGAATGTATTTTACAGTGGTGATTTGTGACTCTGCACATGACAGCTTAGGTATTGTCAACCATTAAGACTTGAAGTATGCAGCTCTCAAGAAATGTGATGGTCAGCACTTTATCTAGTCTGGTTGTGTTCTGTTGAGACTCTGTGCTCCTTCTTGGGTATTGTCCAGAAGTACCAGCTTTTCATCCCATGAGAGCAAGAGTTTTGAGGATATTTCCATGAAGCTTTGTCCAGTTTGGAAGAGTTTTTATTACCAGAAAAATGATCTCATCAAGGAGATGTGGTACATTGAAGGTGGATGTTTATTGGAAATTGATCCATTGAGAGCTTTAATTATTTGGACAAACCATGAACAAACAGTTGTGCATGCAGCAGAATTCTGTAATTGCATCAACTATAATTCCAATTGATCCCAATTCTTGGATGCATGGAGTATTAATGTAAATTACTAGAATTTGGGGCACTTAACCACACTCGCCGAACTGTGTACCTCCACAATCAATCCCATGGTTTATATGAAGTCACTTGTGCCCCTAATTGTTAAGCCTGAAATTGAAGGGGATGAATGTTGTTGAAGATGGTTGATTGGGAGGTCCAATAGAATGGTGGAATTTTCAAATTTGTAGTCCAGGACTATTTGCCAAGTGCAAATGGGCACAACCTTGGAAGGACATCATGTTTTGATAGTTGTACAAGTGCCTTATGCAAATGACACACTATACATATCATAAACCATCCATACTATCATAACCTTCCTTTGTACAAGACATGTTCATGCTTTGCAAGAAATGAGGGGACTTGGAGATTCCAAGCTGCAGTTTTGTTTTGTTCTTTGGTTCTCATTTTTCTTTCATGTAGCCAAGGTGGAGATGGTGCACAACAAGATGGAGCCAAAATTGGCAACCATCAACAACAATTTAAAACATCCTTCTCTAATTTTGACCACCTAATGAAGAAATGTGATGATTTTAATCCATGTAGTAAGAATATATAAGAGTTTGTTTGTGTCGGTCATACCTATCTCCAGAACCTTTTAACACTTGCTCATGAATCTAGAAGCCTAACTCTTCTTGATCCCTTCGGCCTTCATTTGCTATGCAAATACTCTTCACATCTCTGGCTTTCTCAAAAAAAAATCACCTTCAGGTTTTTCAAATTTTCTTATATAGTTCATCACGAATTAGCTCACAACTTTGAATGCAAGTGAACTTGAACCTAAATACTTATAACATACTTTCAATTGTTGTTCCCTTGGAATTCATACAAATCAAATACGCTTAGTTGTTCAAGAAATAGCTTCAAAAAGCAAGCAAAATATTTGGTTTGACAAACTATGATAGCCTTGATTTCTAGCCTTTTGTTTCTATTGCTTGTGTATATGAAACTATGTGCTATAGTTTAGAGAGTTTCAAAGCTCAATTCAAATTTCTTTATCTTCTTGCCTCAATTGTTGTCTTTGTTGCAATCTTTGAAGTTATGTACATTGAAGATTACCAACACTACCTAATGTTGTCTTTTGCAACACTTTAGGTAATGTTGTCTCTTGATCATATATCTTTGTGAGATACAATTGGGGATAATAAAGAAAATGTCATCATAGGGCTTTGCATTTTGAAAAAACTATTAGCTTTGTTGATTAGGTTAGTTTTATGAACTCAACTTTCCTTCTCTATTGCTTCAATTGTGGAGGCCTTAATGCTAAAAAGCTTGTGCCCAGCAATTGAGGATCATATATTAAGGAGGTCTTTTTGTGATTCCTTTGAGGACTTTGAATTATCTGTTTGCCATCCTAGCCTAGAAAAATCAAGAACATCCCAACTAGTTAAATGGATGGAAGAATCACAAAATCAGTGATTTTTAGCACTATTTACTTACATTTGTAACACTGCAAAATTTCATGCCAAAATATCTTTGGTTCCAAGCAGATTTTTTGAGAAGCCAAATTTTAGATATCACAAAATTGAACGAAAAAAAACCCTGGCTCCAAGATTGAAAAAGGGGCCTTCGAATGCAAGAACCCCTCTCCCAAGTATATTACAGTTTTCAAATTACAGAGCTCCCTATCCCGGGCCCCTTATTTTGAGAATCGTGACCAGTGCTCAGTATGAGAGCTTGAAAAATTATTTCTCACATTGAAGTTTAGTTATTTACTTTTTTGCAACCTCGCCCATGAAACTGAAACTGATTAGACTGCAAATAGGTGGGAGACTACTAATAGCAAACCACCTTGAGGAATCATTATGATTGGCCAATCAGAAACAGGGAGCAGCAGTCAGATCATATTTATTACACTCGTATCTGGCAGGTGCACACTTTTGTTATGCCATTTACTAGCTTGAGCAAACTGTGCATATATGCAGGAGCAAAACCATGTTCCTTACCCAAAAGGGCATCTTTTGACTTTTCTTCATTTAATTTTAATGTGCAGGGTGACATACTGAGCACAGCTGGGTTTTCTTTAACGACAACCTTTCCTTGCCTTGCTTCCACTTTGAACAACTTCAATAGGTTTTCGTTGACACTAGTGGTGCAAGTTAGAGTCGACGGCTGCACTCGACGATAGTTTAGGTTCGTCGACGATAGAGAGGGTTTCGTTCACAGCAGCGCGATCGGACAGAGCTATGGTGTATCCATCCGTCAAAGATTTGCGAACATTTCTAGGGTTTCGTCCACATGGAGACAGGACGTGGGGCGTAGATTGAGATGATCGGACGGTAGACATCTGCGGCTATCTTCTCGTCTTCTCCTGCTGCAGCTTCATAAAAATTCTGCTCTTCTGCTGTTTGCCGCACTTTGGTAAAGAGGGCTGGCTTTGCACGATTCGCCGTCTTGTGTAAAGGTATGCATTCTGTTTCCTGCGCTTTTTCTGTGTATGTTTGCTTTCCTTTTGCTTGTTTCTTCGTTTAAGCGTTTAGGGAAATTCGGCAAAGAGAGTTTAGTAGGTAGAGTGAAGCATGTGTTCGTTTGGTCGAATTTGCATGTCCCTGGTAAAGAAGGGATCCAAGAAAGAGGGCTTTGTTGTGTATTCTTTTCTGTGTTGTGTGGAGGAAGTGGCTATTAGTTCGAGAACAATGTGCAATGAGGAGAAATCAAACAAATGGAATTAGTTGTTTCGCAATCATTGTATTTCAGTGGGATTGGCGTTCTTCTCTTATGTGGACATAAGTGCGTACAATGTGCAAGAACACATGATTGAGTCTAAGAACATGTTGTGTAGAGCACGCACAATTCGAGGTCACGACTAGCTGTTAGTGTGGTATGGATAGCTTATTAGACGTGGATTATGATTAGGTTTGAGGTTGCCTCTCACGTGGATGTTTTGTGCAGGTTGCAAGTTCAGCAGTCATGTTTACAGCTCGGAGGAAAATCCAGAAGGAGAAGGGCCAAGAGCCTGATGAGTTTGAAGAGTCTGTAGCTCAGGTTTGTTTTTGCTCCTTTGAGGAAATTTGCATCTTCAGAAGCTAGTGGGTGTAGAAACTAGTGTTTCTTGGCATATTGCAGATCCTTTGCAGGTCATTCTCTTGTAAATTTTCTCTTATAGAATGCCTGTCTGTGCAAACTGTTCTGTCATGTTCTCTCTAGACTGTGGTTGTGCTGACAATTGCATTTGATTCAGGCTCTGTTTGACCTGGAAACAACAAATCAGGAACTTAAGAGTGATTTGCGGGACCTCTTCATCAACACTGCCAAGTATGGTTCATACATTGGAAAACTGGGTTGTATTTTTAGAGATTGATTTGTGAGAATTTCTTGTTACCACAGTAGTGATGTTGAATTTTGTGGTTGTATGCAGGGAGGTGGATGTATCCGGCAACAGGAAAGCTGTTGTTGTCCATGTTCCTTATCGTTTGAGGAAGGCTTTCCAGAAGATCCATCCCCGGCTTGTGAGGGAGCTAGAGAAAAAGTTCAGTGGCAAGGTGGGTTGTTGTGATTTAGAGTTTATAATGGATTAATCATATATACCTTTCAGCAATCAAGGCATAAGGTTCTGTTGATTGGTGTGTGGTGTAGAATCTGCTTCTGAATGTCTCTGAAGCAGGCACTTCATTTCCCTTCTTTAGGAATGCCTCAGCTTATTCAAGTATTTTTTCATTGGCATTCTTTCCTTGGGGTAGTTAAACTTTATTGAAAGCAAGGAAATTGATTCTTTTGCAGGATGTTGTGCTTATTGCCACCCGGCGTATTTTGAGGGTTCCAAAGAAGGGAACAGCAGCAAACCGTCCCCGCAGTCGCACACTGACTGCTGTTCATGAGGCCATTTTGGAGGATTTGGTCTACCCTTCTGAAATTGTGGGCAAGCGCATCCGGTTTCGCCTTGATGGTTCTCGAATCATGCGGGTTAGTTAGTGCATTCCATGTGTCACAGCTCCTAGGTCAGCAGTTTCAAATTTGTCACCAGCAAGCATTGTTGTAGTAGAATGTGTTTTTTCTGGCATAAGGGGGAGTGGCAGTTTTCAAAGAAAATCATGTGGATATGTTTGATGTCTAGATTATACACCTCAGTGTATGAAGGTTTGTGATGATATCTTGGACTAGAAGCCTTCCTCTTTGGTGGATACTGTGGTTGTCTCTCTTGAGACAGGTCAGGATCTGGAGTAACCAGATGCACTAATTTGGTGTGGAGAGTTATGGTTTCATGGGATGTGTTGTGCATGATGCAGGTTTATCTGGATCCCAAGGAGCGCAACACCACAGAGTACAAACTCGAGACTTTCTCAGGAGTATACAAGAAACTTACTGGGAAAGAGGTTGTCTTTGAGTACCCAATCCAGGAGACAGTGGTTTAAGAGGATAAACTCCATTTATGGCTCTGTTTTGCAGTAAGAGTACTCGAGATTTAATTGCACAGTCAAGTTGTCCCTATATCTCAAGGAATGTGATTGAGATTATTGGGGTGTCCTTTTTGTTTGGGACACCCTACTTTTGAAATTGAGGTGAGGAGATTTTTGTTACTGACCCCTGATTCTGTGGGTTGTCAGTGAGTTTATTTGCTGATAGGTGTTGGAATATTGCTGTTGGGGAGTGCTTGGAATGCATTACCTAAATGCTTGTGAAATAGAGAAATTAAGAGATTTTTGAGTCATTCAGATTGTGATTGGAGGCATTTTTACTCTTAATGAAGGTGATTATGTAATAATTTGGGGGCTCTACTCTGATAAACGCATGACAATATTGGGTTACCTTCAAAGTGCTGGCAAATTTCTCTGCAATCATATAGATTAGTGGCCCCCTCTGCCACCAGTTCAATGTGATAAATCATGATATCTTCATATACTTTAAAAACAATGAAGCAGTGCTTGAGGGTTGGAAAAAATAAATTTGTACTTTTTAAAGAAATTTGATGACAAATCAATTATTTGGCTCCACCTGCTTCACACTACTAGTGATAATGAAATGATGAAAAAATTGAGTTTGATTATGTGGAAATTAAGGTCCATTTGAATGAAAAAATTATTAACTTTTGCCGCTTTGAACTGAAAATTGTGAAATGACAATTGTTCATAATGCCTCTTTGAGGCCTTTCCACCAGTACTAAAAATGTAGCAAAGGCCCTCAAGGTTTGGTAGGGTCAAAGGGTGGTCACAAACATATCAAAATACATAGACTAGTCAACCATTGTATCATTGGCCCAAGTAAGATCATTTTTTAAAAGTCTTTAAGAGTCTTAACTTTTCAAAAAAAACATAATTTTGAAAAAAAAAATATTGGGTCCAAGTGTGAACTCAAGTGTCATTGACTCAAGTGATAAGGTTTGGAATATGAATGGGTCAATATAATATTTTAAAAAATTATTGATTGAAAAAAATCATTTGTGTAAATTTTAATTCTAGTGAAAATGATTTCTAAAACTCCTTTAGGTAGGACAACTTTAAAGTCCATGAGTTATCCCTTGGGATGGATCATCTTTTGAAGATTTCCAAATTGGAATATGTTTAGCCAATTCTCAAGTAATGATGGATAAAAAGTGCATTTTCAAAAAAAAAAATCAATTTTTTTTTTTTTTTCAACACTTCCAAGATTTTTTTTCAATACATTATGTATGCATTTGCACCCCATTTCTCTTCAATTGAATCTAAATCCAATTGAATTTGAATTCAATTCATTTTGATTTTATTCCAATAAAATTTGAATTTAATTCAATTAAATCTAAATTCAAATTGGAATCAAATTGAGTTGAAAATTCAAAGTAACATGAAATGTCATTTATTATTTTCATTTGAATGGAACTTGATTTTCACAAAATCAATTAAGTTTTTTTCATCAGTTCATTATCAATGATGACACATACTAGTAGTTGGGAGCCCAAGTTAATTTTCAATGACATAAATCATTCTAAATTCAATAACTTTGTTGGTTCAAAAATTGTGAAATGAGCATTGTGCACATTATCTCATTGAGGACATTATGGTGTATATGATGAATAGGCCTCGATTAGTTGAAAAATGTAATTTGAAAATAATTTTCAATGACAAAAGTCATCATAAATTTGTTAACTTCTATTATGTTAGTTCAAAACTTGCAAACCACCTTATCAAAGACTTCACATTGATACCAAAAGCACAAAAAGAGACTCCATGGTTTGAGACAGTCAAGGTGTGATCACAAACAAAACAAAACAAACATCTATCTTAACATATACATATATCTCACAATGTTGAGCCAATTTACTGAGCATAAAGACTAGAGCATAAAGTAGAGGGATCTATTTCAAGCAAATCTATGGCTATATTTTATTTTGCATCTTTTGCTTCAAGGGGCATGCATTTAGTTGTGTTCTTTTTTTTTGTTGAGAACACCATAAATTGAAAAATAAATTATTCTGTGAAATTGTTTTGTGGTTTGCCTGCTTCTGTGGAGAGCTTGATGAGGCCGATTTGCCATGGTGGACAATTCCGTAGAACATAAGTCATTGGGTATTCATCAGGATTATGGTTTTTCATTGACAGATGGAAATTGTGGGTGATATAAGCATTGGGCTGTAAATGAGCTAGGGACTCCCAGAGGTCCAACTTGGTTCAAGTATACCCTAGGTCATCCTTGATGCTTCCAAATTTAGGCACCATGAATTAAAAGGGCAAATAGGCCATTTATTTATTTTTTATTATTTTATTGAATTAGCAACAAAAACATTCAAAATTTTCACATCAGTGCAAATTTTGCACCCAAAATAAAACCTGCTACCGGTTAGTTAAATGATTTGGTCATACATTGTGTTGATTGATTTTATCGTCAGGTTCATTGGCATCTTATCATAATCTCAAAATATTCATTGGCTAGGCTAATTCATAGCTTCACTTGGAAATCATCATTTGGAGAAACCTCTGAAAACATGGATATGGGTGAATTATTTGGTCCTGCAACTCCAAAAGCAATTTCATTCTAAGCAATTGCTATTGCACGACTTCCTTTACAACTGTATTCAACTCCTAAAGTTGTGTGATAAAATGTATAGTACATGAAATATATAAGTGTTGAATAATTGTGAACCATTGAATATTTATTTAATATACTAATGATAGATTCCTTATGCACAACGAAAATTACACATACTAATTTATGTTTTTGAACTCATAAATTTTCTAAACATTTATGTTGCTTATAACTTTTGGTTTTTATTGCAAACGTATTTTGTCTAAATTCACAAAACAAAATTCAAGAACATGACATTGGTGTTCTTGCAAGGTTTTGAAAGGATTGAAAAGATACACGCATAATGCGCACACATGATCAACTTGTTGTGTGGCCCTAACCATCATTATACTATATATGTAACCTAATATGAAGTTTCATCTAGAAGGTATTTGATGAAATTGTTATAAATTGGTAAGAATTTTGATTTGTAAATTGGCAAATTGATGGACATACTTAGGAGTTTATATTCATAATACCTAGTGTTGATATAATTGAATGGGAAGATGGTTAGACAATTATAACGATTATCTCAAAAATAAGTGAAGGTTCTTCAACCAAGCAAAGAGAGTGGACAAAAACCAAATAGCAAAGTAAATTTTTGAATAACATGATGGTCAATGCAATGAAAGAGAATGAAATAGAAAGTAGAAATGCAATTATTGAATTAAAAATACATTGCAATATGGGCATTGCGTTTGTTTACTAGTTATTTACATTGCAATATTCTATGTTAAGTTCCTTTCACAATGACAACGCAGTAATTTTTTGAACTCCTAAAAACAATATAATACCATTTAGGGGGATTACTTCTAATTCCTTTAAGTAGTAGGTTTAAACATATATCTCAAACTCTCGCCACCTTCAACCCATAAACAAACCAATGCAACAATATACAACAAAAGACAAATTATAAGCGAAAATTAAATCTCTTCCAAGTTTTTTCTCATTAACAACTTGCTTTATGTACATGCATATTGTACATAACAAAAAACCACAATCTACTTCTCTTACACATAATTTCAAAGGAGGCAAGTCATATTGAAAGACCAAATGATGTGAAATATGACATTCTTACTCAAAGTTACATAGCACAAAAAAAAACTCAAAATAGTAGTTGTTAATCTTCAATGTGTAGTTCTAATACAAGAAAGTCAACATGAAAGGAATGCCATCAATAAACAAATAAGAAAAGACCATAATAACATAAAAAGACCAAGTAAATTTGATAATATACAACAATGTACTCTTGCACTTTTTTTGGCCTTTAACAACAACAACAAAAATGGTTTAGTGATTAACCATACAAAAATAAGCTTCCAATAGTGAACATTGGCTTATGTTAAATGTCAACTCATATGTACTAAACAAAATCAAATGACAAAAGGACCTTATAAAACCCTCAAGCAATGGATGTTACTTGGGCATGAAGTTCCAACCATTCAAGCCAAAATCATGCCCAACAAATGGTGTAAACAATACTTGTGACTAATACCAAACAAAATTAACTTGGTTATAAACCAAGATCATGTTTACCTTAACCTTAACATGCAAACCATCAAATAACTCCTCCTTACATTTGTCACATCGTGGACCATGAAGTTAAACATTATTGACAATCTTTTTGGACAAGTATTCCATTATCAATCATATATTCTTCAAACAATTCATTATGTCAAGATGATTATTATCATGGCCAAATCTTTCCCCTTGTTACCAATTCTTATTACATACTTGACATGTCGGTTGATGTATATGACATTGACCTCCACCCAATTATTAAGAACTCAATGGGACTATTATGGTATTGCATATTTTTCTCTTGAACCTCATTGAACATTCATGTGTCTATAGGTGTTATTTGACCCACTCCTAATTACACTTTTTTTTAGGGCACGTGTCTTTTTCTTTTTCTTAAATATTTGTTATCTAATATGAACTTTTAAAAATCATGTCTCTTGTCATTTTAGATCAATTTGTAAATATAACTTGTATGAAGATGTTCTTGCACTAAGAGGAAAACCCCAAATTTGCAATCACATTTTCACTCATTTTTAATTACAATGTGTAGTTGCAAATGACAAACTCAATTGGATAATGTTTTTTGTAACTTGAAACCACCAAAGTTGACAAAAGATGAAAACAACATTTCAATTGCAAATGTCAACCATGTGTCAATAGCACAACAATAATCACTTTAAACCACTTTAGTTGCAAATGACACTTACCATTATAATACTTGGTTGTTTTCAATTATAACTCTAGGGTGGATGATCTTCATTCATTGATGTTGCATGAATCATCAACTTTTGTTGTTGTGAGTTTGATTGTGTTGCAACTAAGTTGGGCAAAAGGTTCAACTAAAAGTTCATGGACATGTCTCACATCCACATCCATAGGCTAAACAAAATGTCATCTAAACATAAGCCACCTAACCTAGCATAGGCCACCTATATATAAGGTTAGGTTGGGTCCTATGACACCTAAACATAGGCCATTTAACCTAGCCCATGCCACGTGGAACCTAAACTATGCTTGGACCTAAGCCACATGGCACTAAAATTAGGCTTAGACCTAAACCATGTGACATGGGTTAGATTTAGATTTAACCTAGGCTTAAACCTAAGTTAGGCTTAGACATAAGTCACATGGCAACTAAAGTAGGATTAGACCTAGATTACATGGCACCTAACTAGGAAAATCATATTTCATTTTGGGTTTAGCCTTTAAGGTTGAACTTTTTTTATCAGTTCATCCCAAATGATGATTATATTTTCATGTTTTTTGTGTTTTTTCAACATTTTTAATGCACATCCTAATATAAGAAATGGAAAATAAACAATATAGGATAAACATTTTAGTTGCAACAAATTTGTTATTTAATCATAACTATTACCTACTACCTATTAGTAACTACCTACCTAACCTAATCTACTACATACTAACCTAACCTATTACCTATTAATTAACCTAACCTACTAACTAACATAGCCTATGTGGCAGCTAAGTTAAGGCTAGGCAAGGTAACACCTAGGTCTAGACCACCTAAACCACATTGCATTTATGCTTATACCACACATGCCATTGGTAGGCAACCTAGGCATGTAAAGTAAGTATATTAGATAGCTTAATATAGACTTATGTATACCTATGTAACAAGTAGCCTAACATAGGTATATAAGTAGTTTAAAGCATTTAAAGTACTTTACTTGGATGCAAAGTTGCAAATGTGCACAATATTTCATCCACTCTTAAAACATGATTATCAAAATAGTCAAACATATGACTTTGATGGAGCCATGTTACTTAGTAATTCCATGACATTTAACAATTTCACATCTTTAATTGACCTTTTAATTTTGATTATAAATCAGCTTGCAAGTTTGTTGGTGCCAAAAATATTTTAAATATGGCCCCCAAATTGAGGGTCATTTTCAATTATCCACCAAATTAGTAGGCAAATTGACTTGGTAATCACCATTAATTTATTTAAATTTTAAAATTTTACTATTGGAACATAATTGAAAATGACATAATGAGTTTTTAGTACTACCCCCAATTGGTTTCATAATGTTTCAACCTAAGGTGGAGACATTATTGAATATTGAACAATTTTTTCATTAAAAATTCATTTAAATCAAGACTCATAATTGTAAAGGAATTTGGGTGCATTCTTGGTATTGTTGGAAAGCCCTAGGATTTAATGAAGGTGATTTGAAAAAAATTAGACCTAAATTGTGGGAAATATTGAGTTTTGAACAATTTTTTATCATTGGAAATTCAATTGAATTACAAAAAATGGTTTTGGAGGGAAAAAATAGTTTGGCAACTAATTCACACTTGGGCCAATAGCACAAGTTACATTAGTTTCTTATAAGCTTGGGATTATAAGATTTGGGTTCCAATGAAATATGTGTAGGCCGATTTGATTTGTGAATGATGCAATTGATTACTTTTTTAGATCCCTTCGTGTACAAAGCAACATGGATTCTGCAATATTCAATCTAGGTCATTTCAATAGTTAAGAGCTATGTATTGTGTGGTCAATTTTTGCAAGTATGATCATCTCACCAGTTGATCTAGTGTATTCACTCAATTTTGTTTGTTTTGTTTCTTTTTGTCTCTCTCTCTTTCTTCACCACCACATTTTCTACTTCATTGAATTCTTCGAGAAAAGAACTAAATGATCATGCCATGCCATGATTAACCATAATGTATTAAATGTTCAATTTGCAATTATTCCCACCCACAACTTACATGATGGTTTTCCATATCCAAATTTTATGTGTGCTATCATTCAATTTTTTTTGCAATGAAGTGAGGGTAATCACTAAAATTGGTAGCATTCATAGTTGCAACAATCACAAATGTCTCATGAAACATTGTAATTTGTAAAAACAATCACTGTTTTTAAAGTGCTATTAAGCTTTTGACTAATTTTTGCAGGCAATCTAGGTGGCTAAGCAACCACAACCCATTAGTAATCACACTACCAATCTAGGTTGTGACGTATGGTGGCGTTTATGGTCTCTTTGTTTTTTTTGTTCCAACTTTGCACTCACTACGGCTCCACACATTTCTCTCAATTTTCCTTTCTTTCATTTTCATTTCCATAACTATGGCATTTCTTTTAATGATGGTATGAAATTGTTGCCTAAGTACTTCAATTCTTGTTCCTTGTTGCACCATTTTCAAAGACAGTGTTGACACGCTTGCAATGTGGAGCTTTGTAGCTCTATTAACTTGAAATGATAAAAAATGAATAATTGGAGCTCTACAAGTTTATGATTTTTGAGCTACAAATGTTTTGCAAGCTTCATGGTTGTAGCACCAAAGGATTACTCATTATTGGGCATTAAAGTTGATAAGTCCTTCCATGCAATAGGGAGCATGGCCACAATTGCATTTGCATTCAATAGCAACATCCTTCTTGAGATGCATGTCAACTCAATGCATTCTATTTCATATCCACCACCAATTTGCAACTAATTTACAGTGTTTCAATTCTTTTGGTTTTGCATTGATATGTGTAGTGATCAAATTATGCTTAAACTGATGGTGCTTGCACATTGTGAACTGCATACATTAATTAAACAACCAACAGTAAGGAACATGCACAAAGCCCTTGTAATGCAATTCACACTTGGCACATTCCCTATCATCTTACTCATGATGGTTGTTTATTGGGCTTACAAGAACACATTTTATTTTTACTAGGTCCCAGACCTTGGGTTACACTTGCCAATATAACTACCTTTTTACAATTGGTTGTTTCAATTCATGTGAGTTCAAAAAACATCCACAACCCCTAACTAAAAATTGTTTATCAATGTAGGGTGTAAAATTTTTAAATTGACAAACCTTTTGCAAACAACAAATTTAATATTGAATTAGACATTTCTTGAACAACATGTGCTCTCAATGTGGGCTTTCAACGACTCATGTGTAGGTCTATGCATTACTTATGTATGAATTTATCAATGCATTATTTGGAAAAAACTATGATGAAAAGTGGGATTGGTCTGCTCAAAGGATGTTGATTCATTTCCTTCCATGTGGGACATTCATTGTAGTTGGTATTTTCATTGGGGTTCTATTTCCATTTTTGGGGGAGTTTGTTGCTTTGAGTGGTGCATTGTCTATCTTTCCCTTTAGCTTTGGGTTGGCGCATCTTGTGTACTTGAAGGTAACATTTCAAGTTTATAGTTCAACTCCATTTTTTCTCCATACAATAACCTTTTTGCACATATATTTCCTCATGAAACTTGAATTGAAATCAATGGTTTAAGCTATTTGTTAATGTTACATTGTTTTGAGAATACGATATGGTGGGGCTCTCTTGGTGTTGTAGGTAAATGGCAAGAATTTCACACTCTATTGAGTTGTTTAACACCAATCATGATAGCTCTAGCAAGGATTCTGATAGTTGCCACAACAATTGCATCTATCATGCAAATAATCTTAGAGGCATCCACCTACCATGTATTTGCTAATACTTAGCCTACACAAGATTTTCCTTCCACTAAGTTGGGCACATGTTGAGGATCAAGTACCCCTCAAAGCTAGAGAACTGAAAAATGCAACCATAATTCACCGAAATTCAATCTCTTTTCCTTGGAAAGTGGCTTCTTCAACTTACACAACATCTTGGGTTTTAGTCACAACTCTCAAAATGAAAATGTCAACTTAAAACATGACCAATAGATCTAAACATTTGCATTAAAGTTAGGATATTCTCATCACTATTGGCTCTAGAAGTGTTACCATAGAAAAATATGATATTCTTTTTATTGTTGGATGTAGAGACATTACAATTGAAAAGAATATATATTTGTTTTAGCAAAGCTTATTTGCCAAACCTTTCTATCGTGTTGTATTGCATTTCATTTATAATCGAATTCAAATGATTCTTAATGATTCAAGCAATGAATTTAATTCACTATCATTGTGTTCAATTTCTCCAAAATCTCTACCTCACATGGAACAATAAAAAAGGTGAAGAACTAGGTCATTTGGATAAGGTTCATATGGAAATGATGATAAGAACTAGGGGATTTGAAGGAGTTGGTTTGTAATGGCATCCTCCTCTTCAAGTTTGGTATATTTGAGGAAAAAGGGCAATTATGGTGTTGTAAAAAAATGGTTGTAAAAGTGAATACCTATTTGCAATTATGTGGGGTTGTAGAAGAATGGTTGTAGAAGTGAATACCTATTTGCATAAGTGTTTTATGGTGAATTTGTTTTCCTCAAATATCATTGGTGGGATGATAAGGTGAATATTGCAATTCAAAATTTTCAAGGGAATTGTTTCACTTGTCACAATTTTTGGATGTGGGTAGATTAAAGTAGCACATTATGGATTTGTGGTTTCATCCTTGTGCTTTATGGTGGGATTTGTGATCAAAACGTTTGGGATTGAAATGCCATGGAAAAAACCATGATAGCTTGAGAAAATGAATTTGGGGAAATCTGATCCAAGTATGAATTAATAGGAATTGTATTGTTTATGAAATGAATTTTTTCATATTTACTACATATGTTCACAATAAGAATTATCATTCAATAAATCCACACATCATGTTTGATGTTGAAATGTGAAATTCACAAACTCTTGTCTATTAACCAATATTCATTTTTTGGTTATAATATTTCCTACTCACTTCTTGTTGAAGATAAATAATGCCATGATCATTCATGTAAGATCTTGACTAGAAATTTGCATAACTAACTATTTTCATGGCCTTAATCTTGGCTTGCTTGTTAGTTCATAGAGCTTACTGTCAAGTTGGAGCAAGACAAGGGAAATGGGTCAAAAGTAATCCAAGGCAAGGCAATAACCCAAACATAGTCTTTTGATGAAAGGGAAGTGTGAGGGAATACAAAAAAGAAGCCCCTTAAACTCTTAAATGCACTCCCACTTTAGAAGTTGAAAGTCCTACTTAAATGTTTCAATTTTTTGGATTTCCAAATTGGGCCATCTTTAGACTATTGAAAAATTCTTGAAACATACCATAATAAAATATTCCCAAAATAAGGATTTGTAGTAATAATTATGTCCATGTAAAAGGTGGGTTTAGTCAAATGGGCAAAATGATTTTCAACCATTTAAATGGCAATTTGAAGGTTCAAATAACCCCTAATTGAAAAGTTTGATGCATTTTGGAAATTTTTTTCTCAAAGGCTATACTTTTATTTTTGAAAGCTTTCCAATCAAAGGTTAATTGAAAAAGGTATAAGACCTCAAAATTACAATATTCATAACTTGGTAGTTTTGGGATTCATATTTAAAAGTCATGGGAAAAATGACCATTCAAATGTAACCTCAAAAGGAGTTGCAAAATATATTATAAATGAAAGAGTGGTGATTCCTTCCAATTTCAAATGATGGTGGGTCTTATGAATCCAAGTTAGCTTATGGTTTGTTCATGCATCATTTTGGTTCCAAAATGCACTACCAACCCTTTCATTTAGTTTGTGTACTTCAACATGTCCATGAGTTCAACTTAAGAACTCATCTTAATCCAATCTTGAAGCTTTCACACCTTGTTTTTTGTTTAATGTTACAACTCTAACCTTGGGTTCACAACCAACGTTAAAACATGAAAGGGAAATTGTCAAAAAAATGTTTCAAAACTCATGCACAATCCCACAAAGTGAAGGAAAATGCAAAGAAAATGAATCCCAAGCACTCCCAAGTGGGAATCACTTTGGGAATTCATATTGGGAGTTGGAAATTTAATAAGTTTCAAATCTTTGGGTTAAAAGTGAAGATAACAAACCTTGTTAAAATTGAGCCGTTTTTAAATTGTTGAAAAGTCTTGAAACATAAATATTAAAAGTGTGTTCATATTCTTCGTTTGGAGATTTGAAACATAAGTTATGGCCCAAAAAAATAATGTAAGCCTAACTAACAATTCAATTTTTAACCATTAAAAGTAAAAAAAATGGTTCAAATGTCCTTTGATTAGAACATGTGACGTATCATTGAAAAGATCTCATCAAGGATTACAACTTCACAATTTGGAATTTTTCCCTTAAAGCTTGTATATGAAAATTATAGCGTTGCAGGACTCACAATTCTAAATTCCATTTTGAAAGTCCTACAATTTTTAACCATTTTGATATAATGTCTAGTACCAATCACAAGGTATATGATAAAGGAGGCAATTATGACTCCTTTCAACTCGTGCTTGTGTGAGTTTATGGTGAGTCCAAAACAAGTTCATGACCCAATTTGTCTCCAAATGCACAAACCACCTTCTTTTGATTTATGCAATTTTCCCACGTAAAACACATTCAAAATAGGCAAAAAAGACATTGAATGTTAGTAGTAACCATTCAAAATCAAAAATCTATTTATTTTTTGCCATCTAAAACCATTTATGACAATGGCTATTTTGATTTTTTTTTGTTATTTCCAATGTGTTCCCCAAGATTTTCCTGACAACACCACATTTTTATCACATATGTTTTGCCCAAAGTTCTCATATTTTCACCTCTATAGGTAGGCCAAAGGGAACCGCTCCATCTTCCAATATAAATTTTTATTTTGAAAAGACTTCAATGGTTCTATTTTGTTGTGATGGGCCAATCAAAATGGCTCATTGCAAAAAAGAAAATTGGAACTTGAGGGCCACCACAGATCCAATTAATACAAAGATGAATTAATATCCTAGATATAAACTAGGTTTTTTTTTTTTTTTTTTTAATTTAAAAAAGTTCACTTAATTTTTTTTTTATTTTTGGTTTTTTTAATCTAAAATTTCACAAACTTAATGCTTTTGTACCAACC
>Ga0116231_10002543_pt1 | contig 38214 bp, 22 predicted proteins | sample S1TSphgellanicum_2_FD_89695 | JGI IMG/M metagenome (GOLD analysis project Ga0116231, IMG submission 89695) | Host-associated microbial communities from peat moss isolated from Minnesota, USA - S1T2_Fd - Sphagnum magellanicum MG | ecosystem: Host-associated > Plants > Peat moss > Unclassified...
CATGAAAAAAATAAAATTTAGCTGGGCTTAAATGGTTGGAAACTTGAACAATTATGAAATCATTGGGCTTAAAGAACAAGTGAAAACATTTGTGGGTATAGTGAAACCAATTAACAAAATGCTAGTTCTAATGATTTAGGATATTAGACCCATAATTTGTACTAGTGTTGAAACAACCATAATTAACCAATAACTTATGACCCAAAGGTGGTTTGACTATTTTTCATTGCTTTGTATTCACCACATTTTCCCACATCAATCAACAACCAACATGCATATTTAAACAAAAATTTGAAACAAATAAGATGTTTAAAAATACTTATAAACAACAAACTTCATTCAAGACTCAAAATCTTTAAATGCCAAACATAAACAACATTAAACATTAATCCAAAAGTGGGTTGCAATTCATTAGCCTTAAAAATAAAATAGGTTCATCTCACCCTAGTCATTTCACCTCGCTTAAAATTATGTCACTATAAGCTTACCATGTAATCATCATATTTCATTACTAATCAACATAATTTAATATTAATTAAAGTAATTCAATATAGGAAATAGGTTTATTTTGATGCTGTTGTTTTAAATATCCTAAGGTATCATACCCTAGATTATTTTAAAGTTTTTTAATTTATGTTATTCTCAACTATTCTTGGTAATTTACCCTAAGTTATTGTATTATAGGTTTTTTTTAATATTCCACCTTAAATTATTTTAAGTTATTCAAACCTAAAGGTTATTTTATGTTATTTTATATAATTCCATCATAGGATATTTTAGGCAATTATCAATAATTTTAGTCTAAGCCGTTATAAATTATTTTAATTTATTTTGCCTTATGTTATTTTAAGCTATTTACCTTCTGGTTTTTTTAACTACTTTAAATTATTTTAAATTATTCAACCTTAGGTTATTCCAAGTTATTCTTGACTATTCTAAGTAATTTTACCTTCAAGTATATAAAATTAATATACATTAAGATTTTTTTACTATTATAGGTTATTTCAATTTGGGCTATTTTAAGTTATTTTAGGCTATTTTAAAGTCCAAGCATGTTAAATTAGATTACAAATGTTTCTTTTGCAACATAGATGAAAAGTAGCCATCAAGTAGGCTTTGATATATTAAACCTAAAAATATTATTCAATTGAAAGATTAATATATATATTTTCAAATTCGTTAAAATTTCAAATAAAAACTACATGTTTAAAATAGGTTTAAGTAGATTCATGGGGAATTCAAGCAAAATTCACAATCTATTTTATAACGTTCAAGTAGGTTGTAAATAAATGAAATGTTTTTTTCTAAATTTTTTAATTAATGGGGTCTTAGAATGTACTTGTGGTTTTTCATCTTTTTGACATTCTATTCAAAATATATTTAGCTTGTAGGGTAAAAGTAGGTTTGAAAAATATATTTACCACTCAATTTCAACCATATTTTTTACCTACTTTTATTATACTAAAGTCTTCAAATTGTATATTCAACTTCCTATAAACCCAATGGAAGCATAAATGTTTTCAAAATGAAAAATAAAAAAATTTCCAATCTACTTTCTTGTTTTTTGCAAAAATTTGTCATATTTTCAAATGGGATTTTAGGTGAACATATTTTTTCATCTAATTTACCATGCTTAGACCATTTACGTTATCGTCTATTATTCTACCTTAGGTTATTATAGGTTATTATATCCTAGGCCATTATAGGTTATACTTTTGAATAACCTAATGTTATAATTTAAACCAACTTAAGGTTACCTAACCTAAAATAACACAGGGCACAATAATTTAAAAGAACTTTGAATAACCTAAGGTGGAATAGTTTGGAATAATTGGGAATAACTTAGAATAATAAAAAATAACTTACACTAAAATAAAATATAGTGGAATAGTAAAAAAAATTTTTAATAAGTTAAGGTAAAATACCTTAGGATAATGAAAATATGTTAAGGTGGAATAACTTATAATAACCAAAAACATATTTAAGGTGGAATAACCTCAAATAACTAAAAATAGATTAAGGTAAAATAACCTAAAATAGCCCATGGCGGAATATTTTAAAATTGTTTACGATAGAATAACATAAGGTGGATTAGTTTAAAATATCCTAAAATAACCTAGGGCGGATATTATTTTTAAACATAGAGGTGAAGGGAGGTGAAGGGTTAAAATTTTCACATTTGCACTATAAGTTGATGGGTTAGGTGACCTAGGTTAACATAGGTTTTTAGATGTCTAGTTTAGCCTAGGTGGCTAGGTGTTTAACCTAATTTAGCTTAGAATCTTATGCGCTCAACCTAGCCTAATTGGTTAGGTGTTTAATTTAACTATGAACTAGGAAGTTAGTTAGTGAATAAACTATTAATGAATTTGATTAAATATTATTGAATTAATAACATGTCCACAACAATTGGTCCATGTTCACTAAGGGTTGGCCATTTTTGTCATGGTAAATTTATCCAAGTTACTCGTAACTTAATGAAATATCAAGTGAATTGGGATACATATTGGTGTAATGAGTAAAATTAACCAACTACCCAAGAAACACCGAACCTAAAATTATACCCCAAAAAACACAATAGTTAGCAACATTGGCAAAATAAATAAATAAAATCACACTTACTACAAATGTGCACATGACAAGCCATAAGGACATAACATAAGTCTCATCTAATGGACTACACATGACAAAATCAAAAGCAACAAAACCTACCATTAAATGACTTGCACATGGACAACATACTGTAATTGACCTTAATAAAAATCACATGGCAAAAAATCACACAATATAATTGACCCCACATTTCCCAATTGTGTTTAAAGACCATCAAAGTTCTTCATAATCATGCCCATTTCATCATTGGGTTATTGTAAAAATTTAAAAATATATTTCCAATGCAACTACTTGGGGTTGAATGTTGAGTCCACACCACCAACAATGCACCTTTACCCTAATTACAAATACAAACCCACCATCAAAACATTTTTATAGAAACAAAATGCATGTGAAATAAATAAACAAGACAAAAAATTTGGTTGAATAAGAATATATATATATATATATATAATCAAAAGTTTAAGTCAAGGTCCTTTTCAAAAGGCCTTGCTCCTCAATGAATTTATTTTTTTCTTCAATTATAGTAGACGTCAAGGTAAGAAAATTAGTCACATTCATAGGTTTTTTGACCGCACTACATCCAACAAAAGTGTCATCATGCCAATCGTTATCCAAATTTTTAATTATAACCTATTTTGTTGTCAAACTGGTGTAATGAACTAATACTGAGTAGACCTAGTAATATGATAAATTGGCATAGTGTTTTATTTGATAGTGAATAGAATTGGTGCTTGACTGAATGTTTGGTAGATTATAGAACAAGTGGACAGTTCAACACGAATTTGAGTTTGGAATACATAGTTGTTTATATTAACTTGTTATTGTTAAAGGATTTTTTTGTATAAAATAATACCCTTTCATGAGGAAAGAATTTTGTTTTCTTGTTATCTTTTACAAACTTGTAATGGAAAGGTATATTTTCTTTATTGCAATTTGAGTATGTTTAGTTAAAATCATGCATAAATTGTGTGCAATGCACGTGTTTTTTTTATAAATTAAAAAACCTATTATTGAGATAAAAGAGGAAGATACAACCTATTTGAGGGGCATATGGAAAAATCCATCAACATTTGGCGACCACATAGTGCATTAAAATTGTAAGCATTTGCATTTTCAATCTTTGGTCATAAAAGAAATTTTTTCAATTTTTTATTTTTTGTTTTACCATTTAAGCAATTTTCTTAGGATTTTGACATAGTGAGTCAATAAAATATTAGTATTCTTATAACTTTTTGCTACGTTATTTTTATTAAAAAATATTAGTTTTAGATATTAAGTATCATATTGATAAAAAGGATTTAAGGAATTAGTATTTGTACATGTCTTAAATATCTCAAGAACAATTACAATAGGACTTAAAAGGCAATTGGAGATGGTTACATCATAACATGTGCCCAACAAAATATTACCACAAGAACAACCATATATGTCCATAAGCCAAAGGGATACAACCTATTGATGTTCTCAACATCAAATCCCAACAAATACACCTTTTCAACAAATATTGGTAAAGCGAGAAGAATGGACGGAACCACAAGTACCTTTAGTCAGTTGTTTTTTGACACCCTAACATTCATCCTAACAATCAAGGCCAAACACATAACTGGGTGGAAATCAAACTGCACTTTTTTTAGCAACTAATGAAATAACCTTTACATGCCAGAGGTGGGCACTTACAATTTTTGGATATTATATTCCCAAGGTTATTACACTGTCATGAAACACTTATTGATGCATATTTCGTCTTTAAACCAGTTCCCTCTTTGAATCCAACCACATCAGATTTGGAATTGGAGCACAACCAACTTTTTAATTGGTTGGAACAATTACGTAGCTTGGAACAATGACCTTCACACTAATCTAGTTCTCAACCACATGTAGAATTAATGGAAGTAGTCACACTATCTATTGATGTCCAACAAACACCACCATTAATCCATCATGTTTGACTAACTATACATGTTATGCAGGGAACAATTGAACAACCACCAATTCAACAAAGTATGTGTTAATTGCAAGCGCCCATCCCACTATTGACATTATAACATGTGCATATTGTCAACAAGTTGGTCATGAATTCAAAAATTGTCCCTTTGCAAATGATAAACTCAAATAATTGATGAGAAAAGCGATCATGATAGATTTACAACCTAATGTTCCAAGCACACCAACAACACACATTGGTGTACATGTGCAACAACCTTGACCACAATCAAGTCTGGGCAATGGAACAATACCAATTAATCAACAACTAGGCTAGCCACAACCTATTAGACTTCTTATAGCATGACAACTTAGAATTGTACCTTATTCACCATACTCGATGTGCTATCATAATCTATCACCTTTTGTACCTATGGATTTTAATATGTATTCAACATATTACTTTGGGATCAAAGGATTTTATCCATTGATTCTGAAGATTAAAACAACATATGTAGCTGGTCTTAATCAATCAAAACCGAAGCCACTTGCTAAGCAACCAATGCAAACACAATACCCTACTCAAGTTCACATTTCTAGACTAGGACAACCAATCTTGAATTCAAGAGGAATACTTGTTCAATAGTCAATGGTAACATCTTTACCTATACACTCCCCTATCACTATTGGACTATAAATTTATTGTGGAAGTATGCCACCTCAACTACCAAGAACAACAATTCCACATCAATAATTGGGTGAAGGATCGCCTGGAAACTCACTTGATGGAAACCCATTTGGAGGACCACCACCTAATCCAATTATTGGTACATATGGATGGCCAATCCCTAACCCAAGAATGTTCATACCACCTAGGTACCCACCAATTATAGTACAACCTGAATCAATTAGCAAATTGTTATACATAAAGCTTCAATATCCAACATATGTGAAGGATATTGACCTTGATGTTCATATAAACATATTCAAAAAAATGATCAATGCAAATGGGGAGACTATGCAAACAAACATCATGAACCTATTCAATTTTACTTTGAGAGACAATATTTTAGATTGAGGTGAGAACTTTGTACAAGACCATCATAATTATACATTTGAGGAGTTGCAACAAGTGTTTTGCAAGTGTTTTTAAACTATGAAGAATGACAAATAAGTTTATGTACAATGGAGGAATCTACAACAAGAAGTTGGTGAATGAGTATAGGTCTATTATAAACATTTGTTGAAACTTGCAAATCGTTTGCAAGCCAAAACCACTATTGTTTTTCTTACTATTATTTTCAGGGTGGGTTTGCAACCATACTTAATATTAGTAACTACAAGTATGGAAAGAGATTCCTTCATTAAACACAAGGAAATTGTAATGATTTGTGAAGAAAGTGGACTAGTTATAACAAATTATAATGCTTTGTTAGCCTAACCAGAAACTAAACTAGTTGTGTAACTAATAATTAACTATACCATAGTTAAACAATAACTAACCTATTCAAACTACAAAAAAGTAGGTCATGCCAAGGAAACCTGTCATAATAGAAAAAACAATAATCAAGATAACTAAACATGTAGTTGAAGTTATTGCACAACCTATAAACCAACTAGAGTACCATTACGATATCCTACATTATTTGTTCTAGTGTTACACATTGGTTGGGAGATTATTTTAGAAAGATTGAGGTTCAAAAAATGTTTCACACTAAAACAAACCCTATTGCTTTAATAGTTTTTTAACCCTCTAAACCTCATAAATACTTGTTAATGTAGTTGATGTTGTCACAACACATAGTCAAATATTAGAACAATAAATACTAAAAGAATGAAAATTAGTGAAGGCAAAAGTAATAGTTGATTAACAAATCGAAGAACAAATACATGACTCCGTTGCCCATATTATCAAAGAATTGTAAAATGGTGATCTTAGGTCTTAAGCATCATGTTGATTTGAATGCACCACTTCATTCAAATTGGGCAAGATTGCTAAAAACCACAAATCAATCAGTTATAAGCAAACAACATGTTAATTTGCTTGAACAATAAACAAGACTAAAGAAAACTTTGGAAGAGATACAAATAAACGTCAGTACACAAGTTTTGGAAACCAAATATCTTCTCAACTTGGGACAACTTTTGAAGATTGTACCAAACATCAAGCGATATATTTTTAAATTGGTTAAGATTGTTCAATGGGTGTGATCTGAATCAATTCCGTTTGAACTAATGTGTGTAGCAGCTACCATTGACCATCACATGGTAGTAATCCAAGTTCAAGTGGGCAATTTTTTTATAAATGATGTACTTTTTCATGGTGGTTGCAACTAGGCTAATAGGAGCCACTAGTGCCCCCTTAATTAATTACTTTTTTGGGAACATTCTTGAAATATTCTCAAAAAAAGTTTTCAAAAAAATCTCTTAAAACATTTTTTTAAAAATTTGTACTATTTTGTTAATGTTTGTGTTAAAAATTTGGCAAAAATTTGTCATTTTCAAAGTTTTCAAAGTCCATTTACAAGTCCTTTTATTGCTTAAAAATAGTGGTTACAAGTTTTTTAATAGTACTTTTGAAGGTCCAAATGTTAATGAAATAATTTCATATTTTGGATATTTATAAAATAAGATATTAAATTTGATAATGTGCAAAACATTTAACTTATTTTCAAGTTAAAATTTTATTAAAAAAAATTTGGTGTAAAAAACATAGAATTGAAAATGGTTACAATTGTTTTCAGCCCCTATTGGCATGACTACACCCTACAGGTTCTAGAATTAACATTATCACTAAGGAATTAAGAGTGCAATTAAGTCTATCAAAGTTTAACCCAACACCTTATAACCTTCGAATGGTGGATCAAACCATACCTAAACCACTTGGTTTTATTAGGGGTCTAAAGATCTTTGTTCATGGCATTTTGTATATAGTTACTTGTATTGTTAAGTTCCTAATGGTACCACCCAAGGATGGGTTCGCCCTTTACGGTTTTCAATGACTGGTCTATTCACTTTGAGAAGTTCAAAAAGCGTTTTTTAAAGTGTAAGGAATTTGGTATTAGTCTAAACCTAGATAGGTGTGCATTATAGTCTTTTTAGGAACTATCCTAGGTTTCATAGTGTCTACAAGAGGTAAAGTTGTGGATTTTAAGAAAGTTGAAGCCTTACTGAACATGCGAGTACCTACTACTAGGTCCTTTAGGAAATTCATGTGTTCAATGGGATGGCTCTATTCTATAGGTGTTTTATTAGGGACTTTGCCTCAATCATGTCATCTATAACCAAATTATTTTGTAAAAATGAAGTTTTTGGGTGGAAAAAAAAATGCCAAAATGCTTGGGAAGATATTAAGAATCGATATGTATAAGTACCTATTATCATTACTCCTAATTGGGAGTTATAATTTCATGTGCACATGGATGCATCTTAGTTGGCAGTAGGAGTAATACTTGCTCATAATTCAACCAATTATGTACACCTTTAGATTACTAAACTCAACTGAAAGAAACTATACCATTATTAAGAGGGGAACTTTAACAACGGTTTATGTTCTGCATAAATTCAGGCATTACTTATTGGGTAACCGGTTTGTGTTTTATGTAGACCATATAGCCTTAATTTACCTTATAAATAAACTTCAAGTTTTTGGCATATTAATTAAATGGTTTATATTATTTTTGGAATATGACTTTAAGATATTATATAAACTTGCACTACAACAAAATGTGGGTGCAATTCATTAGTTTTTGTTCACTAAACCAATGAATTCATTACTTCCTCACTAGGTCCCATTCATTATAATCAGTGAATTCATTCAAAATCAAAAGAAATCACTTGGCATACAGGGACACATTTTGTTGTAATGCTAGTAGATCCCATTTAATGGTAGATGCATTGAATAGGCTACTTAACCATTTTGAACTGGTTAGTGTACCTAATCAAAACATTCATGCTCACTTGTTCACATTACAACCTGAATGGTTACATAATGGTTTTGAGTACCTATATAAGGGAGTGATGCTTGAGAGATATAGTACTTCCCAAAGACAATCTCTAATTCAAAAAGTTAAACCATTTGTATTTGAAGATGGAGTATTCTACCAATTCAGGCAAGATAATAAATTCTATTGTGTTTTACAACCAGAATAAGTACTAATTATTTTGCAAAAGCTACATATTGGAGTTGTTAAAATACATTTTTCTTTAGATATTACTGTGATGAAAATTCTTGATGTTGGATACTAATGGCCAACAATGAATTGTGATGTTCATGAATATTTGTGAAGCCTATGATTAGTGTCAAAGAACATGTAACCTATTGACACAAAATTTGGCTAAGTTGATTACACTTTGCTCAAAGAAATTTTTCAAAAATGGGGATTAAACTTTATTGGGCCTATCAAAACCAACTATCAAGGACACAAAGAACCACAAGAACAAAGGCTAAAAAAAAGGTTTAATTTTAACTTTCAAACAAAGAATAAAATAAAATAATGTGATTAAAAAACAAGAACATAAGATCTAAAAGCAAGAACATAAGATGTGCATGGTAAACATGAAAATATATCTTTATTATACTATTGTATGCAAACATGAACATGAAAAGAACTTGACAAGGCTATGGTGCAAAATTGTGCCTAATGTTGAATAGATTAAAGGAAATGAAGGTTCCTATTCCTATTTTACCCCTTTGGGGACTTAACTCAAGGAAGCTTCCAGGGAGGCTTCTATGTGTGCATCAAGTAAATAAGTTTTTTGGGAACCTTCTTAATTAGAAATCAACTATTCATAAATTAACTAAAACTTAATTACAAGTTAACTAAGATTTAATTGGACTAAGACTTAATTAAAATTTAATTAAAATTTAACTATGATTTAATTAGGATTTAATTGGGATTTAATTAGGATTTAACTATCATTTCACAAAGGTTTAATAAGGATTTAACTAAAACTTAATTGGGATTTAATTGAGAGTTAATTAAAACTTAATTAACATTTAACCAAGATTTAGTGAGGAGTTATGGATGAACATTATGGATGAATTCCATATATTGGAAGATGGTGTCTAATGTTCGCATTCGTCACACTAACAAATCGATATTATGAAAATTGATATATTTTGGTTGCTATTAATTATGCAACTAAATGGGTAGAGGTGAAAGTTTTACATACAAACGTAACTACTATTATTATGAAATTCTTGTATGAACACATTTTCACATAATTTGGTTGTCCACTCACCACAAGTGATTAATCAAGGTACCCATTTCATCAATGATGTTATTTATTATTTGATCGATCATTTCATCTTATGACATACTAATTTTATTGTCTATTATCTTCAAGGAAACAAATAAGTTGAGTCTACTAACAAAGTTTTTGGGACATTATTCACAAAATTAGTGAATGAAAATATAAATGGCTAAGATGAGCACATGTGTCCATAGTCTCATTTTCCTATAGAACTGATTTCAAAGTTGAAACTAGTCATACACATTTGTAGTTGGTTTATGGTTTATACCCATTACTACATGTAAAATACTTATTACCATATAAACCAATATAAGTCTGTGACCCAACACATATCAAAGTTTTAACTAGTCGTTTGAATTATAAAAACTTCAATAAAACCAGCTAATAGCACATTAAAATTAATTTTTTTAATGAACTTGTGCCATGTTGATCATTTAGCTTAAAAGCCATTTTTTCCCCTTTGGGACAAATTCTTAACATTAACTTGCACTACAAAAGGGTAGCATACAACACATCATAACATTTGTGGATTGTAAGAATTTATGGTAACAACACCATTAACCATAGAAAGCCCCAATGATTGAAAATGCGATAAAAAGGTACCATAATTTTTAATTAGCTTAGAGTTTGGAATAAAAAGTTGTTAAACTATCTCCATGTATCAAGATTAAATGCCTTTTATGATCCAATCCCAAGGGGGACACTTAATGTAAAGTTTGGGATTTACATGCATCAAACGACCATTTTTAAAGGGGGTATTAGATAATTGTCCAACCTATTTTTTATCACTTATTATTATCTAATTTTCTAATATATACATATTAAAGCCACTCTATATTAATTATAAACCACTATTTCATATTATTACATACCTTATATTATAATTAAATTAACTATTTGAATGATATGTACCTTATTTTAACTAATTAACTTATAATTTTTACCCAACAACCAATATATTGCACCTTATATTTTTACTCATGTATTTTTTACTCTTTTTTTGTATTGTTATTCCCCTCGGGGATCCAATTGGGGGTAATTCCATTGGGGCATTAGTTGATGACATAAACTCATCATGTTTGTGTAGCAAATGTTTCATTTCTTGATGCCATCCTTTTAGTTACATGTATAAAACACTAAAAAATACATGAAAATACAAAACATAGTGAATTACCAAAACCATGTCAAACATGCAAATAGTTGTAACAAAACCATATATAATTGCATCTCATAACTTTAGGGTTCCACATAATTACATTAGAAAAGAATGAAACATAGAACAAAAACATACAAAATTGGATATCATAATTTTAAGGTTCCACAAAATTAGACCATACAAGAATGAAACACATGTACCAATCAAAATAAAGTCACATTGAAAAAAAACCATTTTAGAATTGAAATCATATAGAATTGATCTCATAGTTCAAAACCATATTGACTGAAGTTGCACCATAAAATAACCACCTTAGAATTGAACCATATAGAATTGAATTTCACATTTACAAATAACTTTAATAAAATTATATAAAATATAATGAGACACCAAAAACTTATTAGAAAAAAGCTTTTGAACCACCTTAGAATTGGATATACACATGGATTTCATAGCTTTAAAGTTCCACGAAATTACACCAAAAATGAAACACGCTCATAAGAAATTGTTAGACCATCTAAAACAAAAGGAGTTGGACACACACACACACATTAAAGCCACCAAAAATGAAACACACACATTCAAGAACAAACCACCAAAAATGTTGAATCAAAGCTTTTGCCTAGAGGAGAGTAGACCACCACAAAGGATGGTCAATAGACTTTGTGAATTGATTCATCAATTTGTTACTCAAACACAACACAATCACAACTTCAATAGAGTATATAAGACAAAGTACATGAAAAGACATGTCTTGATCAAAAGAAACCACCATTTAGGTCTTATGATCATCCTCTTTTTAGTTACAATTTTTGTTTTCAATCTATTATGGTATTAGCTTCTTCAAGTGTGTTATAGGTGCTAAAGTTAGGGGTTTTTAACAACAATTTGGAAACAACTTAAAGGAGTCTACTTTGTGCATTATTTTGGTTTTATAAGATTGTGGAGGTGGTTGTTTCATGGGGTGTGGAATTTAAAGGGATAAATTTGGTCATCCAAAACATTTTTTCTTTGAGGGGGAGGAATTTGAAAAGGAATTGGAAAAATGGAATTGATTATTATAGTTTGAGCTATTAGGATCAAAATTGAAAGCAAATTGGAAGGATTCAAGGAGATAAGAAAAACCACAATTTTATCTTTAGCTATAATTAAAAATAGTGGGCTAAGGATAAGAACATGGCTTATGATTTCCTTTCAATGGTAGGGGTTTTTTGGAATGACTTGGGCGGATAACTAGACCTTCACAAATGCCTTAAAACTTTAGACTTAGCATGCACACACGTGCACCCATACACACACACACATACACAATCGCACCATATCACCCCAAAAAGAAACATTGTAACAAAATGCACTAAAAACACACCATTGCATTAGACCACTATAAACATACCACAAGCATAATGCATTATCACATCAAATCACCAAAAGAAAAAATGTTGTACCAAAATCATTGCACCAAATCATTAAAAATCGCAAGAAAAATGTAAACCAAACAAATAGTTGTTACAAATTATTAGAAATTGCAAATGAAAAATAAAAAGTTGTCACATTGTTGCAAATGAAATAGTTATAATAAACCAGAGTCATAAAAAACACTAAGCAAAAAACAATGTTGTCACACCTTTGCAAAAGAAAGAACTACCGTAAACAACCAAAAGCCACAAATGCAAAGCAAAAAGTTGCAGTACACCACTAGAAATTGCAAAAAAATCTAAGAAAATAGGAATGCAAACCAAACAAAAAGTTACCCCACTATCACAAAATAAAAAATTGTCATGAAAATTTTAAGAAGAAAACAATGGGAGAAACCTTAAACCTATTTAAAACATTAAAACCTCAGCAGGTTTTTGAGAGTTCTTTCCACCAAAAATAGGTGGGTAAAAGGTTCCAAGTTTTACCCTAGTTCTACCCTAATTGTGGTTCAGAAATAAGGGAAATATTAAGAATTTTCAATATTTGGATCCGATTAGGTTAAATTTTACATCTAGTTCTAACATTTGGATTTGTGTACTCCAACAATGGTTTTGACCCTATCTTTATGCTCATGATCAAAGCTAAGGCATAATAAAGGAAATGAATTAAAAATAAAACCTAAACATTTTTTAATTCAAGTACTTTCCCATAAATGTGGGAAAATGCAAGAAAACAAGTCTTAACAATTCCAAGGGGATTTTCATTTTGGGAATTTAAAAATGTTTTAAATATTTGAATGAAGGTTTCAAACCTAGGGCTTTCTTTACAATATTGGAAAGGCTTTGAAAAGCATAATACTAAATGGGGTTGCATTCACAAAACAAAAACCATAACCATAAATTATGGCCATTTGAAAGGTCAAAAATCAAATTGCCAAAATGAATATGAATATCAATCACTTAGTTGCTCGACAAATGGCTCAAATTGACTTTCATTCAAAAGCATATACATTGTTGGAAAGCTTTTTTCAAAGGCTACAAATTTGGCCTAGTAATTTTGAATCAAATGCAAATTGAAAAAGTTATAAATCCCCAAAGTGATTAGACTTATAACTTGTCAATTTTGAAACTTTCATTTGGGAATCACAAGGAAAAGTGACATTTTGATGTAACATTTGTGAAAAGTTAGTAGGAAAATGATGACTTTTCTTAAAAATTGACAAGATTCTTTACCACATATACCATTTAACCATTTGACAAGCTTAAAGGTGTCACATTATTTTTTCACTGTTGAAGTGATTAGATACCTGAGATGATTATTGCAAAGACAATATGATTTGTACAACCGATTCATAATATGTACATAGTACCTATTATATAGTTTTCAAAAAAATTGATGTCATAACCTCATTGTAGGTTTGATGGGAATTAATTATTGTTGAAAATGTCAAACCCTCTAGAATTTACTTGTTTTAAATGCCAAAATTTGAGGAAATTATTAGCCTGGAACCCAATCTTTTTGGAATTGCACTTATTTTCTATGGCACCTAAATTCTCTATTGCATCACATTGGGCTTTCTCCTTCTTCATAGTGATTAAGGTTTCAAGATTGTTAATGTGATGTCTTGCATGGGGTTATGTGGGTAGAGTTGAAGATGAGGGTCTTTAAATTGGAGTAAAAGAAGAGTTCGAGACAGATCTTGACAAGAAAGCTTTGATCAAGAAAGCAAAAAATCAAGAGTTCAAAATGTAGGTTTGTCAAGTGAAAACAACTAATTCCATTGTTAAACTAGATGTGAAGAAAGTCAGTAACCTTAAGTCAGAATTGATTGAGAGAAGAATTGAATGACAGACCAACAAGCCCTTGCACACATAGGAACATAAAGGTAGGGCAATTTATACAAAATTTGGTGGAACATTATCTCTCCTCTTATCTTTGTGAAAAAAGTAGTAAAAAAAGTTGTAAAAGGTCTCATTCTCAAGAGGTCAAAAGTCTGGAAAACCTACCAAAAAAACTGCTTATATTTACTGCCAAAGTTCCATGAACTATTTCTTACTGCCAAAGTGATTTTGAAAAATAAAATAATGGTTCAACACCCCAGTGCTGAAAGCTGAAAAGCTACTACAGTAATGCCTAAGGATTTGGAAATTGTCTAGTGACACAGCTGGTTGCAGCAAAGTATGAAACAAGATGGTTCAAGTTCCAGTTTCAACAAGATGCTGACCATGCAGGATTTGACCATATAGTTAATATTGGACTCAGAAACGGCCTGAATCCCAAAATCAGCCCAGACCGGTTTTGCCATACAATTTGCAATGTTTCAACATCAGACATTTCACCACATGAAAGGTCTCATGAAAGGAGCAGCATTATTGCTGCAGGCAGCATCAAATTCAAGCAAGACAAGAAAGATTGTGGCTGCTGCATAACAGACCAACTCAAACGAGCTCACAAGGCAGATAACTTACAAAGAAATGAAATCAAGTCCGTGTGAGTTGACTTGCATCACATCTAATTTCTACTGTCATTTGAACTCCCCCATTCAGTGGGTTTGTGAATTGGAAGGGGGCTCAAATCAACTTCCAGCAGCTTGATTTCCCCTTCATTCACAAGTCCTGCCTTTCAAACAAATCAGAAGTTAGTGGCTATTCCTTGGACTGCCAAACTACCAGGTCACAAAGTACATAGAAGTTATGGGACTACATAAGCTGAGAAGGAGTAATGTGTGATTTTGTCTCATATCCAGTTACCTTACTGACCAGACCAGTAGCTAACAAATACCCTCCAGTCCTTCCAACGCCATTCCCTCAGCATAGCAGAGTTAGAACCTTCCTTTCAATGCATCATGAGCCTTACTTTGATGTTGCACATGAAAGAAGCAACTTGTATTCCCTACCTACAAAAAATCTAGTGCTTACCCTCTTTTCCCATATTTGTGGTCCTCTATATTGACCTCAGGTTGCAATTAATGCAAAATAATAAAATCACAAACTCAATCATATCATCTAATGGCCTATTTCTACTAATCAAACAGGCTCTGATGTAACACATCCCAGGATCACAAGATATCCTCAGGTTGCCACAGCTGCTTGCGAGCAAGTAAAATCTTTTCATCTGCATCTGAAATCTCATCCTTTTGAGCATCCAACACTGTAGACCAAGCATTCCAGTGTAGCGCATCAAGCTGCTTGCTAACTCGATCAATTAGATAACCTCTGTCACGCATAATAACAAGACCATATGGTCGCAGAAGGCGGTCCATCTCTAGCAGAAGATCCTCCACGCTGCAGTCATGATCATAGATATCTGAGAGTACACCCCAGGCATGTAGCAGATCATATGTCCGTGGGTATGTGGAGTATGCTTCACACCTGCACAAGACCATCCAGATAAGAAACGCCATAACAATAATATTGATGCATATTCCAAGAGAATGTTTAACAGCTAATATCAGCAGGTGGATCTCTTGATGCATTCATTGAGTTAACAATTTCTAGCTAGTTCCAAAACAAATCCCCAATTTTATGCATTTCAATTGCAAATGAATAACTTATCCAAGAGCAAACACCCCACTTACTGTGCATCAAGTGACAGATGTATAAGAAGTGACAGATGAATTTACCAATTATGGTAGGAACCAATAAACCCACGATCGTAGACAACTTTGAGACTGTTGGGGCTTGAGTATGGAACCACATTCATCACCCACACTGGCATGTTCATTGCTCTCAATGCTGCAGCAAAACCACCCAAATTGGCATTCATGTCCATTATGTTGCGGATACTATTTTGCTCCACCTGCTTTGCAGTTTTCAGCTGCTTCCAGTAAAACTCCACCCTTCTCTTCCATGCATTCTGCATATAGATGTGCAAAACCCCTCAGAATGCTCAGCTTGCTTGCAATTCAGTTCACACTGCCCCAAAGTCTAAATACATGGCAAACAGACTGCCAACCTGGAACTATTTCCAAAGATGCAAATACAAAAAGTGACTACATGAACAAATCTACCACCAACTAGTGATGGTAACTAAGTGATCTGGTCTAGTTTTCAGGAAAATTTGAAGCAAAGAGCTTACCGAGTTGTCAGCAAAAGCTTTTTCATTGAGACCAAGATCTTTCAGGCGTGGAGGAGGGGTAGACATGCGCTTTGGCCATGGCTCCAAACCCCTTCCAACTGCTTCAACACAGCCACCAAAATTACAATACCTGTTGGATAATCTGAATGCTAGAATGATGAATAGCAAATAGAACTTCAGGTGAATTTTTTTCAGAAAATGTGTCCAAAAGAAGGCTTGGAAAGGCATGCAAAGAGAAAACTGCAGAGTCACAGGGCTAACTGGTGTGAGTTGTAGAGGCTCACATCCAATGAGTGGAGTGATGCAAGTCTTCATAGGTTCTTGCCAGGCTGCATCAATATCTACACTGTCACTGCACACTAGTGGCTCTGTACCTACTTCTCGCTTTTCATAGCACTCATTTGTTAGTGGCTTGGCCCAAATCACAGTCTGTCCATCTTTGGCAGCAATTGTCCAGCACATGCGGCCAACCAGGTCCACCATTTCTTTCCATGTGTTTGCATCTTCTGGATCATCCCGATACACAGGAGGAGATGACCAGGCAAAGTACCCACCAGGCCTTAAAAGCCTATCAACCTCCAGAAGCAGAATACCACCCCGTTGTGCCCAGTCAATTCGACACCGAGAACAGTGGGCCAAATCAAAAGATTTGCTTGGATAAGGAAGTCGCATTGTGCCAAATACACCTAGGGTTGCAGGAATCCCTCTCTCCAATGCGAACTGTATCTGGTTCTGGTGTACATCATTGGGGGCCAAAGACATTGCTAAAATGTCCAAGTCAAGTAAGTAGGCACCAAAGCTTGCCACCCCACACCCCACATCCAAGACAGTCCTTATTTTACCTCCACTGCTGAGATTCCCATCCTTGTTCTTGAGCATCTGTAGGCAAAGCAACGTTCTCACTGTCATGAACAAAACAACATTCATCATCTTCTCCAGATTTAGAATCTGAAGAACTCTAGACAGGAACATTACAAGTTCTATCACAGAACTTCCTGGACAAATTCCAAGCAAAGAGGGAACAATCCAAAACCTGCTTTTACCAGAATATGATCATCAAGTACTTATGTCTTCAAAATAAATTAGTCTGCTTTAACTGCTTGCTAAACTCCATCTGCACAATTCTGATTGACCTTTTCATCTCCACCATCTGTGATGGAAGTGATCAATAAACCAGCCCCTCCTCAGGGAAGAGAAGAGTTGTGCAACTGTTCTCTTAAAAGGAAATTTCTCATTAAAACAGAAGACTGTTCTTTAGATTACCAAGGAGATGAGGAAGTGGACTCCAGATTTTCCCACTGAATCTTTGGTGATTTACCCTATACCACTTATGGTTAGGTAGCACACATAGCTACAGGTCCAACTTACGTAACAAGACCCCATATCACAAACATAATCTCAAACTTATGCAAGAGCACATACCTCACAGAAAGCCCACAGTCAAGCCTCAGAAACTTCCAAGTTTAAAAACACATGGAAATTCAACAGCAAGTGCAGGTGCTTCAAATAGTTTGAGTGCACAAGTTACCTTCCCAAGATGTACAATGTACTTGTCAGCACCATCAGGAAAGTGGGTGCCACCACCTGGAAAGTTGACCTTCTGGTTGTTCACCACCATCCAGTGTTGATCGGATTTCTCAGTTGCAAGAAATGTATGAGGAACATTGGCTTGCCATACTTCGTCCCTGCTTGCTGGCCACCTGATTGGCACCTGTGCACAGGTGCTCCCACTGTGCTATCTCGTTATCATGCAAAGACCAAACAACAGACCCATATTCCCTGTCTCTAATAACTAGCATGAGACCATATTTATGCAAAAGACGGGACATGATTTTGTTTATCAGTGGTGATTACCCAGCCACCTGGGATATCAAAACTTCCTAGAATCAGTGGAGACTCGACAAGCCTCCAGTTCCAGGTCAACTCTATACTAACTGGTGTGAATGATGATTCCAGAGCAAAAGAGTGCTTAGGATGGCTTAGAATGCTCTGCAAGCATTGTGACTGCTGTGTACAAGCAAGAAAGAGACAGTGGGTGATGAGTGATATTATACCTTGTAATTAGGAGGGGGAGGAATCAAGCAGTTAAGACGGCGCTCTGGAGGTGGGCAATGGCGCTCATAGTGTTCCATGAGAGATGTATTGAGCTTGATCTTCATTTGCGTTTGAAGTCGTCTGTCCAGACAGGGGATCAAATCTGTATACTGCGAATCACAAACCTGCAAAACCCCCAAACCTAAAACTCTCAAAACAACTAACTATCCCTGCATAAACATTGTTCAGATTTCATATCTTGTTTTGATTCTGCTCTTACCAAGCAATGAATATTTGCCTTCAACAAACCACAATCATCATCATCATCACAAGTCTGAGATTATTTATTTATTTCTATTGAGAATGAAAGTATTGTATCTGAGCATACTGGGATGGATTTGAGCGGAAGATCATCGGTTCCCTCGTCGTCGCTGCTGCTGCTATCATCTGCTGATGATTCGGATTCCTCAACAGAAGATCTCTCATCTCTTGTATCTTCAATTTCTTTATCATTTTCGTCACTGTCGTTGCTGTCATTCTTGTCTTCTGAGTCATCTTGGCCATCTGACTGCTCGTATTTCTCGTCAGTCTGCTCGTTATTACCGGTTGTAGCCGCCGCCTCCTCCTCCTCTGCTGTGACACGAGCATCGAGGAGCTTCCCCGTATTGTCGCGGAGCTTTGCAGTGAGAGGATGATCGTTCTCCTCCTCCTCCTGTTCCTCCTCCACAGCCGTGACTTCCAAAGCTTTGGAAGAAGAAACAGACCAATCAGAAGAAGAAGAAGAAGAGCCGCGGCCGGCGGCGGCATTATTATCATCCGAGAAACGCTCCTCCCTAATCAGTTTATTCTTGTTGTGAAGCCGATGATATCTGAAGAAAGAACCATGGTAAATGGACAACAACGACAACATTAGAACCATGCTACACGCAATGAGCAGCACTCGCCTCTTCTGCGCGGCGGCCACTCCATCTGCATTCCGCCCCCTCATTCTCTGAGAACTGACTGCCCCAAACATTCAACCGCTTGGTTCTTCTCCGCCCTCTTGTTCTTGCACGTCAAATTCCTACCCGATGCTCAATACCCTAAAACACTGAATTCAACAACATGTGCTCCTCACCAGTCGCAATAGGCAAAATGCTTCCAGTCATCCACGATATAAACACCACTATGTACTCGCAATACATAAGTAATAATGCTTCCTCCGCGTCTGAAAGACTTCAATCAATCTGTAAACCTGACAAACATCCGCATGTAGACGACCACTGCATTCATTCCAGTGCAGTCATGATTCGCGATGTTCGTGTTTTCTCGCCTCCTCCTCACTGACTGAGCGGCTTTAAGAGTCCGGGAAAAAAAAAAAACGGACAAACAAACAAACAAACAAACAAACCCAAAAAAATATTTTTAAATCCCAAAAAAATGCCAAATGCTCAGTGCTTCAAAGGACGCAAGGTCGACAACTTCCCTTGTTGTTACAAAGCTATAACTTAACCATCATCGTCTTGGGACTCGCATTTCCTTTTCTTCCTTACACACGCACGCACAGGCAGCAGTGTCGTGTGTCGAATTTGCACGGAATGGAGAGCATGATGAGACAGGAGACGACGACGACCTCGTTTGATCCGCTGATTAGGTTACAGTCTTTTTTTCGCTGGATATATATATATATATATAATCTTGACAAGTGCTTTTTTGAAATTCTCAATTGCCAGAATACTTCCATATTTAGATTGCAACCAAATTTGGCTAAATATTCCTGTACATGATCGCCATTCTGGCTACATCACAAAATTGACAGGAAAAAAAAAATGATTAGCTAGGTACCAGCCTTTTCTTTTGACTGGCTATACAATAGCCAGAAGCTATATTAAAAATTAAAAGTGCTAATTCAAGTGCATCTATAAAAATAAAATCTCAATAGCCACATTTTGACTAAAATTTAGGAAAAACAGCCAGATTCCTATACATGGTTCAAGTAGGCAGCCTCAAACTTATAGATAGCCAGAAAGCTAAAAATTTATAAAAAAAAAAGTTCTTAAATGAAGTGTTTTTTGGAGATTCTCGATAGCCATATTTTGATAAAAATTTAAGAAACTTTTCCAGGTTGCCACTGCACCACATACATTGGTTCTTCAAAGTAGGTAGCCCAAAAAAAAGGGGGATATTTAACAAATTTTGCTTTCATATTATTTAACTAGTAGCCAAATTTGGCTTAAATATCCGTAGGTCATCGCCATTTTGGCTACGTCACAAAATTGATCCCCACAAAAAAAGAGGAACCTACCTACTTAGGGAGCGAATCGCGCAAGCGCTATTTACGCTAATCAAAGAGTAGCCCTGGCGGCGAGCCCAGAATAGCCAACCCCACCACCCCACTAAAATTACCCAATTCCATTTAAGCGGTTGTGCATTATTTATTCTAAACTGGTAGTAATAAGTAAGTGGGGTCAAACGCCAGAAACAGCTCACTTCTGGCTGGCTGCCTGGCGGGGTGCCTGGAACTAAAGCAAAGCAGGGGTGAGAGTGGTAAGTGGGTCGGTGGGTGGGGTGGGTTAGTGGGTAGGTGGGTCTGGATGGATAACAAATGATTTTTAATTTTCTCGTTGTTCAGATGGGGTCCCCATTTGTACAGTTGCCCGTCCTCTTCTGTACTCGTAGAAACGGGCAGCGGGCAAGCTTTCAGAATGGAACGAGGTGCCAGAGAGAAAAAAAAAAAAAACGGGTAGGCTGCTCACCCTCTTCATGGCACGGCACTACATAGCATAGGTACGTGTCAGCCAATTCTGCTCTTGGAATCAGCTAGCCCAGTTCCACCTGTTCCAATCTTGGAATGTGGCAAGTATATTAGGGCACGCAACTATGCCAATTCTGGTCTCAGAAATGGTCAAGTAGGAGCAGCTGTTCCACCTTGGAAAAGTGGTAAGGTGTGTCAGGGCCAATAATCAATCGATGTCTCCATTCACATTAATGAGAATTCTATTTATAGGATTTTTGTTTTCCTCAATAATGTAACGAGCCAACCAACATCCACGTCCATCCCATCCACATTTTTGTCATTTAACATCCAACCACTAGGGAGGATTCTTTAAAAACTTCATCTAAATACAATTTTTTTGTGCAATCCTTCAAATTTGGATGAACCAGACAATACATCCACAGAAATGTTGGAAATGGGTTGGCATTGGATAAAAGTTGGGAAAAAATACCGCCAACATTGCAAAGTTTCAGGGCAGACTGCCCCCTCACCAAAAACTTTCTGAGAATGCCCAGAAGTTTCAGGGCAGACTGCCTCCTCACCCCCAAAAAAACAACTTCTGGGTATGTCCATAAGCTTCAGGGCAGCCTAGCCCGCTCATCCAAAAAATTCTGGAAATGCCCAGAAATTTCAGGGCAGCCTGCCCTCAGGATGACAATCTATCTCCAATGCTGGAACTTTTGGTGTTGAGTTTCTCTTGACTCAATCCATTGAAGTCCAATTTCTTGAGTTGCCAAATGTCTTTTGTAATGTTGCCAACATCACCCATTTGGCAAGTAAGATTGGAGAAGGGTTGGAAGTTGAAGCTCTTGCAAGCATTTTGCAAGACCTACGGTAACAATGGTCGAAGCTCTTTAAAGCATTTTGCAAGACCCATGGTGACAATGGTCAAAGCTCTTTAAAGCATTTTTCAAGACTCATGGTAACTATAGAAATGACAAACATTAAGAGGTTGGCAAGGAGCATTTCATTTCATCTATTGATGTAAATGTAGCTTAGGATGAAACTATGTGACAAAGGATTTTATACTTAGGTCTCCCAACCCAATGTCAAAAATGTCACAAATTTAGACATTATGCCAAAGCATGTGCATCATACTACCCAACCTGGAAGCAAGGGTTCTCTTTGGTCCCAAAATGTGATGTAGACTGCCTGCCCAACAACTTGGTGTTAAAGAGTGATGAACACAAAGAATGAAGTGGTTCACAATAGTTGAGATGGAGTTGATTTGAATTCCTTTGGAAAGAAATAAAAAATGAGGCTTCATTTGCAAAGTCTCATGCTACCAACTTGTAACCTCATTGTTTTTTTCCCATGGGAAGCAATACATTCTAGTCCATAAGGCCAAATAAAGAAGACATGACAACGGTGGACACTAGGAAACACAATGAAGGCCACAAGGTATAATTTGGAATTAATATAGACCAAAAAGAAGAAGAACATAACTTGGACAAATGAGAACCCCTTCAAGAAACTAAAAGCATTACATGGGAACTAAAAGTTTTTAGTTCAAAATAAAACTTCATTTCCCCTTGTGAACAAGCAACCAAAAAATGAAGAAAAATGGCTATTCACAAATAGCAAAAAGGTCATAAAAAAAGAACTAGAATTTCTAACTTTGTTTTTTAAACGTGCTCAAGGTGTGTAAAAATCACACGGTCCTAAACCAAAATCTCACAATTCTCTTTCCTAATGGATCTATTAGTCCTTGTGGCACAACCTACTACAAATTCACCATCAAGTCATGTGTTGTTCATTGAAAGTGCATTTTAGAAAAGAAAAAAAAAACCTATCTCATGTGTAAAAAGGAACAAAAGATAAACAAATTCCACCAAACTTGTCCATTCATTCTTCTCAAAATTGGGCCTCTTCACGATTCCTAATGGTGACCATCAAGTTAGAATATGGTTAGTCTTGACTAAAGATGAAGGTAAAAAACTTGTCATGTTTTGTCTCAAGCATAATGACCTCCTTAACCTCCCTCTAGATGTTAAACTAGAAGAATAACAAGACTTGGAATGGACTAAATTCTCTACCCAACCTCTGGTGCTACAATGTGTTCCAATGGCTGTAATGGCTCCAGAGAAAGTATCATAAAATCTCCCACAAACTTCAATGAGTGGGATGACCTCAAATGGGCTTGACAATGGAATGAATATGCAATCATGGTAAGCCATGAGTGCACAATCTTGTTTTTCACTCCAACCACAAAGCTCAATGGTGAAAATTTGAAAAGATCCAAACTTAAATGGTTCAATGCCAATGAACTAAACAACTTTGACAATTTAGTCCTCCATGCCACACTAACTTAGAACCTTTTCATGAAGTAATTAGGTTTCAATGTGGGAGAAAACTAGATACAAAAATGGAAATCCAATGTGAGTTTTTCACCTCAATCCCTTCAATCCCTTCTTAAAAAACTAATGCATGTGTTCAATGTCCCCATTTCATTCATTAGATTTAAATGCAACAAAGGGATTGATCAACCTCATTACCCCTTAATCTAATCTGAATGATCTTTAAACCCATCACATTAACATCCCCTAGTGTGAAGGGCTTTGGCTCAAGATGAAATTATTCTAAATAAAAAAAGTTGTGTGCTTGAATATATATTTTGGATCCAACGTGTAAATTATCATCCTTCAAGAACTTCACCTAAACAAAAATGAGTATGAAAGGTGGAAGCAAGCCTTCATTGAAAATCAACATTTAACTAGGTATACATCACAAATTTCCTCAGGCAAAATTTCAATATGATTATAATGAATCATTAGATTTATGTTATTATTAAAAAAAATTCACATCATCGTTGTGTGTTTTTCACTTTATTTTTTTATTGTTGATAAAATTTTTGTTGAAAATATATGAACATAATGAATAATGGTTTTGACTTATTAATTCCATGATTATGATGATGAAAAGAATAATGATTATTCATTTTACCATAATTTTCACGACACAAATGTAAAATTTTATCATTCAAAGAAACTTAGAATTTATATCATTTTAAAGAATAATTATGTTTATGTTGATACTATGATAATAAAATATAATTTTAACATTGGTTAAAATAACTAAAAAATGACATTTGATCCAAACTACATTATATATTAGTTCCCATTATTTTTCCCTAGGGAGTTTGTAATGTACTACCTTAGTGTGGCCTTGAAACAAGTTCATGAATGGAATGTTGCACTATCCAAAACCAAGAGAAAAAAATATGGGACCTTGTTGCATTTCCACTCCAAAAACAATTCCTCACTAAAGTAGAATTGAAAAAATATCCCACAAATGAGCGAGTCAAAATAATCCTTTCTAATTCTCAAACTCGTCTTGTTGAATTTTTAAAAAAAGGCTTAGTTTTCCATTCCATGAATTATACCTTCACATGCCACCACTATGGGGACACCTACTCCAAGATCTTTTTTGATTACCAAATACAAAGAAGAACATAAGAAATCAATAATTAAGGAATTATGGACAAGGACAAGGTCCTTGCCTAAAAAAAGATTTACCTTCATACATTCATAATTTATATGTTAAGTTTTATAAAGCATGTCAACACAACCAACTCATCCAACAAGCATGTGTAAAATGTTGGATTAGTGTGCCCACCAAAATCACATCAAATATGAATGTGTCCATATGCAAAGACATTTTTTTGAAGGAAGTTCAAAAAGTGATCAAGTCCCTCCCAAAGGGTAAAGCACTAAGCCTTGATGGCATTCCAATAGAGTTTTTCAAAATAACATTTTTGAACATGTCAATAAAAGTATATAAACCATCAAAGAAATGGGAAATGTGCCTAATGAATTATATCTAACAATGATCATACTCATTTTCAAATCTAGAAACCATTCCAAAATAGGTAATTGGTGCCCCATCACAAAGGTCTTATCTATCGAGCAACAAACTTTCCTTGAGACTAGCGTAAGACCCATGCAAATTGGTTTTGTTGGGGGAGGCACATAATTGATAATATATATTTGGTGAAAGAATCCATGGATTGGGCCACTAAAAGTGGTCAATACCAAGTCATTTTTCTTCTTGACTTTGAAAAAGTTTTTAATCACATATAATGGATCATTTTATTTAAGGCATTACAAAAATTAAACTTTAGTGAGACATGGATCCAAAGTACTTCCTCTTTTTACAATGGAGTTGATTGGATCCCCATTCAAACTTTCCAAATCAATTCGCTAAAGGTGCCCCATTCACCCTACTTATTTTTCTTAGCCACAGATGTTTTGGCTTATGCTTTAAACAACCCAATCTATGGAATTGAAGGATTGAAGTTCCTAGGAGGCTCCTAGGAGGATCAATATTTTGCAAAAGACACAATGTTCTATCTTGTGGGCTCAATTGTTAATTTCCAAAAGGCAAGGGGGGTGAAGGGGTAGGGGGGCCTTACCCTCTTTTACATAGGTGCAAATGCCAAAATAATTGGAATAAACCTACAACTACATAAACATCTTCTAAACCCACATATTACATTTGGGGATAAAAAAATGCCTTGTATGGGTTGTAAAAGGCAAAGGTGTGCAATACTTGGATTTACAAATGGGTTTTATATTCCCAAGGGAAGTCAACTTTGATAAGCTCCTCCTTAACCTCAAGGAAAAACTTGTTTTTTGAACTAAAATGAAGATCATTAAGGTAGGCAAAGCCTTGACAACGAACCAAGTTTTTTCAATTTCAATTTGGTACATCATGGCATCTTGAAATTCAACCTTCAAATGTGTAACCAAATTAATGGTTTGATCAAAAATAATATTTGGAGTGGAATTTTTTTGCAATATGGCCAAAATGAGGTGGGATTCATTAACTTTACTTTTAAAGTAAAACAATTTCAACATCCTAGAACCTCAAGCACAAACTGAAGTTTTGCTTGACAAACTCTTAATCAAAGGTGTCAAGGACATGAAGATTCACAAGAACAAAGGTTAAAGGAAAGGTCTAAGTCTAATTTTCAAACAAGGAACAAGACAAGATTATGTGATTTAAAAATAAGAAACACAAGAAAACATAACAAAAACACAAAATGTGCAAAACCAACATGAAAATGGAAATTTATTATGTGAACATATATAAACATGAATATGAAAAGAATATGACAAGGCTATGGTGTAAGATCATGTTTAAAATTGATGTTGAACATACTAAAGGAAATGAAAAGTTTTATTTCTATATATAATCCTTTGGGGACCTAGTTCAAGGAAGTTTCCAAGGAGGTTTCTATGTGTGCATCGAGTAAAGAAGTTTTTTGAAAACATTTTTAACTAAAAATTAACTATGGATTAACTAAAATTTTATTAAAAGTTATCTGGGACTTAATTAAAAATGGACTAGGAGTTGATTATAGTTAACTAAGACTTAACTAAGAATTAACGACAACTTAACTGAGAGTTAACTAGGAATTAAATCAAATTTAACTAGAACTTAATTAAAAGTTAACTTAAAGTGAACTAAGACTTAACTAAGAGGGAACTAAGAGTCAACTAAAACTGAAGTATGAGTTAAATGGAAGTGAATTAAAACTTAACTATAAGTTAATTAAAAGTGAACTAAAACTAAATTAAAAGTTAGATACAAATTTATTATAATTCATGGATGAGAATCCAAATGAATGAATTCCATGGCAATGGCATCTGTGACAAAAGGCTTTTCACTTGGCTTTGAATGATCGAAGTTTTTGATTTAATGAAAGGTGATCCAATCTCACAAAGTTGACAAAACCCAAAAAACTTTTCCTTCAAATGATAGTTGGTTTATGTTCACTCATAAGTTCAAAAAATATCCTTACACATTATGGAATTTCATTTTAGAAACTTGGATTCGCATCAAATAAGGTTTTTCTTGAATGGAGCTTTGGAAACATAAGTTGATGCATCGATTTTTTTTGGGAAACCCATCCATACTTGCTTCAAATGGGGCATTTCTTAATTAAACATCATATGTAGGATTTGGTAGGATGACAAGATGCACAAGGGTTTGCTATCTATGAAATTGAACAACAAACAAATGGCATCCCCTTAAAGACTTGGATGTCAAATGAACAAAAGACACCATGGTGGGTTGGGTATGCATTATTAATGCAATCCCATGGAACTTAAAAAACTTGATTTCCAATTGTGTGGAAGGAAGTTGGGTGTGCATGAATCTACCTCCAAGAGATTTGCCACTTCATTGGATCTATCACATTTCAAAGGTTTTTATTGTCTCAGTTTATGTTCAAGAATTTTGTTGTGACCTTATATCTTGTGCCTTTTCCTTATAGGGCACATAAACATACATCTTTCACTAATGAAGCTTCAATATGTTTATATTCTTTCCAAGGCCAAAAAATGAAAGGATCCTTGATTTTCCAAGTCCTTATTTCCCACCCTTGTTGGATGACCAATTGTGGTTCTATGGTGAAGGTTTCATCAAACACCTCCAATGGGACATGGGAGAATGGGAATAGGAAAAGAGCCATGTGGTCTTAACATCATGCCCTTTTTTGGATACACTTTGAAAAGAGGTCATAAGTTATGTGTTCATAAGAAGGACCTTAGTACTTCTAAGTTGATGAAATCTCTTATCCAAAAAAGATTCGATGAATTAACCAAATGCCTTTTAACAAGGCATATTTAACACAATGTTAAACCAAGGTTGGTTTGTTTTGCACTTAACAAAGGTTTGCCAATTGGAGCACAATTATCGAAGTTAGGTGAAGACCCACACTATGAGCTTTGCAAAGAGCAAGTTGAAACAACCCAAAACATTGTTTTTTTGACAATTAGGCCATAAGTTTTTCTTAGGAAACCTTTTAAATTTTTGAACTCATTGGGGCGGGGGGGCGGGGGAAGGGGGATCCCTTTTATTTTATGTTCACATGGTAACAAGTATTTTATGGAGAAATTTTCAACCTTGTTAAACGAAAGGAAAACAAGAGTTCGAGCCCCAATATTAACCTATTTTAGACAATCCTTGGATATCTTTCATATTTTCATCATTTTATTTTTTTGATTTAAAAGATGTATTAGTAGGCATGGTAGTTTTTATTCATGTTCCAAGGTATTTTAAAGTGCTTGGAAAGCCATTATTAAAGTTGGTCTTTTTATTTGGCATGCCATTAAGCAGGATAAACAAAAGAAGAAAAAACCATTATTGTAAGAAAGAGTTGAAAATGATTTTATCTTTGAACAATACCATCAAGATATTTTTATCTCAAAAAAAAATCTATTTGTTGAAATATGTCCTTTCCCTCATATTTATTAAATTGTTATTAGGAAAAAAATGTTTCCACCTTCCACTTTTTGTAGTTCCTCCGTTTCTTTCACCCTCCCAATGCAATAACAACTTATGCAAATATGTACCAAAAACATATTTTTAAAAGTACCAACAATGAACCCTAAAATTGGCTAATGGTAATTAATTAGCCAAAACATGTGTAAACCAATGTGGGGGTGGTTATTTAATTTTTAAAATAATTGTTCATTCAACACAAAAATTTAACATGTGAAGAATTAATAATGAAAATTGTGTGAAGTTTATTTATTCATAGGTTTTTACATTTCACACACAAATATCATTCATTGAAAACACATTTAACACATAGATAAATGTGTTGACAAATGAAATATGAACTTATGAATGAATGAATGTCACACAAATTTCACATCTTCCTATAAATCCAGGCATCAAATGTGTTTTCAATGCATGATATTAGTGCACAAAATGTATGAATTATGAATGAACGATTTTTGCATGATTTCCATTACTAAATCGTGATGAAGGTATTTGAAGAAAATAAAAATTCACAAACCATTGGTTCTTATTATTTCAAAACCTTTGAAAACCTTTAGGTTTTTTGAAAAAATCAACAATTATTTAAACAATTATTTGACATTTTCAAAAAGAATGGTAATCATGGCTATATATCATAATTGGGTTTTTGATTTTTTGAAAATTACAATTATCAAACCTAATAACCACCTTAATATCCAATAAGGATGTAGTTTTTGATAATCGCCCCATAATAATGTAAATCTTGTTCATATTAATGCATTTCCAAACCCATGTTATAAGATATAAGATGCACAAAATGTAACTTAAGATATTTGTGTTGTACAAAAATGATGAACACATGTTACATTGTTAAATTGTGCACCACCCAACGTGCCCATATAAAAAAGTTGCATGGAAACTTAGTTTGTGCACAATAAGTTGAATTATGTTGTTAGTTTTCATCATGTGTTCCATATGTTTATTATAATTAATGTTTTGATTTTAGGCAACATAATGGAAGGTTGTTCCATTGTATATAAATGTATAAATATATTCCCATAATATGCTTGTTTTTAGCCTTCCTCTTATGTTGCAATCATAATTAATGTTAAGTTGATGTCAAAAAAGACAAGTTTTTTTTGTTGCATTCACATCAAGAATGTTAACTAATATAAAATCCCAATGGAATCTTGGGTGGCACACAATGTTAAGTCAATATTAAGTTGATGTTAATTGAGTGTTAATTTAAAATCAAAATTTCAAAAACCATTGACCTTACAACAAAACACAATCTTAGGTGGTAACCCATAAAAAAGGGTTTTCAATCAATGTTAAGATAACAAAATGTTTTTTCCCTGGTTCTTCTAAAGTCCATGTTTAAGTAGCCCTCCTCTATCTTTAGGTTCTTTAAATTTTATCTTTAATATTAAATTCTATATACCTACCTTGCTACTCACCCATTCACCTACCTATTTACCTAAGGTCTCTTGGATTTGACAACTTTTCACATGGATACCTACCAAAAACTACCCCCAAAAAGTTTGAATGATAATGAAAAAAATGTTAAAAGTCTACTTTAGATGTAGGCATTAATAGTATCTTGGCATTACATGTATGAATGGTCATTTATAAAGCTAGTTACCATCATAGTTAATGATAGGGTTAAATGTGTGGCATGTGAAATTTGAAATGTTATCTTCGTATTAGGAGACTTACCACTAAGATCTTTAACACCAAGTGTGATTGTAACATAAAAGTTTTAAATATCATTGAATTTTGAATTCCAAGATATGATCATCCTACTATTAATAAGGTAATTTCATATTTTGTCCCATTAAAATCTCCCAAATTAAACACCAAATTGGGTTCTTTGTCCATTGAGGTGATTTTGTGAAGTTTAAACGATGCAAAAACTATTGAATTTTGAATCATTTTTGTGATTGACAATACAATAAAGTTTATAGGGGAATTTGGATTTTATGGTTTAAAAACATATATACCATGTTACAATATTTGCTCAATGGCATAACCCACACTAATGTACACAAATGTTAATTTTGTATCCCATGTTTATTACAATAGGTTATCCACAAATACAATCCTAATAAATCAATTGTCATCTATGAGTTTATGAATGCTTGTATCAAATGGTTCAAATGTCACACGACAAATGCAAAGATACAAAAAAGAAAAACAAGAGACGAGTTTCCCATTTTAGTGTAATTGAATAGTTTTTTATCTTATAAACTTATAACAGTTTCATTTTGGAAATGGTGTTGAATTGCACAATGAACATTAAACAAAATGAAGGTAAATGCACATGTCATTGGCAACATCCAAACATTTATGAAAAAATTAGGCTTTGCATATTTCAAATAAATTGCAAAATGTGTAAATCAAATGTTTGAATGCTAGTTCCAAAACAATGTGCAAACTTCAAAGGATTGAATTATGGGCAATTGATCTTCATCTTGAAGGTCATTATTTCTTGCTAATTAGAATGTTGCACAAACAAGCAATCCTAAGAAAATCTATAATTAGTTCAAAGATTTTAAACATGTTTGGGGGTGGGTGAATTAGAAATTCAATTATAATCTCAAGTGAAATAATTGACTATAATTTATTGTTATTAAAACCGTATTCCACAATATCCATGATATAAAATTTGCCATCAAGTGGGTAACATATGTTCCTCCAAGCTCCAATGTGGCAATTTAAACCCTCATTGGTAAAAAAAGTTTTGGAAACTTAATCTTACCATCCATCGATCATATTTTTTTATTAAAAAATAGGTGTCAATAAATGCTTAAAGGTTGTATCTTATTCTTAATCACCATATAATAGATGTTCAATTGTTACTAAGATAATGAAATCATAGAAAAATGGAAGTCACAAACATGAACGACATGAATTATGAAATCATAACATATCTTAGAGAACTTGATATACACAAGTATCATAATGTAAAACATCTACATAATCAAAAAATATTTTTCAAAATAAACAAGAAGCAATTTGCATCTAGTTAATTATGTTGGTTTCATAAATGGATTCATCAAAGATGAATTCACCTTAACCATTGAAATCAACCTTCAACCACCATGATTTTCATTCATTTTCTATGAACTAAAATTAACCTATGTTTAGAATGCAAATCTTGACATGAATTTCTAAACATCCATTGCTCTATAGAAATGTCCAATGTCATTGAACAAACATATTGGTTTACATTGGTTCATTTGCACATTCACATAGTAACATAATTTTTAAAAAAATTTAGTCAATTTTTCATGTTTTTTTAATCTTTCATTAAAACAAATTCATGATATAATGGAAATGATGACAAAAGTCAATCTTTTTATTTCCTTCACAAACCTAAAAATGCATGAAAATTTCAAGGTTTGCAATGCTTCAATTTCAAATTGGAATAATTTAATGTCCATTGTCAAATGCAACACAAATTGACTCTTCCAATTCATCCCTTGCCATAATTATCAACAAGGTGTTCATTCATTTGTCAATATGTGTTCTTTCTTGTGTCGTAGTTGTTGCAAAATGTATTAATAATGTTTTTGAGCTTACTATTAGTGAAAAGTCATGGATGAAAATGAAGTTAATTTCATGCCCTCAAAAACATGCATTGAAGATGTTGAATCCTAAGAAGAACACAAATGAGATGAAACAAATCTTGCTTCCCAATTCAACATACATTTGACTCAAATGATGGGGTGTTTTGGTTTGAGGATGATTTGTGCTTGGTCAGCAACAATAACACACTCAACCAATGTCATTGATGACACAAAATGAGGAATAACTAAGAGACAAGAGTGTCATCAAGGAACAACAAAATGTCAACAAACAATAACAAGGTGCTGAAAAAGCACATTGAAAACACTTGGGGCATAAGTTATACATGAAATTTTTTCTTTTGGGCAATAGGTGGCACCAAAACATTGAGGGTTGAAGATGTTAGATATGATGTTGGAAAACACCAAGGGCATTAAGAAATTCTTAGTGGATGTTACAAACATTAGAGGTAAACACATTTTATATTTAATATGTTTTTAAACTAATGATCATTGGCCAACATGGTAAGAAAAACATTGGGGTATGTTAACAAGACCAAAAAATTATTTTTGACACAATGAAAGGTGTCAAAAAGGACATTATGAGTGCCAAAAATGTTAATGTTTCAATAAGTGAAAATTATACTTCATATTCTAAAAATAATGACAACAATTTTTGACCAATCTATATGATATTAAAGTTATAGTGTCTGTTTGTCTGTTTGTCTGGGCAGTTTTCGGGCACTGCCCGGGCCAGCATGGACCTTTGTTTTGTTTTGTTTTGTTTTTTAAAAAATAAATAAATTTAATGGGTTTTGTTTTCTGTGTCAGTTAAACTGCCCGGACCTTTGTTTTTAAAATATATATATATATTTATTTATTGATGGGTTTTGTTTTTTGTGTCAATTAAACTGCCCGGACCTTTGTTATTTATTTATTTATTTATTTTTATATGGGTTTTGTTTTCTGTGTCAGTTAAACTGCCCGGACCTTTTTTTTTTTTTGATGGGTTTTGTTTTCTGGGACAATTATTACTCGACAGGTGCATTATGCACCAGGTTCACACTAGTCTATATGATAATTGGATTACCAATGTTTGATAACTGATTATTATTTTTTAAAAAAAATTACTTAAATGAATTTCAAGTCTATTATTGTTTTGACCTTATCTCGATTGATCATCATTAAAATAGTGCAAAATAGCACAAAGCCATTTGTTTTCCCTCCACATGGAACATGCACATTTAATTGACATATTAAGGTTCAAACTTATTCTCAATAAGTTGGAGTGAACGGAAAGCAACCATTAAATAACATTATCCTTTGGTGAATACCAAGGATATAATCTCCTCAAAGATGTACAATGTTCAGCTCAAACATGATGGCAAGGTAGAGATTTATTATGGGTATACCTAAGCTTACTACCTGATGTTGAACAGCACCAAATACTTCCAATTTCCTTCCTCAATTTGGCATTTGAGTCCCAAGCTAAAACTTGAGATCTAAAAGCTTATACATGATCATTAACCTTACCTTTGATGAAAATGTTCAATGTGTGATTATTCTTACCCATATAAAGTAGGCATAAGATGCCTCTTCTAGGTATACCACCTTGTGATTTACAAATGTTTAGGCTTAAGATAATGTTTGCCCTAAATTCCTCCTACATGATACACACCTTATTTTCCTTCATTAAAATAGTCCAAGTTGGTCTCCAGGTCTATTACTAGACCTCTGAATTGTGTTTCCAGCACCACTAATTTCACTTCTCAGCAATGCCTTTGCTATCCATCATTCAATGCCCACCCAACCACAAAACAGCAGAAATTTGATGACAGGTGTGTGCAGGAGCTAGCAAGTAGCAGCTTGGATGTACACACAGGCAGTGCAGAAGAGAAACACCAATAGCATAACTTTAATGTTTCAACAGTAAAAGGATAGGACAAACAAGCAGATTGTGTGTACAACTCCCAAGCTTTTGCTGAGTCTTTTGCTGATCTCACATTCACTTTGTGCTCTTGGATCATTAGATAAGGTGTCACTTGTATAGTTCAGTACATATGCTCTGGAAACAAAAGGCCAACACCATAGTAAACTTAGAAACAGGAGACCAACAACATAGGTAAAAGAAGTGAAGAGAACAAGCAGGCAGCAGGAGGCCAAAAATGAAGCCAAAGCAGGATAAAGATCAAACATGAAGTTAGGAACCCACAACAGGGGAAAACAAAACAAAGAAGAAAACATGCACTAAGAACCAATAGAATGAAAATTTCTTATAAAAATGCTATAGACATTTCAGATCTGAAAACATATCAGCAAACAATGAACATGAAATGGAAACCCCAACCTCATGAACAAAGAAAACAAAAACCACACCAAAACTGAGGAGCAGTTTCAACAACTACAAGAGTCACACTCATGTTCAGAGACTTTAATCAGCAGCGTGTATAGTATCAACCAGCTACTGTAACATAACTATTGACTCCATCACCTGCCAGCAGTAGGTGGAGGTTACTGTCATACATTATGCAATGTAAGTTTCTGTCATGGGAGGCCATGACCAGGAAACTCAGCATTGATGCTGCCTAAAAGAGAACCCCAACAGAACCAAGAAGGAAGAGGAATAACAAAAGAGAGAAAGAAAAACCCAAACAAGACAAGGAAGAAAAACAAGATGGAGAAATTCAAGAGCATGATCTATCAAGGACAAAGTGGGTTTTAAAAAGCTCCACAATTATGATCATTTTGAAGGTTCCAAAGTTAGTGACACAAAAAGGAAAACTTCCTTCCTTAGGATCTGAATACAATAGAAAAGTTACCACTCTTCATCAGACTCATTAAGCTTGCAATTTGTGATACACAGAACTCTTTCAAGCTACAAAGCATTAAGGACCCACATAACTGAGTTGTGACTACTCCAAATTTGGCAGAATCTGACATATTGGAATCCAGATGAAGCATCAAATCATGCAAGTACATGTTCTGGCTGAGAACATGCAAAAATGTCAGTGTTCAAGCCTTTGCAACCTTGAGATATAGCTAAATCTAAGATAATACAAGAGAAGCACCTTTGTTTCACATTGGCTTCCTCTGGATAAACTGACCTTGACTTCCTACAATCTACATCTAAATGACAGAGTGCCATGAGTTGTACAGAGAAGTGGACACCAACACTGAATTACAGGTTCATTGAGAACATAGAAGATTCACAATACATGCTGGTGAATAGGAGCTGTAAGCCCCAGAGCAGAATTCAGCAACAACACTCCTGACAAAGATAATGTCCCGTAAATTGCTCATACTGACCACCTCCTATAATAGTGTCTTCATAAGTATGGAGAACTTCTCTACGCTGATCACCTACTACAAAAGTTGACAATCACATAAGGGGTTAGATGCAAAAAACTACAACACATACACCAGTGAGGTTATAACCGACATAGTAGTAAAAGCTCTTTGACCCTGCTCTGGCCCTGCCTGGTAGCCAGCAGACAATTAACCTAACCAATGACCAATTCAAGCTCCATGTACTACACTCTCCTTGCTATTACACTTGGAGTAAAAAAAACACAACATATTGACACCATTTTCCCTTCAATCCACAATGTACATGACCAGTCTGCGCACAATTCAGCACTCGCACCCTGATGACTTCTGTGGCCTTCCAGCGTTGATGTCAATGGTATCTGGGAGATAACTACACCCACCAAAATCACCCATATAGGTAAAAATTATATCAAAGCCTGGTATCTTGCTACAACAACAGAAAATGGGAACTGCAAATCAATTTCAAGCAACTTTCCTCTCATGTGGGGCTAACTTTTGGATAACTTACATCTCCTCCTCAGTCTCATTCTTCAAAGCATTCTTGGCTATGCATAGAAATGCAGCATCAACATTGTAATCCTCTTTTGCCGAAGTCTCAAAATAAGGTATATTCCCTTTTGAAGCACACCATACCTTGGCCTTCTTCTCAGACACCTACAGACCAGAGGATCCATTCCACAAGTTCAGGCCCCATCATCCCTGTAACCTCAAACCTCAAACCATCTGACCCAGATGTGTCAACATCATGACCCCAAACTAGGAGATGACAGTTACTTACCACTCGGCTATTACCGCTGTCCACATCCACCTTGTTACCAAGAACCACAAAGGGGAAATTCTCTGGATCAGATGGGCTTGCCTGTCCCAAGAAAACAGTCCAAAAATATATTCAGTAACCCACCCACCATAAAAAAGATCCTACACAATAAAAGAAAGTTTTTGCAGAAGAGCTTGCCTGAATGAGAAACTCCTCACGCCAATTGTCAAGGTTGTCAAATGATTTCATCACATTAACATCATAAACAAGGACACAGCAATCTGCTCCCCTGTAGAAAGCAACCCCAAGGCTCTGAAACCGCTCTTGGCCAGCTGTGTCCCATATCTGCCAGGCCAACATTTTCCACAGTCAGCTATGCGCATATGTACATCCGTACCTATATAGGTTACTAACTGCTGCTGATTCGAGTGCAACAGGAAGCAATATTCTATCCTCCAAACCCTAATCCATCTGCCCATGTCCTGGACAAGCTCTAAGAAAGTAGTGAGAACAGTGATAACCCACCTGCATAGTTACGAGCCTATCCTCAACTTGAACTTCTTTAGTCAAAAAATCTGCACCGATTGTCGCCTTGTATTGGTTGCTGAACTTCTTGTTTACATATCTGGTGAAACGCTAAGGAAAAATCTCCCCTAGACATCATTCATTCCGTACACAAAAAAATTCAAAGCAAACAAAAGACATACAAAATAAATAAAATCCCAACCAAACATAAGTTCCGCTGCAAACCCCCAAAATCTCATCCCAAATGAAAGAGTGAGTGAAGATACTGGTTCATCAACGAGGTCTTGCCCACCCTGTCGCCACAACAACAACAGCCAAATAAAATAAAATAAAATAAAATGAAGCAATCCTACAAACCCCAGAAAATCGATGGAACACCATCACCAACAACAACAACAAACGGCTCTTCAACCACCACTTTGCCAAACCCTAGAACACACGTAAAACAACACAACTGCCCCGATCACTAGGGAAATTGCCGGCATCAAAGATGATTTTAATAGCAAGAAAGGGAAACAAACACGAAATGCTTTGCTTACCCACTGTCTCCCAATATAATGACCTTCAACAAGGTCCGTTTCCGAGAAGACATGGCGAGATTGGGCTTTTGTTTTTGGTGTGTTGGACCAAAAACACACACAACGCTTTCAAGGCTCCTTTAACCCTGATCTCGAGATCCAGCAACAGCACCAACAACAGTCAGTGACTCCTTCTGCTTACTTACACTTCTTGTTCACTTGGAGGCGCTCGTGGATTGATGATGTGCACCCTTGTCGACTGCCGTGCTTGTGCGGGAATGGACAGAGAGCTATCGAGCATCGAGGAAATACGCAGCAGCGGCAGAGAGAGAGAAAGAGAGAGAGAGAGAGATGGTAGGTACCTACCTGTTGGGAGTAGGTAGGTAGGTCTTGATTCTCTCTTGCCTTTGTGCTGGCCGTCTGCGGGACAGCCAACGACCTTGCACTGCTGTCAACAGCCTCGCTTTTCTACCGACCGTACGTAGCTCTAAATGCCCAATCTTAGCCGTCCATCCTTCAGAAAAGTTCGGACCAGTGATTTTATTTTTAAAAAATTTTTTGGCGAAATTTCACACCATGACTGGCGAAAAAAAGAAAGCGGTTGCAATTCATAGTTTTTTACGCTTGCGAAATTTGGCGATTTTGTTTTTCCAGAAAATGACAAATAGCACGAAATTTTAGTGATTTTTAAGGGATTTTTTTTTCACCTTTTTCCGAAATAGAAATAATTATATTAGACCTAGGCACTTCCTAAGTCGCCACTTGTAGTAACAGTAGTACTTGTGTAAAAGATGCTACTGGCTACAGCCCACCTAGGACAGTCGCCATTAATGGTAATTAATGATGGGGGGATCCTTGCCAGTGGATGTACTTGAGGAATTTGAAAAAAAAAAAAAAAAAAAACCCTTGTGTTTGATTGTTATTAAAAAAATAAGGATTTTAAAAAAAAAAAAAAAAATAAATTTAAAAATGACTTATGTTTGAAATGATGTATAATAAATAAAATTAATATAATTAAA
>Ga0116231_10002544_pt1 | contig 38212 bp, 18 predicted proteins | sample S1TSphgellanicum_2_FD_89695 | JGI IMG/M metagenome (GOLD analysis project Ga0116231, IMG submission 89695) | Host-associated microbial communities from peat moss isolated from Minnesota, USA - S1T2_Fd - Sphagnum magellanicum MG | ecosystem: Host-associated > Plants > Peat moss > Unclassified...
AATAAACAAAAATACAAAAGTGAAAAAGAAACACTTTATTTTTGTTATACAAAATAATAATAAAAACAAAAAACACATATGAATAAAAAATAAAAAAGATAAAAGTTTTTAAAAAAAAACTAAAACATGAACCAAGTTTAAAGAAACAGGGGACCATGTCCGAAGGTCACGGGTACCCACTAAAAAATAAAAATAAAAATAAATAAAAATAGACAAAAATGAAAATATACAAAATAAGAATAGAAAAAATAAAAGCATGAAACAAACATAAACAAAAAAAAAAGTAAAAACACAAAAACTATTAAAAAGGAATGGAAACAAATGAAACAAGGAAAGGGAAATATGGTAAAAAAATTAAAATTTTTTTTTTTACAAAAATGAAGAAACCAAATAAAGAGTAAAAAATTTAAAAAAAAAAAACTTATAATAATGAAAAAAAACCCTACTTGAAAAAGAATGAGGTGTGTCTTCTTTCTCCAAACTTCAAACTTGCATCCAAATAAACAAAAATATAAAAGTGAAAAAGAAACACTTTATTTTTATTATACAAAATAATAATAAAAAACAGAAAACACATTTTTAAAAAAAAGATAAAAGTTTCTAAAAAAAACTAAAACATGAACCAAGTTTAAAGAAACCATCATCCCTCCCATCATCCATCCCCTCACCCGTCCCGATGACGGCCATCAGTGCTAGCCTTTCCCTGGCGAGTAGGTGAGAAGGCAAAAGGAGGCCCAATTGCAACCCCACACAAGGATTGACTTTGCAAATAACTCTGTTGTTCCTTCTTCATCAAGTCCCTGTTTTCTTTCTTTTGAAACCAGAGAAGAAGTCAAGGAAACAAAAAAGAGAAAAAAAAAAACAAACCCTCGAACATAAGACCAGAGTATTCAGTAAGCACCATTGTTGGGTGGGCACCAGAAATTGGCACCAAATCCCTTATCCAGGCGATGCTTAGTTCTCAATTATCAGAGAACCAGTTCTAACTCTGATAATAAGCATGGTTCTCAAATATTGAAAAAAATCCATCACCACCCATGAAACAACCTCTCCTATTCACAGCTCCTATTAATTAGATGAGGTGCCTTCGAATTTTTTTAATTTTTAATATTTTTTTGATAATTGGTCCATCACTCCAAAAAAAAAAGAAACTATGGAGGCTCCATGAAATTTGTCTTCTCAAAAGACTTCCTCTCCATTTTTGGCCTGGGCTAATACCCTTGCAACAATCACCCTACCTATTCACAGTGCCCGAAGGTCACGGGTACCCACTAGTTCATCTATGATGGTTTCCTTCTTGGAAGCTTGATTTGATGTTGTAACTTGGTAAGCCTTGTAATACTTGATGTCCATACACAAAGTGGAAAGATACTCATGCATTCCTTTTCTTCTTTGTGTTCAACTGCCTGTAAAGAGCTTGAAGGAAGGATCTGAGAAATATTACCTATGTATCTCTTTATGGGGAAGAAAAAAAGAAATCCCTCTAACTGGATAACTGTTTTTTTTTCCCGATTTTGTGAGGTTAGTGATCATGGACAAGAGGACTTAGCCAAATTTGGCTACAGGTCAGGTAGTAAAGTAGAAAAAGTTTTGGAATCCTGTTATATTTTGGCTACATGCTAGAGCCAATTGTCGAAACCTGGGCAATTCCAAAAGGATGTATTAACTTTTCCTGTTGGAAAGTCCTTCTTTTTATCTCAAGACACTTGGTCCATTTTCACCAAGTGATAGATAGGTCATGAGTTGACCAAAATGGGCTTTTGGGTGGAAGTATGATTGAATAACCAAAAAATCATCCCATACAACAATTTTCCATAGTGTTCCCACAAAGTATGAAACACAAAAAAATATGCCAAAAAAAATCTGGGCGAATAATAAGAGAACTCCAATTTACATTAAAAACCTTCTTGAAACCCATTTGTACTTAGATTTGCATGTGATCGTTTGATCTTTGTATCATATCTTTTGGAGTCAACAAATGTTCAATTGAATATTTAACCCAATACATCATGTTATAGTATAAAATTTAAATGTTCAAAAAAATTTAAACATCCTTAAAAAAAAAGAAAGAGAATGAATGTATGCAATATGATTATGTAATTTCACAATTGTTTTGTTGCAACCTTAGCTTTCAACTAGGTTGAAAAACAAAGAGAATTGGGTTGGGAGCAAGGCTATAAGGCATGAAATGAGTCAAAGCAAGTAAATGGAACTGGTAGGGCCCCTGCATCAAGGAATGGATCAAGCCTTGCCAGGCAAGAACGCCATTCCATTAGGTGACAACTGGTTGTACCAGAGCCCGTCCATAGCATAACCAGTGTTCCCCACCATTGATTCACTTCACTCTAGTGTTGCCCACCCTTCGATTCATATCACAAGTGGAACTAGCAGATGACCACCTATTCCACATAAGGGAAAAACCCTAAAGAGTATCCGAATAAGACACCAAAACCAAGTTCTGTACCAAAAGCAGCCCATTGCCTTTTTAGATGGGTAATAAAAAAATCTTCAGGTTTTGGCCCCACTTGTGTACACCTCAAGTTTAACAAACCAAACACGCCATCAGTAGTTCTATTTCCAGTCGGTGATTTTCAAGTGATACTATAATGGTACATTCACACTGGATGTTAAATCAATGTTAAATGTAAATCTAGGTAGCATCATCCTAGGTGGCACCCAATGTTAAATGGCTGATAGCTTAATGCAAAGTGAATGTTAGTTTAATATAAAATCTTCATGATAAGTAAGTTGAAGTCTTAAATGACTAGTTTGGTGATAAGGGACTCAACACTAGAGTCCCTGACACCAAGTGCGAAGGCACCTTAAGTATAATCTCACTAGTGAAGAAAACCTCACAAGAACATATTATGCAAGAGTCCCGTTGTCAGCAACTTAGCAAGCTGGATACCATTCCGTTAGGTGGTAGCAAGTTTTTCCAAGGATCCCCATTCCAACGCATAGCCAGTTTTCTGACCCCGGGATTCACAATTCAAGTGCATTCTCAATCATCCATTCACAAACACTTACTGACACTGACACCTCTAAAAGTGGAATCCAAAATTTTGTTACCCATAAATTTTTCTTAAAAAAAAACATCATAATAAGACCCGAAACCAGTTAGGATCACAAGAAAAGCTGATGCTATTCGAGTGCAAAATCCAATGGAAATGTTATGATAGAGATTTTATACTTCATTCTTTCCATACTCAATGTGGATCATGAATACCCCCCCAAGATGGGTTAGGTTAGATAGGGTATAAATACAATAAATACGGTCTAAGTTATTCATGTTCTACTTCTTTTGTTAACATGGTTGTCAAAAGATGGGGATTTATTAGATTGGACATAAATACAATAAATACTGTGGAAGTTATTCATGTTTTACTTCTTTTGATAACATGGTTCTCAAAAGGTAGGGATTTCTTAGATTGGGTATAAATACAATAATTACGGTCCAAGTTATTCATGTTCTACTTCATTTTCTAACATGGTTGTCAAAAGATGGGGATTTATTAGATTGGGTATAAATACAATAATTACGGTCCAAGTTATTCATATTCTACTTCTTTTGTTAACATGGTTGTCAAAAGATGGGGATTTATTAGATTGGGTATAAATACAATAAATACGGTCTAACTTATTCATGTTCTACTTCTTTTGTTAACATGATTCTCAAAAGATGGGGATTTGTTAGATTGGGTATAACTACAATAATTATGGTCTAAGTTATTCATGTTCTACTTCTTTTGTTAACACAGTAGATGGGGATTTATTAGATTGGGTATAAATAAAATAATTACGATTTAAGTAAGGTTTGGAGAGCACTTAGTTGTTGAAGGATGTATAACGGAATCTAAATTAGTCTACTCGGAGTTGAAAAGAAGTTGGCAAATGCCATTTGTAGGAGAATGCTCTATATCCGATGCTCATTGTGCAGACTGGAGAGAGAGCGCATTGTTGTACAATGTACACAGACTCTGTTGCCTGAAAAGTTGAGACTTGACGCCATTAAAGGGTGAAGAGACTTGACTATGCAATTAGTAGTACATAATCACTGACATAACCCTGGACTAACTAAGTTTTTACCGATTATGATAATTACCTGATTATTAACTGTGTTCACTTCAGGTTCTTGCATTTCTTTCATGCACTTTTCTAGTAGACCTACTTATTTGTTTTATGATATTTGAGAATATAGTCTTGAGAAAAACTTGTTGTTGGGCAAGGAGAGAGCTGGATTGTTGTAATTTTCGTGCTTTTGTTGTGGCCCCGCTAGAGACCTTGATCATTCAAGCTCAAGGTCCCAGAGAATTCAGATGTCTTGGATTAGAGTGATTTTCAAAACTTAAGCCAGATAGACCCTACACAATTGGGAAATCCAGCACAATTTTCAGTCAACTCTGAACTTCTTCTTCAGCTGCAGCAGATTATCTAACCCACCCAAGTGCACCATCCATTGGAATCTATTTATGACTCCGTTGTAGTTGTTGACCCACCCCTACAAGGGTGTTACCACTTTCATAAATCTTTTACATCCAACTAGCACTACCTAAGTAAATATCCAAGTAAATATCTTGGGTAGTGGGTTAGTATAATTACAAAATAGGTAGGGCATGAAAGTGGTTATTGTGTAGGTATGTATATGTAAATAAGTAATACACTCAATAGTTACTAGGTGGGTAGAGACACATGTGAATGGTTAGTACATAGCTAACCATAATTACAATTGTGGTTAGCTTATAGGATAGAAATACAACCAAAAAAGTGTTTCCCGTTCACACACCATTCATCTTCCAGGGTGCACTGGCGTGTGCTGTTTGATTCTTACCATTGGCTTCAACCTTTGTAAACTAGCTAACAAAAACAAGCAGCTGATTGCATAAGTGATATCTCAATGACAAGTTTAAACAAAATCACAAGAAATATGATCGAAATCACGAGAAAACATGGTAACATATAATAAACCCATCTATGTAAAACTATGATGAAACTATGTATACATGGTATGGTATAACCCAACTATGTAAAACTATGATGAAACTATATAAACATGATATGGTATAACCCAAGATGAATTTTGATGAAAAAATTGTAAAGAAAAGGGCAGCTGCTAGGTTTCCTCCAACTGTCAGTTGCAGATTGGCTTTGGAGTTGAAGCCAAAATTGTATCCCAATTTCCCAAATATGCAAAGTCTCTTTTCCCCTTGTTGGATGGGCAAAGCCATGCAACAAAAAAAACTCACTCACAAGTCCTTTACCTACTCTGACAATCCAATTTTGACTCCCAAACTGACTGACTGACTGACTGACTGACAGAAGAGGAGAGAACCTGGGGGAGTGGCCAAAAGATCTTCTCCAAAGTACTTTTGGCTATGATGATTGCCTACTACTCTACTTCTTTTTAAGAGCAGCAAAAGTTGGAAATGGCATGCAAGCAAAAATGTTTGTACATTGTACATCATCCCCTTATGGGTTCTGAATGAATATCCTGGTCTTTCTCTGAATTCATTAATGAGCCGAATAAGCAGCTTGGACTCTAGAGAAGGCAGTCTCTAGGAAGGAACAAGGAACAATGTATATATGTCATCACATGTTGGTGACATGTTGTTGGAGGTCAGCTTTTGGTGCTTTTTGTGAATGAATGAATACACCACTGTGCTTGGTAGAAGACATGGATATAGAAACCAAAGTAATGAGGACACGCAAGGCTATTCTATGCATGGTCTCCTTACTAGAGGAGGTGGTGATGGTGGTGAGGGGGTTCAAAACATGGTGGGAAACTACCATTGTTGTGTTGGGTGGGAATCCCTTTTCAAACTTTTCAAATACCATCTTGGTCCTGATATTAGGGTCTAAGGCTGATTTTTGACCCATGCTTGACAAGTATATACCCATAATATTGAGAACACCCTTGGGGAACACATTGAGAACTTAGGGAACATATTGAGAGCCTGGTGAGAACCCATTGCAAATTTGAAGGGAACATGTTGGGAACACAAAGGAAATATGCAAAAAAATCCTGATGCAAAAAGTGGCACTTGCGGATTGTGATATACACTAAACCTTGATTGATGAATCAAATAAATTTGCTCACATTGTTTAGCTACAAAGTAGATGTGTTTCAATAGAATTACAATTCTAATCATAATAATCAATTAAAACTCACATGAACAAAAAATAGTCAGGAAGGAAGAAGGGCTTAAAACCTTTTATGTTTGTCTTTCTTTGGCTTGTGTTATTGAAATGATAATATCAGGATATAGTAATTAGAAGTGTGGTGGAAGTGAGCATGTGATTTGTGTTCTAATGTGCCATGCATATGAACACAATCACATATTTACTATTGAATGCAGCTTTTGTATGTATGTTCACAATGTGTATATACAACAAGCCAAAGTTTGGCTAAGTTTCCTTTGAAAACAACATTGAGGAATATGGCAAAGCATCTCACAAGGGACATCAAATATTCAATGAAACATGATTCCACAATATCAAATATAAAAACTTGACCATGTCATTGTAACCATACTAATGGAGACAGCCACAATGCATTCTATCATGATGTAACATGGATGAAACAATGTCGAATATGCTATGCTTAAATTTGTAAAATTAAGATTTGTCTACTATAAACTTAGGATCAAGCCTTGTGCAAATAGTCAAACACACAAATCATTAAGATCCATTTGGAGGTATGAGCTTGGATTGTAAACACTAGCCATGCCCAAAAAAAATTTGGCCAACCTAAGGTGCCTTCGTGGCCAAATACTAAACCGAGGTTTAAGAAGCTTCCACCATGCTTTTTGATCAAGATGGAAAGTCAATCCAACAAAAGCCCCTCAAAGAATTGGGATGGAGATGGTTGGTTTGATTAATGGAAGGTAACCATTAACTGCTGAATTGTCAACATGATTGTTAATGGGACCATGTGATTACACACTTCAACTCCACCGACTCAAAACAATCCTAGTGATTCAAGACAAATTCTAATAACATCCCATCATCTTGTACATGTAGCCTTCATGTAATTTGCAATGGGACCAACACACACACACGCCTTCCCCGGTGTTCACATGCCATGTCTAATATTGGGCATCCCCACAATGGAGAACAAAATTTGAAGCACACAAAAAAAAGTAATAATTTTTTTCACGAGGCCTTTTCACTTATCAAATAGTAAATTTTTATATACGAGCAGAGAAAATGGAACCGACCAAACTCAATCTCCAGTTCCAATGCAACAGAGCATCATACGAATCTTTTACTGCACAAAGTGATCATGTTGTGTGAGTGACAAAGCCCAAGTAAAACAACAAAAGGACCCATGCCATACAATCATGAATGAGTGGGGACCATTCTACGACTAGTGATGTCACCCCACGCCAACCCCCATTTAGCCCTAATTATGACCTACAAATGAACACACACACACACACACACGCACTCGTATCAACTCGACTAATTAAATAAACTAACAACGGCAAGCTGGGGACTGACAAACACACTCACAATCACACACCCCATGACACCAAACACATAATAAGTAAAGAATCCGTAAGCTGGGTAGTATGTGATGCAGGCACACTCGGAGTACACTCAATACTATTTTAGTATATCTTACTTCATAAGCAAAAGGCCGTTCCCGAAGAGAATTCCCACTTTGGAGGGTCAACTTTAATAGTTCCCAAGTTTTGTGTTTTCACATCTCCCTTGGTTCCCATCTCATGTTTTCATACAAGGCATGAAAACCCAATTGCCACATCTCCCTTGGTTCCCATCTCATGTTTTCATACAAGGCATGAAAATCCAATTGCCATTGCAATGTGTGAAAACCCAGTTCCCATGTTTTCATGCAAGGCATGGAAACACATACGGTGGCGGTAGCCTAGGGTCAGCTTTCAAATTGACAAGACAATTTATTTTTTCTTCTTTCAAAAAATTAATTCTTTTTTTTAATTTTAAAATTATGAAAATTTTCATGATCTATTGTGATATTATTATATGAGGAATGAAATTATTCAGATTCTAGCTTGCAATAATTATGATGGTTTTCCACACGGCTGTTTCATATTTTCACAAAAAATAATTTCACTATTTTAAAGATTATTTAATGACGAAACTGACCCTAGGGTAAAGTATTCCATCCTTTCCATTTGAGGCATGAAAAAACCATGTTTGTTACCATAGTAACAGGCTAAGTTCAACATCTAAGTGTCAAATAAATAAATAAATAAATAAATCTAGGATATTCTAAAATAATCTCTACTTTTGTGCACAAATGTGTGTTTCTTGAAAGAAAAATAAAATTGGGAAATTCTCAACATTTTTGAAAATAATATAAATTTTTTGCAGAAGCTACTCAAAGTAAAGTACTATTAGTAGGTACACTTCCCAAGAGGCTAATCTCAAAAATCAAGTTCATGTTTTTGTGCCTTTGTAATAAGTTCTTATGTGTGCTGTTTAGTTGCACTTGAGTTTTTATGACTTGAAGGAAAGTGCAATGATGCTTTTGCTTGAGCTGCCATTCACTCGCTTGATCCCTTCCCCACTGTGCATTGGATCCGCTTCATTTGTCATCTGCATAACAAATGCCCAAAAAGGTTGAAGATCTCCAAAGAAACTGGTAGGTAGGTTGTTTTTCACATGAATCATCACATAGTTGAGCATCATCAGATCACTTTGATACAAGCAAAAGCATGGCCGAAGAAGAATACTATGATATATTACTATTCCAAGAGTGCAATTTGCGGCGGCACGTGTAGTGGGAGGTCTGTGATAGTTGGCTCGTTGGCTGGCTTTTTTTGTATGCTGTCAGAGAGAACAGGTGAAATGGAAACAAGCCACAAATTCCGTGAACTCGCTCCCCTAAATAAAGAATCGAATAGAGAAGCTGCAAAGTCAAGATCATGACAAGCAAGGAAGCTTGTCTCCGCCCCCCCCTCCCCAAAAGAATCAGCTAAGTAGTCAAGTCAAGGAAGTGAAAGAAAATGCCAAACTACTGAAGGCCATAATTAGATCTCTTTGCATTCCTCCACAAAAAGAAAGGGGGTGAAGATCATGAATGGGTGTTTAACCATTTTCTTGTTGTTTTTGTCACTTTCTTCCTTATCATCCAAAATATCATAAGCAATTCTTCTACAAAACTTTGTTTTCTTTGTGTGTGTGTGTGTGGAGATGATTGGTGTTTACAACAACCTTTTATCTTGTTGTTAGTGTTTGTATTGGTTGGCCTCTTTCCATTATCCAAAATATGATGAATGGGGAGAGATCATGGAATGGATTTAAAAAAATGTTCTTCTCATCATTGTTCCCTTTTCACTATCCAAATTTTGATCAATGGGGTAGATGAGGAGATGGGTTTTTTTTTAATTAAAAAAATTAATTATTATTATTCTTCTCATCATTGTTAACCCCTTTTCCATTCCTCCATAATGGAGCATGATTGATTAAAGATGATAAGAAGGTTTTTATAAAACTTTTTCATTCTTCTTTCTCATTGTTGGTTGTTGGTCCCTTTCCATTAACCAAAGTCATTGAAGATTGTGATGGGTTACAAAACAACCAATGGAAGATGATGATGATGGGTTGGTTACAAAACACTTCATTCTTATTCATATTGTTTCCCTTCTTTCCATCTTCCAACATATGATGAAAGGGACACAATGGATTACAACAAAACTTCTTTTGTGTCTATTTATCATTGTTGCCTCCCTTTCCCTCTTCCAAAATATGATGAAAAAGGAAATAAATGTCAGGTTACAAAAAAACCTTTTTTTTTTTTCTTTATATTTTTCATTGTTAGGCTACCCCTCTCTTTCCATCTTCCAAAATATGATCTACCTATATTTTAATCATCCGGACAGGTACAAACAAAAGAGTGGGGAGCAAGGAAACAAATGCTACTACACAAAGCTTCCAAAAGAAAAAAAAGACCAAAGGCAACCCCCCCCCCCCCCCCCCCCCCCCCCAACACAAAGCACACACACACACACAAACAAAGGCAAGAAAACCCAAAAAGGGGTAAAATTGACACATGGTCACACATGCGTGCACAAATTTTGCATCATTAGCTTCTTTGATCTTGCCACCATCTTCAAACAAACACAAAGAGCCATCTACCAAACTGTCAAGCACAATAAATGAAGCTATAAAAAACACCCTTTGAAATCAAATTTTGTCTTCCCATCATCTTTTCATGTACCCAAAAAGAGCTTTGACATTTGATGCTGATCATAGTACCATTATCTTCTCTTCCCACTACAATAACTTCCCCTTGCAACAACAAGATTTTCCAAAGAATTCATTCATTTGAAATTCACATTAAAACCCAAGAAAATTCACACCTCCAAGGTGTAAAGAGAAACCAAAATAAATAAAATTACAGAGATATGTAAATAGAGAGGAAACAAAATTGTTGCAAGTGTCAAAGAGGAAGAAATAAAATCAAGGAAGAAGGCAGATGATGGATCTTGTAAAAAGCTTTAATGGTGATCATCTAGACATGAACTTTCTCTGAGGTGAAAGATTCCCATCCACCACTCAAATCCTCTGGATGCTTGTTGTTTTCTTGCTCCTCCTGTTTTGCTTTCGCTTTTGCTGGAGTAAATATATTGCATGGCAGGCAGTAATTTTTTTTAATTGGCGAGTATTTTATTTGACCTATTCAAAGGATTTTTCATGAAAAAAAAAATGGGCCCAAATTCGACAGATTTTTATAAAAAATGATAAATTGCCAGTTTTTTCTAATGATAAGTTCTACTAGATAGCCAAGAACTTAGAAGGATTCTTTTCTTTTTGTTTACTCTCATATCTAGATGTAGTGAAATAATTTGGCTAAATTATTCTCTGGACAATCGCCACTTTGGGTACATCACCAAATCCTTAAGAAGACCCTCATTGGCATGACTAAGTGAAACAAGGGGTGTGTCACACTGTGCCCTTGCCATTTACAATTAAATGTATCTTAAGGCAAAAGAAGAATTATGGAAACTCAAATATTTCACCATGCAAAAATATAATCTTCAAAAAATCCTCTAAAAGAAACCCAAAATCCTTCCAAAATAATATAACTCTATAAGGAATCTCAAGTCTCAACACAAGCCAAAATATCATCTTTCAAAAATCCTCATATAAAAATAGACCTATTGCCTAGGGGCCAAGATCCCTTAAGCTAGTATGCTCTACAATGAATCTAAACAGAATATCCTTGTCTTTGCAGGCAAGGCCAACAAAATGCCTTTGTCCAACTACCTTTTCACACCTCTCCAAAAGTGTGTGTGCATTGACTTGGGGAGCAATGGGTTTAGATTCTTGTTTGTAGTTTAGAGGGTTGGAACTTGGGGGGGTTTAGGCCAGAATGTTCAATGAACCAACAGCCAATTGTTGGGCTTGCACACCACAAAATGGCCTGATATTGAGTTTGGACTTGGAACTATACTATGCACCTCATGCGGTGCTCTCTTCAAGTGCCGATAAAGAAATATGGTTGGATTTGATTGGCTGGTCAGCATATTTGGCTCATGTGATGGCATTTAACTTAGCATCACTAGCTACATTGTCCAGGGTTTCACGTTTACTAGTGTGGCCTGTGCCATTGGCCCAAGTGTGAACCCATTACAAAATAAGGAAACTCAACATGTGAACATTGTTTTGCAGTGTATGTATCGATTTTTTGAACAGCCAAATATGAAAGGAAATCATGCTTGAATTGAATGCTAAGCCTTCAAGTGTTACCACATTCTCAACTGATTTTTCCTTTCAAAACCTGGTTTTTTGGAATTTATTTGAATTTTCAGGGCAGAAATCACTTTTAAATCAATGTCTTTCACATTCTGAATCCAAATCTTACCGAATAAATTCTATTAAATCCTGCTCTTCAAGATCTTTCAAACAACACCAAAGGCACATTCCAATTCCTCTGCAATTTTCAGCTACGATTTAATTTAGTTGCTAGTGAAGAAATCATTCAATATTCAAAAACTATTGCACCCCAAGTCTAACCATCATGGAACCAAGCCCATGCACCCATCCTTGTCGAGAGTTTTCCAAAAACATGATCTGAAGCATCTCAGTTCTGTGGATCTCATAACTACAAAACAAAACAAATTACCTTCCTTCATAGATAGATGTGCATGGGGGTGAGGAAACATTGACTTGCGCACTATTTTTGGAATCTGGGTGTGGTAGATATTAGTAGAGAGGCCCACATACTAGGCGTGGGTGGATCTGCTCTAACAATGTGGGTCTCTCAATTAACAATGTTTACCACATTCAAAATATGGTGCAAGTTATTTCTTCACCCCCACACTCATAAAAATGAAATTCTTAAAAATGTAGAGTGAGGATAAATCAATTTTATCATGTGACCAATTGCTAGCTGAGAATTGCACTTATGAGGTTCAAGCTTATTTTCATGTTATTTGAAGCTTGAAATTCATCCAATTTATGTTTTGCAAGCTGTTAAAGCATCTCCATCACACCTTGCAAAGGCTGCACAAATGGCATCATGGTAGGCCCAATTGTAGGCCCCACCAAAACCTAACTACATCGCCACTATTTTGGGGTAAATAGCACAATTGGCACCGGTAGAAAACTTGTCAGGCCTCATATCTTAGTGCAAGATGCTAGGCTTCACATTTGAACTCTATATAGGTGATTGTGCACATGGGAAGATTTGCCATCTCATGTGCCATCCTCGTCATTCTCACTATCCTTCCTATTAGCACCATGGCCACTCAAGATTTAAAATCTAGACTAGTGAAGAAAGGGTATAAAAATGTTGTAGAGGAGGAAAAACAACTCTACATGAACATGTTTCTCATATCCTAAGATCCCCTTACTAGAAATAGTTTAAAAAGCAAGTTTTTTAAGAACACATAATTTTACATTATAATGACAACATGCCTATTAATTCTGAAGAATGCTCAACTAAGAGCTTGGAAACAAAACTAAGAGCTTGGAAACAAAATGAAGCTTGATGAAACATGATATTTCCAAATTTTGTGACAATTATGAGGTTGTTATTGCATTGAATAAAAGTGGGGTTTGTAATGAGGATGTTTTTCAAAAAAATTGGGGTGTTTCCATGTTCACATGAGTCGCACTTAGCCCATTGCATGAATGCATATCTTGACATATTGGTAGAATATTCTTATTTGTAAATTGAAAAATATCATTATAAAATTTCATATGACCTAACAAGATATTGCATTATACTTTTATGTAAAGATATGTTCAAAAAATTTCTCCCAAAATATGTCATATTTCAAGAATTTCTTCAAAAATCTGGTACAATGTTTTTAAAGCAATAGTTAAAATGGTTAATGAATGCTTTTGAATATTTTATCTTCATTACATTCATTTCAGATCATACCACATGTTTTCATAATATATTACAAACATTGTCATGGAAACACATTAAATGTTGTAACATTAGTACAATTTTTGATGTTAAAATATAAAAACCAAACATTGGTTACATTTGTTGTGGTATGTGTTATGTGTTATCATGACTACACCCTTTGGAATTTCACAAGTCTAAACACCCCATGAATGTATCCTTCATGTTCATTTATTGTTGGTTACTCGTCAAAGAAATACCTTGGTGTAGAAATACTAAAAGATAGTTGAAAATTTAGTCCCATGAAAAGGCCTATCATTTTGCTTATACAATAGATATAACAAATGCTAGCAATTCTATTTTAAAATAATTAGAAATAACTAAGGATGTAGTTGTAGCTCCAAGGTTGTTGTGCAACAAAAGAAGACCAAAAGGCCACAAAAATGAGAAAATGTGCAACCAAGTAACAAGCAAAGGCCATGAACAACATGGTAGCTATTACATTGGAAAAGGCATCCGCTTTGGAGCAGCAAAGTTCAATTTGTGAGAAGCAAATGCCAAATGAGAAAACACACGAATACTTGTAGCTTTGATGTTAAACATAACTTTAGAAGTTAAAACATTGGTTTCAACCTTAAGCTTTCCCCCCCTCCTACATCAATCACACTTATCTATGTGTCAACCCACTTTTCAAACATGTTGATCCCTTCTACTCTTGTGTCAACCCTTTTGCATCACACTAGCAACTCCATTGATGTCACAACCAAATGTTTTAAAAAATTTGTAAACAACTTGGGATTTTTTTGTGAATTGGAGCTATATGCAATGTTTCCTTCCTACATAGACATTCAATTTTTTTTATAAAGAGATTGGCACAAAATGTGTGTTCTTTGCAAAAATTTGAAATAATTTATCAAAAAATTTGAACTTCTACAATGGACAGAATTTGGGGTGCTTGAATTTTTTTGTGAGAATCATTTGTGTGAGGTTTTGTAATGGATATATTTTTTGGGTGCTTGAGTATGAGTTTTTGTGAATTTTTGCAATGGACATAATATGGGGTGTTTATGTTTTATCATGGGATTCGGCCATGGCTAAAATTGAAAGGTGCTTGTGAAGAAAAGGCTACAAATAAAAAAAGGTTACAAGTTTTTTCTTAGGATTCGAAATGGCCAAAAGTAGAGAAGAAAAGGTTGCAAGTTTTTTTCTTAGGATTCAACAATGACCACAACAATAGAAGAAAAGGCTAGAAAAAGAAAAGATGAAATTTCAAGTTTTTTTTCCCTAGATTCAACAATGGCCAAAAGAAGAAAAAAAAAGGATTTAAGTTTTTTTTTTCTTAGGATTCAACAATGGCCAAAAAAGAGAAGAAGAGGTTGTAAGTTTTTTTCATGAACTTCTACCATGATAGATTTGGAGCATGTGAAAAAAATCAAATGATTGCACTTTGTGTGGTTATAATGTTGGTTGCTAGATAGGTATTGGTGATAGTTTCGTTCAAACCCAACATTTTATGGCAAGGTTTAGCAACGACTTTAGATACTAATGTTATAATATGTGTTTCCAAATAATTGGTGGAAATGCCCTATTGGTGGACTTGGTATAAAATACCCCTCAAAAAACTTTGCTGCCAACAATCTCGATTACAAGATGTATTGCCCATAATACAAATACATAACCTAAGCATTTATAAAACTTATGCATTTCCCAAGGTTCACCTATGTAGATTTGTGTAAACTAGATTGTGAAAAATCTTATGTCCCTTGAACATCTTTGGAAAGGAGATTGTAACATTCATGAACAAAAACATTTTGGTTGAAACAAGTAAAACAAGGTGGAAAAATTTAGAAATGACAAGAAAATCCCTTAGCCATTAGTTCATATATAGAAAAAAAAATTAATTGTTCAATAGTTATTTTAAAATGCATTATCACCACCTTTATGCAAAACAACAATTAATCCCCATATTAAACTTTTCATGAAATTCCTAATCAATTTTGCTTTGAATGCAAGTTGACATCTATAAAATGAAAGGCATGATGTAAAACACTCATTTTTATTGTGTAAACTAATGTATTTTAAAGACAAGAAAATTGTCAAGTGTCATCCAAAATGCAACAACTTTTTTTATAAAAGTGGGGTTAAATGTCATGGTTGATGGAAGAATCAATAAAGTTTCCAAGATTCCAGGTTGTCCAAATAGATTTTATCAAAGTTTTGAAATTCACCAATTTTTCAAAATATGTTAACAAATATTTATAAGTTATAACTAGTTGTGGAAGTTTGTACAATGTTAATGATCGAAAATCTAAAAGGTTTTGAGTTTAAAGGATTGAGAAGAATTCCTTCCTGAAAGACTTTTTTTTAAAAACAAACTATTGTAACCTATGCCATTGGCCCAAGTGTACCCAATTAACTTTCCATCCAAAGCCATTTTTGTAATTTAAATGAATTTTCAATGATAGAAAATATTCGAAATTCAAAGTTTCATGCATCATAAATCCAAAAATTTTCAAATAACCTTCATTAAATCTTAATCATTGAAGGTCCAAAAATTTCCAAATAACCTTCATTAAATCTTGATAATTTAGGGCTTTCCAACAATACCAAAAACAAATTTGAAAATTATAAACAAAATAAACAACCTACCTTCCTTCATATATAGATGTTTGTAAATTTTTTTATGGTAACTTGTAATTTACCTTTAGCCTTACAAATGCAAATTATCACCTATGTAGCCTTGAGCTTTGCCTTTAATATTAAGTTCATTAGTTAATTCATGCTTTTGTTTTTTAGATATATCGGAAGTATATGGCTTCAAACAATCCATTTTGTATGTAATGTTATGATTATTTTACATTCAAAATAATAATTATTTCAATACCTTTTCAAAAAACAACTCTCCTTTCCTAATAACATGGACATGGGTGTTTCCACATTAACATGATTCACACCGGCCCCCTTAGGTGTTTATCTTGAAATATTCCCAAAATATCCCCTTTTGTAAGTTGAGAAAAATCATAAGAAATTTATTATGATCTAACAAAATGTTGCATTATGTTATTATGTAAATATATGTTCAAAAAGTTCCTTCAAATATGTCACATTTGAAGAATTTCCCCAAAAATAAGAGTTTGTACAATGTTTTTAAAACATTGGTTACAATGGTTAACAAATGTTTTTGAGTGTTTTATCCTCATTAGATTCATTTCAAAGCATATCACATGTTTCCATAATATATTAAAAATATTGTCATGTCAACACAAAAAAAAACTTATAATATTAATACAATTTTTTATGTTAAAACATGAAAATTCATACATTGGTTACATTTGTTGTGATATGTGCTATCATGATTGCATCCACATGAAAAGGCACATAGCTAATGTGTCTTTTCATGTCCATATTGTATAGTAAAATCAAATTTGAAATTGACATAAACAATGATGAACTATTGGAAACCATATGGGAACATATGAAGGAAATATAAAAGGGGTAGAAAGGGGGGTGGGATTATTAAATTGATAAACCTCCATCTATTTTACCATTATTCTTATTTTTCTTTCATATTTTCAAAGTGAAGTTTAAATGAAAATATTTAAATAAATCCAAAGCTTTTCCCCCAATGTGCCATACCGACACAACTGTGTGCAGTAGTTTCAATTTTCAAGAGTTGCATCAAGGATATTCGAATGTGGTAAGGTTATTAGGGGTTTTTAACAACTTCATGTTAGAATAACGGATGATGAATGCGCATGGTTGCATGGGGGGTTGTTTTCTTTTCCGAAATACAATATTGGTGAATAAGGTGTTGGGTTAATTCCTTTCTTCGACAAAAAGCTAATAACCATAGTTTTAGGACTTCAGTTGCATAATTAGGGGTGAAAGATCTTTAGAAGGTTGGGGGTGGAAGTAGACACCAAAATTCATGGTGTTCAACAAAACATTGGTTTTTTTCTAGTGTTTAGTGAATAACAAGGATGTTGAGATTCATGAAATAATGGAAGAGGTGTCAATGGAAGGTCCAATAAAGATAAAACAATCTTCAAGCCCATGGTTAACACTAACATTTCGTCATGATGATATTGAATTAGTTTTTAGAATAATTTTCAGGCATTAATGATGTGATTGTAAGATTTCTATGATATAATCTTAATACACCCTTATTCAATCTTCACTTCTATTAGGTTTCTAAATAGAATCAAAATCGAATTTAGATCTTAACATTTCCACTTGAGTAGCCTCAAATGAATTACAATTTAATCAGCAATTTTAGGGGGATAAATCACAACTACAGGAAATCTAAAATGCGATGAATAGTGCGAGCTAGGTATTCGACTTGATGCTCCATGGAAAGGGGGTTGATTAGGCCTTGTAACCAACGGTAATGGCCATCACCGAGAACCCAAGTTCGACAATGAAGACAAACATTGTCATCTTCACATTGACACTCTTTAACCTTTCTGGCGTAACTCCAGAAGTGGGAGCAAAATTTAAGTAGATCGTTAAAGTGTGTGGGTTAGGAGATGATTGATGATCCCATGCTGAACAATCAATTCGAGTGCGCACCACTTTTTGAAACAGTTTTTCGTCGCGCGACCGTTGGGAGACATTCACGTCAAGCGATGTCTCTTCAAGTTCTTTTTCTTCTACTGGTGTAATTAGAGGATTTGAAAGTGTAATAACATCATCCGCCATGATTGAATCTTCACTTGCATCAACAAAAACCAAAGGGGTAGCTGGAATAATTTGATATTTGCATTCAAAGCGGGTCGACGTATTTTATTTAACAAATTAGGGTAGGTGTAATGTGTGGCAACGACGGTGGAACCTCATGAAAACCCAAACATCCTAGTTTTAATGGATTCGTCAAGCCTTAATTTCGACGGTGGATCTAGAAGTACATGGGGGTTTTTGCGATGGAAATTTTAATTCCAGTTTACTGTGTACTATATAGTTAATTAGTACATGGTAAAAAATAACTAGGGGGTATCAAAAGAATAAATGGTACGGAGGAATGTCACTATTACCATTGAGTTGATTTAGTTAAGTAGGAGCTCAAGGATGTTTACTTATTATTATTGATAAATTATCCTAGTAGTTAGTTACTTGAGATAATTAAGATGAAGAAGTAGGATGTGAAAGTTAAACAGATGAAATGGATAAGGATCGAATGTCGCAACCCTAGCTTTGGGCTTGCAACCAAGGCAAAGGGGTTATAAGGTTGTGGGCCAAAAGGAAGTCCGGGAGTCAAGGCAAAGAGATCGCAAGGGTGCAGGCCAAAGAGAAGCCCGGGAATCACATCACATACTCTAGGGAGTGTAAGAAAGTGTGAATGAGTATGAGGGAGTGAACCCTCACACTCCCAAGGCAACTCCCACTTTGGGAGATGGAGTCCCAGTGGACTTCCAAAATTTTAAAGAGCGTTTCAGGGATCAAAACTCAATGGAAAGTTCATAGAACATAGATGTTTAAAATGGGCTTGCATTGCTCATTTGGACATCTGAAACACAAGTTATGGCCAAAAGAAAGGCCAGGAGTTAATTTGCTAGTTTGACTCCTGACCAAAAAAAGTCGGGAATCGACCCGATTACTTGGCTACAGAAGGCGTGTGACATACCATTGGAAAGCTCTCAACGAAAGCTACAACTTTGCTTTAGATCACATCTTGATCTGAAGTCTGCTCGCAAAGTTATGTGGCTCCAAAGTCGCGGGAGTCCCAATTGGCACGATTTCAAGGCTCCCACTCGGGAGTCCCGGGAGAGAAAGGCCAATTTGGATGTGGGCTCTGTGGCCAGCCACAGAGTATACTATAAAGGGGAAGGTGGTGGCTTCCCCCAAGTCCGGGCCGTGGTGAGTCCAGTGTGTCCGTGTTGCTCGTGGCTCGTCTTAGCACCAAAGGTGCTACAACTATGCATTAACCACTTTGTGTGAGTTGTGTGCAAGCCCGTGTGAATGAGTGAAGCTTGTCAACTTTTCTTAGTCCCATCTTGGAGCTTCAACATGCCTTTCCACCCTTCAAAGTGTTGTGAGCTAGGGAGCATGCTCCAACTCCTCCCTTTTCCGCTATTTTCTACTTGGATTCACATTCAAGTCTTTCAAGGAGTTGGGAGTGCGTCATCGAGTTCAAGAATTTCATTAAGATATCCAAAATAAGGAAAATGATGAGTCCTCCAATTCCATTCGTCATGAGGATTATTATCTTATTTGATTGGAGGATGGAACCCTCTTAGAGTTTCATTGGGCATAAGAATTCTCATCCTAAAATCCATTGGAGGGCAAATCATTCTCAATTCTCATTAGTTCTTGAAAGATGAGGAGGCCATGGATTGGAGGGAAAGATTTCCACAACTTCCATTGGACAATGAGAACAAACTCAGGGAGCGGTCATGAGAAGCTTAGAGGAAAGGAGTTTTGGGGAAAGTTTTTTTCTTATGTTGTTTTTCTTGGAAGAGGGAGGAGAAGGATGATGAGTCTTAGTAGATGGTGGAAAGAGGGAGAGTGGGTTGGATGTTTGGGGTACTTCGAAAAAATAAAAGTGAGTAGGATAATGTTGGGAGCTTGAAACTTTAGAGGAATTTCATAAACCCTCTTGGGTTTGGTAGCATATTTTTTTATTAGTTTGGGTGTAGAGCTTAAAATTTGGTAGGTAAATGCGCCTTGTAATTAATTTTCTAATGAGCTAAGGCAAGCTCGATTTGGACAACATATGCGATAGGAGTAATATTCTAAGTGACTAGTGGTCTGCAGCCAAGTTGAACTAGGTGTTGAATCCTTAAAAGTTGGTTTGAATGAGTGACTATTTAACATAAAATTTTAGGATTTGGAATGTTCGAGCTTGGAAGATAAATATATCAATTTTAAATCGTAAATCATGCATAGGAAGCAAGATATCTGGTTTGAACTACAAATGCAACCTAACATCTAAAAATACATTTGTATTTTTTCCCTTCACTGGTAGTGTATGTACTTTCAAGTATAGTCACTTCATAAAACCGAGAGTAGAGGGACAGGAAGTCACCTCACACCCAACCATGGTGGGGTTATAGTTTTGTTGAATCCTTGTTTTGCTCATGAAAATTTTATGAAAATATTCATTTCCATATTGAAATCTATACATGAAAATTAGTTGTAATTAATCTTCAATAATAGTTTTCCAACCTTTCATTATGAAAACATTTCTAATGGCAAATCAATCAACTTCATACTTTAAGACAATTATATATATATATATATGTTTTACAAATATGAATTCAAAAATGTCACACAATTATTGTCCATGAACCAAAAGTATCAATCTTCCATTATAGATTTACACAAGTATAAGGAACAAATGTTAAGGTGTTCAAGAAATGAAACAATATCAAAGTTTGAAAATTTGTTTAACAATTTTATTCTTCATGTATTTACAACCGTACCACTATCCCATTATTACTTTTGAAGTTGGCATAATGGCTGCATCATTTTCAAATACAACATTATTAGGATTTGTGTCATTCTTATTTACATCAAATTTATTTCTTAAAAATTCAAAACGATTGTCAGATTGTTTAATGTCATTTTAAGGAAATTTGATCTAAAAAGAATTGTTGATGCAAATAATATAAACATAATTGAGATATTATGTCTTACATCATCTTATGTTTTTGAAGTTTAACAAGTTACTTACAAAGTGGGTGCATTCATAGTAAAAAGGAGCCAAAAGCAATTGTTGACTACAATGAAAGTCATATTTGCACTATTTTGAAAAACAACCATTTATTGTATTTAATGAAATAATTATTCATTTTTTTGGAATTGTGTTTGTTTATTCATGAAGTTGGAATTCCATGAATTTGAAGTCATTTCATTATGTTATTAGAATCCTTTGTCTTACACAAAACACTTGTTAACACAATGTTTTTTTAACGCCTTTAAAATCGAACACACTTTTTGTTGAAACTCCACCAAATGTTTTCAAATGTGTTATGGGTTTTTACATATTTCATAAGAAGAGCCACATGTGTTGATCCTTATAGGTGGATGTACAAGGATGATGTTGAATTTGATTTTAAATGTAATTAATGACTATAATAGTTCAATTTTTTTTTATAATGGTTGAAAACAAAGTTGTACATTTTATTATAATATAAGGCTTGGTGCAAATATTCTTAATTTTTATTATAGTATCACATTTGGCCTCAATATCAATATCTGATCCAAAAATTGTATTTTAAGAGGTAAAAATATATAATCAAAATGTTATTTTGATATTTAATAAACCAATACATGAAGGCCACATGTACATAGTAATCCTTGGTAAGGACTACAACCTTATTACCAATGGTTCTTCATGTTGTGAACACCCATGTGGATTGCAATGAAAAAGGTTTCATTAGTTAACAATTTAATTTTGATGAAGTTTACCATGTGAAGGTATCAAGCTTATAGTTATGCCCCATATGAACACTTCAAGTGGATTCATCGTTACATATATAATATGTGATAATCAAGTATTTGTAAATAAACAAAAGAGTTAATTTTGGTCATTCACATAACAAAATGGATGTCCACATTGTCATATCTAGTAGTTTGAACAAACAATCAATATTGATGATCACCTTATGTATATCAAGATTATTCCATTTTAAATTCTTAGAAAGAAAAATTGTGATGTTGAAAAAATGGGCTTGAGAAGTATTGTGAAAGACTAAAATGAAGCTGCAAGGAAAATAATTCAAAGTTATAACTAGAATAAAAAGGGTTATAAGTTTTCAATTATATTTTGTAAGACCATGAACAATGTGGTGATCAAATGTTTTACACACATAACTTAGAACATATAAATAATTATAAGAATCATGACTTATTAAAAAAATGTTGTTTGTTCCCACAAGTTATACCTTACACTTTTGTAAAATGGTATAAAATAAACAAGTTCAAGATGCTTGATTTGATAGGTACTTGGAACCAATTTGATACAAAGTTGATACTCATGGTCACAAATATATTTGTGTATGATTAATATGAACGTTTTATTAACCAAGTTGAAGTCTCCCAATGTGTTTTAACATTACAATATGTGTCATGTCCATTTTTGATCATGTAAAGCTGTTTGAAAACATCTAAGGTATAATTAAAGGCATAAAATTAATTTAAGCCTAATTAAACCAAGTCAAATTATACAAGGCCAAGCCATGAATTCAAAGTTTAACCCAATCTTAATTAGGTTATTCTAATACTTATTCAATAGAAATTTCAATTTTGCTTGTTCTTTAGATCTATTCATAGTTCATGGCTTCAAGCAGTCTATGTAATGATGTAATTATGTTATTCATTTAACATGAATTATTATTTAAAAAAAAACTCACATACCTTTTCAAAACTTCCACCTCCTTTATCATTATCTTTATTTTTTTCTCATAACTATTTTATTCCTTTCCCCAATCCACTTACATGAAAAGATGAAACCTTTACAACTATTTGTCAAGTATCCTTTCAAAATCCTACATCCTTTTTCACATACCCTTTGAAATCTTCCTTTTCAAAGTGAAGTTTTTATCCAAATTTTAATGATTAATTTAACTATTAGAGTACATTCTGCAATTTTAAAAATTGATTATAAAATCAATATTTATAAAAATGGTTATCAAATTCAAATAAACCTCCATCTCCTTTATCATTATTCTTACCTCTTTCCCATTGTTTTCAAATGAAGCTTAGAATTAAAGTTGAAAGAATTATTTAAATATTATAATACAATCCATAAATCCAAAGCTTTTTTTCCAACCATGGGGGTTTAGTACAATTAAATCATGGTAGGTTTTGATTTATTTATTTTAAAACTCAAAATTAAGTTTAGTGTAAATTTTTTTTTGGTTTAATGGCATTTTTGTAGATTCAAATCTTTGTAATAAGACTATTTGAATGGTTCCTACATAACAATTGAGTCCAATAACAAATTAATTATGATTAGTTCCATATAGGTGGGGGGACAATCATGTTTTTTTTTCTTGTTTGTGTTTGTGAAGTTAATTTTATCATGTTCCTCAATGCAAAAAGTTCATGTCAATGCCACGAGTGGATGGGGTTTCATTTCAATCACAATTTACAATGATTTAACAATTTGCTTCCTATTGTTGACTTAAGTCAAAAGGTAACTAACTTGAGGTATAATATTTGAAATTAGAACCTCAATTTTTTATTTGAAAAAGTTGGTTCACATTAGGTCAAATCCAATTCAAATTTTTAGGAAGGTAGAACATTTGATTAGAATAAAAAATCTTCTTACAAAGGGGTGAACCTTATTATAATGATTTAAAACAAATGAACTTGGTGAGCTAGGTTAGAAATAAAATGATTTTTTATTATTTTGCAAGGTTTTTCATTTCTTCTAGGATACAAACATTTTATGTATCATATTTATTAAATGATTCAATTTTAAACTTTAAATTGTGACAAAAACACATCTTGCCCAAAATTGAATATTTATATAAATGCATGCAACATACCATTCAATAGAAAGTGTTATATATATGTTAGATTTTGTATTGTACTAAAATTGAGGCAATAACTCAAGTCATTGTGATTCCACAACCCATTTAGGGAAGAAATGCTTAAATACAAGGTTTTGAAGGAAAACTTGAAAAAATCAAATTCCTTCAAGTGGGAATGTTGACATCATGCCTAATTATGGAATGTATTAAATTTTAAAAAAATAAAAAGCTTAGAAGATATGTAGTTTTTGATGAGCTACTTCAAAAGACTAAGCCTTTTTCACAACCAATTATATCTATTCAAGGCCTTAGTTAAAAATTTGGTCAAATTTACTCATTCACTCATTTCATTATAGATCCAATTAGTGGATTCAAAATTTACACACTAAAATAATTTTGATAGAAATTTTAGCCAAAATCAAGCAAGGGGTGATAATATTGCAATTACGTTTATACTAGATTATGCAAGTGTTAAGTCCAAGGTTGAGTCTAAAGCCTTTACAAAAAATGCTTTTGACAATGCACTAATGCATGCATTCTAATACATTGACACCCACAATGACCAAATAATGTACTCATAAAAAAGCTCAAGCCAAAAACAATGATTATTCAAGGTAGAATAAATATTTCCATTTGGATGATTCACATTCACAAATATGGGTTAATGTATTTCTAAAATAACACGGTGAAGAGCTTTCAAAGTGCAAAGGGAACTTTCATGCTCCACCTTTCAATGTGAAGAACATTTGGCGCCTTCTAATAAGCCTTGGACAAGGGTAATATCAAGTTGCACATGGCACATCTACCTATTAAGGAAGGTAGTTTGCTTGTTTTGCTTTTCAAGTTGAGATCTCCCAAACCATAGTGCTTTTCCTCGCCATGCTCTTGGTATTGTTGGAAAGCCTTCAATGAGTATGGGTGCATGGAGGTGGTTTGCTAGAGTGTAGACCTATGATGCAATTGTTATTGAATATTAAACATTTTCATCAAAAAAAATTCATTCAAATCAAAACTAAATATTTTTGGGAAATTGGGGCCCACTCTTGGCATTGTTCTAAAGTGCTCAATGACTAGGATTTAATGAAGGTGATTCTGGAATTTTTAGACCCAAGTTGTGGGAGATATTGAGTTTCTAGTAATTTTTGGTATTGAGAATTAATTAAATTTTTTTCTTTTCACAATTGAGTTTTATCCTCAAGATCTTGTTCACACATAGAATAGTTTCATAGTCCTTTTCACACTTGGGGCAGTGCCACTGGTCACATTATATTCATGAAAAGGAAAAAAGGGTTTTCAATATTTCTAGCAAATATAAGAGCCTTCCTCTTTGCTTGCTAGCTTACAATATTTCCCTCCACCTTAGAAAGGAAACACTACTCTTCAGCACAAACAGAAATGAATTTCAATATTTACAAACAAATAAAATAAGAATCTCCTCTTGTTGGCTTTCAATGTTCAAGAAAAGAAAAGAAAAAAAGGAGTGATCACCAAGCCCCCCTCCCCGCCCCCCCCAAGAGACACTCAGAGCTTGTCCACATAGCTGACCACAGTGGTCATTCATGTCCCATAGCTGACCATGGTGGTTATCTATGTACTAACCTATTAACCAGTCACATGAATGTACTGCCGAGTAGGTAGCCACCCTTGACGTGCCTCACCTAATTACCTACTTACATAGTAACCACTTACATTCCTTACCCATTTAGTCATAGTAACCACTTACATACCCTACCCATTTAGTCATAGATACGATGTTTATCCCCTTTTACTTTGGTAGGGGAAGAAGGCCGCAGGAGGGTTAACAAAATTGGTCTACCTTGGTAACTTAATTGTTGTCGTTCATCCACAACTGAGTCATAAGGGGTTTCCAATGGATGGTGGTACATTGTTGGGTGCTTCATGACATAATCCCACACGGAACTAGGGTAGCAAACAGTGGGAGGGGTCATCAAGAGACCCTCTACAGCCCACCACTTTGGATGCCATTCTTAGTGACAGATTTGGGGGTTTTCCAAAGCAGCTTGTCATTGCATCAGAGGGGCATCCAATGTTGTAGTCGTTCAAGCCATCATGTCAAATGTGACAAATTAACTTTGCCCTAAACTTTTCTCCAACACTAACTCAATTCCTAGCAAACCAACCTTGTTGCTCTTGGTGAGCTTTTTAGTAATTCTGACAAGTTACAGGTCTGCACAAATAAGCATTATAGCATTAGTGTACTAACGTAGAATCGCAGATCACCCAACATGTACTTATCACCAAACACTTTCCAATATTTTCCTCATTCTTAAATCAGATTGAGTAATTTTTACGTCTTGAACACACAAACTGGAGGGCTACAAAATGTTCTTTGAGTGTGAGAAGTAAAGGAGTGACACAGAAAACACATGAAGAGGATGAGTGATAGTTTGCTTCAATTTTTTTGAAAAAATAGTTCTAGACCTCTCTCTGGTCCCAGCATCATATCTTCATCATTTTTAGCCAATTTTGAGTAATTTAGGTGCGCCAACTAAAGCTTTACAAAACTTCTTTCTATTCTAAAGGCAAAGATGTAACAATCAAAGATTTTAAACTTGAAATCTTAATCTGTTTTAGTTCACCCATCACTAAATACTAAGCCATTAAACCAAACAACCCATGTCTTCCCCATTAGTTTATTGAATTGAGCAAACTTTGTGGCATTGAAAGTGCTAGGTGGAGGGCTGCAAATGTTCATTTAGCTTCAGAAGTGAAGGAACAATGTGTGAGGTTTCAACCTCCTTTGAGTTCTTAAGTGTTCATTCATTGGCCTATCTACCTTAATATACAAAAGGGTGTTGAATGGGCTTGTGTGTAGGTGTGCAGAAAAAAAATTATGGTCAATAAAATTACTGGATTTGATTGTCTGACTGTTTTTTTTTTGAGTTATCTTGATCAATGTGTAATAGGGTTTGCAAGGTTCCTAAGAATTTTCAAGTACCAATGGAAATGATAGAAAAGGATCATTATTTTAAATATTCAATAGAATAAGGTTTTGTGTAGGCCTGAACATAATATCAATTATACATTTATTATAATTAACATGTTATATTTTAAATAATTTTATTAAATGTTTACATCAAAATCACATAGGATGATCATAACTTAAATAGAATGAATAGGTGACTTAAAAATTTTATTCATCTATTCAATTGCACCCCTTTGGGACCTTTATGATTGCTCCCTTTCACATGCTCCCTTTTTTCCCTTAAGGTATTAGCTCCTATATCCTACTAAAACTATGTATTTCATCCATAGAACAAAGATTTCAATTAAATGAATAATTTATCTGAAGGACAAATCTTCAGATAAATTCCCGGAAATGATTAGCCCGCAACAACACTTGTTGAAATCAAATGTAGTAAAGTAAATTGGGTTTAGGTGTTCTTGTCCAACCGGTTATCTGAAGGGTAAGTCTAGGTGACTAATTAATTTTCACAACAGTGTTTGCAAGTTACAACCAGTGTTGGGAGGTTCTCACTTTTTGGAACTTGGAACTGGCTAAGTGGGTAGACAAGGGTATGGTACATGTATACCCTTTGACAGATGATTCCAAAAAATGGAAGAACCCACACTGCAATTTATTTGACTGGCAGGTATCAAAAAACATACAATCTGTTTGGAGTTTAGGGTTTAGAGTTTAGGGCTTATGGTTTAGGTTAAGGCCTAATAAACAACTGGGTTTCTAAAATCAAAGAGCCATGTCAAAGAAACTATCTTAAATTGTTGGGGTCTTTCTTGAGAATTGTCAGTTCTCTGGAAAACCTGGAACTGGAGGTTCTTTTGATTCTGAATATATTAAGGAAATTCAAATTGGAGGTTCTGAGATTCTGGAAATTTTTGAGAAAACCAGATACAGAAGTTTTTAATAAAATATTAATTTCAACCACAGAAAAGGCAACAGAAGTAGTGGATGTTTGGGCACTCCACTCCAATTCCCACATTAGGTGCCAACAATCTAGTGAAGGTGTATGCTATTTCCCAATGGTTCCACTTCAAGTCAAGTGAGTCTTCACACTTACATGGTAAGTTAAAACAAGCATTTTCTCTTTGGTGTGTTGTGAATGTTGATTATCCTGGTGTCAAATTGCTGCCAGCATTATTAGCCTAGGCCAAAAAGAATGCTGAACACAGTTAGGAAAATTTGTTTTAAAAAGGAATCCAAGAGTAAAGTGTGCAGAACACAACCAATTTTTTTTTCCCTTTCACCCTACCCCCCTCCCTTTCTTTACTTTTATCTCATATGTCTGGTTACATGTTCCCAATGTTGTCGCCACAATTTATCCCACTTTCCTTGTCCAAAGTCCTACTCTTTCAACCTACATAAAGTGGGCCAAATGGAAAGTCCATAGTATCCAACTTTTTGCTAAACTTTTATGTGATTGGGTCAATTTGGTTGCCAATCACAATAAAAATGATTAGAATTTTAAAAAATAAAAAATCTTTGGATCCACCCACCCTCAGCTATGTAATAGAAATCAAACTAAATTATCCCACATATCCATGGTGATCTTTAGAGGATTGTTACTTGTGGTGTGTATGTGTGTCTCCCAGACACAAACACGTAAAACTAATTTTGGAGTATCAAACACCCATTCTTTGCAAAATGGACATAATGCACACAACCACTACAAGCTAGCATTACTGGTGTTGTGCTTCCAGTGTAGGTACCTATTTGTGGATAATAACATCTTGATTGTAATGTACCTTACCAGGAAAACATCATGAAGCCAATAGCAAAGCTTCTTCAATGAGGATGGGGGAATGGATCTGGTGGGCCACTAATTTGCAAGTGGCTGTGGGTTGAAAACACCCAAAAAAATGCATACTAGACATATACGTATGTAGTCTACTCCTGAAATATAGCCAAGTCCAAATGACTACACTGGTCTCACAACTGGTCAAGCTGCTGAGTCAACAAGACCAGCTGTGGAAGAACCTTACTAGGCTAGGTTTACTATGTAGCTAGTAGCTAGCTAGCTAGCTAGCAACTGCTGCTGAACAGGGGAGGATGTCAAGCTGTTCAGGGCCCAGAAGATCAAGCCTCAGATTTTGGAGGTAAAGACTAGCTTTCCATTTTCAGACAGTTATAAATAGATGATTCTTCTAAAAAGCACACACACCTGACCTCTTGAAAAGCTGCCAGTCATGAAGCTGCAACCATTGGACATGCAGGCATCAATATTTTCCAGCTCGATCTTGCTCTGCAATCAATGGGTCACCAAAGAACTGATTCTTAACCATTGCTGCATTGTACTTTTAACTATTTCCCCTTTTTGTTTTTGGAAGAGATAGCCTTGAAAGTTTATCACAACTTGAGTATACCCCGCCCCCAAAAAAAAACACAATTTGGGTTTGGCACTTGTATATTTAGTTTGCTTCATTTAATACTTGTTCCTGTTTAGTGCTTTGCGACCATTCAAAACCCTTTGAACCATGAACCAAACTATGAACCCTAATTCATTCCTCCTCAGATGGATCCCCCAGAGATAGATCCGTCTGAATGTACTCAAATCTGGAAGGATTTACCTTATCCATCATCTTAATGAATTCTTCACATTGGCCATAATATTGTGGCCCCAAAATATTCATAACTTGGTTGCAAATTAAAGGACCTCATAAATTGCCACAATACAAGCTGGGTAGCCATCTATCCTAGTATATTAGGCAGCTTCAATTATCAAGAGTGTATAGCTTGCTATCCTGACTCTTCCGAACTCACATCTTAATTTGATCTGTTCACAAAGCTTATTTAGACTAGTCATCAATAATTAGAATTACAACTCACTTTGAATCTGCTGCTGATGGTTTGGCATGAAAAGCACCTGCAAAATCCACTATATATAATAACATATGTTGTGGACAGTGTACAAACTTTGGGAAGATCACATAGTCTACAAGATTTCTCGGAGTCAAGGGGTGTTGCAGATCAAAGCCCATTGGGAAAAACATTGTGTGTGTTTCATGACTATTAACCTACATACATTGTTGTACATTTGAGGTGTGCACAGATTGAACAAAACTTTCAAATAATTGAAGCTGGTTTACATGTTACACACCTCTTAATGCCTAGCTAGCTCGCTGCTGCAATATGTGCACATCGAGAGTTCCTGCAATCTAGCAGCAATTATAGTTGTAGCTGCGAAATGTGCAGAGAGCAGCTAGAGTCCCATCAGCTAGCAGCAACGCTAATTAGAACTGCAAAATATGTGCACAAGATCTGTTGCTGCCAGGATGCAGAGATCGGGAGTATGCACATGTCAGTTTTCCTCTGTGACGGTAGGCCGTGTAGGTGCTGATCACGGATTCAACGTAAAGAGCGCATGATGTGGAGTCTGTACACCAACTGATGTCCAGGGAAACCATAGATCCGCAATAGCTAGGATTTAGTTATGTAGCTCTGGCCTTTTGTGCATGCTGATCATCCTGCACAGTTTGTAATCCTCCCCTTTTTTTTTGTGTGGATCATCATGGATGTGCAACAAGCTAGTTGCACAAGCAGCAGCACGCGAGTCCTGCATGTGGTTATAGTCTCTTCTAGAAGTTTAGTCTCTAGCTAGAAGGCAGCTACAACTACAGCAGCAGCAGCAGCAGCAGCAGCTACAACTTGGCTACTCTCTTACACGACGGGCACATGGTTAGCGTAGCAGCAGGTAGTGTCATGTTGTTGTAGAAGTCGTGACGTGCATGAGCTAGCTGAACATGATACTGCGGGGGCGGCGGTGCCGCGACCAGCTTGAGCGCTCTCAACTCTTGTAACTCCTTTCGTAGTCTGTGATTCTCTTGGGTTAAGTTCTCGCAACATCTTTTCAACACCTCACAATCCACTTCCGTTTGTTTCAGCTTTGTCCTGCAATTGAGTAGGAGGGAAAAAAAAAACAAGAGTCGAAGTTCAGATTATAATAAGATTCAGTTCCGAATCTACAGTTCTACTCCCGGCCGCCACAAGAAGCTTTGGTACAACTCCCTCATGACATTGGTTCACAGTACTCTTCTAGATCATGGCACAATTGAATTTCCCCTGTGGATATGCCTCTCCCTGAGAATGTTGCAAAACTCTCAATGTCTTCTCAGAGTTCCTTGCTACTTGCGTTTTTAGTCTAAAATTCTCGGAGGTAAAGTTAGACAATTTTCCCACAAGGGAAGGAAGCATCCAAGAACTCCTAGGTGAGTAGTTTGGGAAGCTTGCTAGGTGATGCAAAGCACACACACACCTTGCTCTTCTGTTTTGGAACCACACTTCCACTTGCCGAGGACGCAAATGTAGTTGCTTTGCCAATGCCGTCTTTTGCTTCTGAAAGAACAAAGCCATGTATTGATCTCAGACTTCAGACTTTTGACAAGTCCAGTTGATCTGCAAGGTATTCTTCTTCATGACGAGGATCCTCATTACAGCACAACATGATATTCTCCTGACACGATCATGATCAACATGTTTGCAGGAAGTGGCGATCATTGTCATAGAGACTACTCATGTGGTATAGAATTCTTACCGGGTTGAGAGTACTATGATCCTTAAAACTTTCTTCGAGAAGAGCCGATTGTTCCTTGGTAAGACGAAGCTTTTTTCTAGTATTGGTTCCGCCATCTTCATCATCGTCGCTAACTCCTGTTCCTGCTGCTGCAGTACCAGCTCTGGAGCTTAACTCGAAGCCTCCTCCTCTGTCAGATTTCTCCTGCAGATGATCAAATACGTCGTGCAATTCTGATCTTTCCCGCTTAATCATGCCTATGCTGCTCTCGGGCGATGTCGACACAACAGCTCCTAATTCATCACCACCATCGGTAGTTGCAGACGGTAGTTGATTTATATCGATATCCCTATAAGACTTCCTTGAAACCCCGTGATATTCAGGCGCTGCTGCCGAAGAGTAAGTCTCCACTTCGCCGTCATCGACGTAACCGCCTACACAAAGCCATCAAGCACGGATCCCGCAATGTCAAACCTGATCCAGCCTTGAACCGCAGGCAGCTGGCAAGAGCATCATCTGAGCACCAAAAAAAAAACCCCCACAGCTACTCTTGCAGAAAAAGTCCTCAGACTGGCCTCCCCCGCAAGCTGCAAGACATGAGACACTAAGAGACTTGTTACATAGAACGCACCTGCAGCACTGCCTGAGTTTGTCCTGGATGCAAGCATTTGCCATGAGAAGCAGGGATTGGTGACGGAAGACGGCGCGGGAGTGCTTGTCTCGGAGCTATGCGCAGAGGATCTCATCGTGCAGCAGCCTGGAAGCAAGTCAAGTTGCACCGGCGGAGACTGCCTCCTGCTGCCGCTCCTCCTACTGTAGCAGGGAACATTAACGTCAACAACAACAACGCCTGCAGCAGCGGCAGCTCCTAGTCTGGCTATCTCCTCCTCCCCCTCCTCCTCCACTGCACTCAATCCTAAACTGGTCCATGTACTACTAGTCGTCATACCACCACTGGAACTCGCGCCCATCACTAGTGATCTCATTCCATTCTCCTGCATTTCCAACTGCATAGTACTACTCTCTTTCCCTTCGCACAACAACATTGCTCCAACACTAGTTTCCTGCTACTACTGCTGAGTCCTTAACCCAAACCACCTTTTCTTCTTCTTCCTTCCTTCCTTCTTCTTCTTTGTTGTCCTAAGTTCTTGTTTCTTGACGTTCTTCCTTCAAGTCTTTATTCTCCTTTCTTGTTCTTGTGCTCCTTCCACGTACCTGAAGATCAACACCACTAGAACTAGGTACTCAAACTCCTTCCAAACTGATCTTTCAGCCTGATCACACTTGTCGAGCTATGAGAACTTCCAGAGACTATTTAGCTTTCTCCATCACCATGATCACCAGCTGATCCCCATGAGCTGCACTGATCAATCTGATCAAAATAGGCTACACTGCGAGCTAGCTATGATCACAAGTTCTAACCTTTTCCTTAACCTGAGAAGTTAGAAGAGTGGAGCATCCGAAGGTCATTCGAATTATTAGCAGCAGCAGCAACAACTTCAGACTACACACCCAAAACAAAAAAATTCTCGCTGCAGCAGAAAAAAACAACAAAATTCCTCCCACAATTTCCACTCTTTGATCTGCTCCACAAACAAAGAGTCCGGACAGGCTGACAGACACACAGACAGACAGTTAGTTGCAGAGTTATAAGAGCTACATACATACATTCAAGCAGATTCCAATCATTCAATATGCAATTTTTTCAGCTTTCTACATTCTACACAAGCTGAATACTGTACCTAATATTCTAACTACTACTGAATATGTACATCATCCGTAAAGTCACCCTCTGTTTCACCCCTTCTCTCCTTTGTTTTCGCCCCCTATCCCCTTTTCCAGTGGTATCTGCAAAATAAGGAAATTTCCTTATGTAAAATTTTCATTCCCAGTTATGAGTTTGATGCCCTATTATGCTGAAACTGGCCGTTCTCGCCCCCTAATTGCCTGACGCTACTGATAACTCTAATATGTTCCACACTTCTTTGCCCAACTTTTATTTATTTTAGAAAACAAGGTTCTGTAGTTCCAAATTGAATTTTTCAGAATTTCAACAGTTGAGGAATAAGTATGCAAAATAATGTAAAATAAATAAATAAATATAGTGTTGTGCATTTTGCAATAATAGTTATTAGTAATCGAACGGGATTTCAATTTTCAACAATTTGGATTAAGTACATATCAATAAGATTTTTTCTCTCTCTCTCTCTTTTTTTTTTGCTAGACCTTTTGTGAATTATTTTGCGTCGGATGTCAGTGGTCGGTATATAATAATCCTTGTAGATAGATAAGACTGATCTAGAGTATGATTCTCTAGTATGTTTTTCAGGTCCACAATTTTTTTTATGAAACATGCAAAATATAAAAGCAATTTGGTTTCTGTCCACAAAAGCCAATTCTGGAGCTACAAAGTAATAAGAGGTGGATCTGTAAGTGCAGGTGATGGTGGGTAGGTAGGTGGGTGATGATGATGGTGATGCAGGGTTTGGAGCCAGCGGTTTTTTTAAGGAATTTTTTGTTTGTAGTCAAAGTGGCGTTCATACATATAGAAAACTTCCATATTGGAGGCAATTGTGGCAATTGTTTGGCAATATTCTTATTAGGAAATTTGGCTATAGACCAGATAGTAAGTACAAATCTTATTTTAAAGGATGATCCCTACATTTTACAGAGTCTCATTGCAATTGCCTCCAATATGAAAGGGTGCTTAAGATTTTTTGCTTTCATACCTTGAATGTAATTTGCCAAATTTGGTTAAACATACTTATGGTTGATTGTCACTTGAGCAACGTCACAAAATTGAAGAAAAACTTTTCTTCTTCCTCTTCTCACAACAATAAAGACTATAACCTTGTGTTGTTGGGAGGATTTGGCCCAAAGGTGCCAACATGATTAATTTCTGACTCTTGCATATTGTGTTGGGGTAACAATGTTTCTCCAATTTCATGATCTAACTAAATTGATGATCATATAAAGAAAGGTTTAAACAAATTTTGCCATTGACCAGATATTGATGGGAAGCATTTAAGTGTCCTTATATATTGTTGGCCAACGTTTACCTACTGAAACAAATAATTTAAAAATACACATTTTGAATTTTTTTTTTAAAATTCAAAATCTGGAGAATTTGGACCATTTTTTGAATTTGAATCCTTTTTATAACTATAGTTCAAAACTCAAAACAAGATTATTCAGGTTTAAAATACATGAAAATTTAGCCCAAAACAAATCAGAAGTTCAGGCCAATGTTTTTTTTTCTTCAATATTCTGAAGTTGCATTGTAGCAAGCATCAAGAGAGAGAGAGATTTAGCAATAAATGACCATAGGTTCTTAGAACTTGTCTAGAGACTAAAAAAACTGCTTAAAAAAAATGCGACCAAACCAAATTCTGAGAAATATGCTGAAAATTATCCAATTTTTTTCTTTGAAATTTGGAGAAAATTTTCCCACAAACCAAAGAATATGCCACAGAACTATTATTATTCTTCTTTATCGCATTTGTTAAAAAATTAAGTATTGCCTTTGAAGAGGCCGCACTCAAGAAGATGAAGGTACCAACCAGTGTAGGGGCTGCCTAAACCGAGGCTCCCCCTAAATTCGTGTCCCAAGTGCGACCTCTCCATTTCGTGTTTCTCTATGTAGATACATACAGCTGTTGTTCATGTCACAAGTTTCCCTTGAGGAAATAATATTATGTGAAAAAAAGTTTCTTTGTGATATTTTTGTTGGGAATATCCTCTTGTTCATGCTGGTTTCTATTTTTTTCAATTCTTCAAGAATTAATATATTCATAATTAAGAAATTTTCAACCTACCCTAGGCTAATACAAATCTATTGGAATCATTTGTTTCCAGCACATATTAAGACAACACACAAACATACAAAGTGACACACTTGTTAGGGCATGCCTGGTGACAGACAACAGAAAAATTGATATTTCAAGTACATTTTTTTGGATGAAATATTCTAATCAAATTAGTGTAAAAACTGCTTTGTGCTGGTAAGTGTGGCCATGTTAGCATTGCCCTGCCATAAGGCCCAAAGCAAAATGATTGTTCTCAATTGGCCAACCATAATGATTGATCGAGGTGGAAAGATTCAAATGGTCGATCGCTTTATTTGGTTCACCTTTCCAGGTTTTTGGATGGGGATGCGACAAGAATTAACGCTTCACCTTGGATTTGCTAAAAATTGATAGCGGGCTGGGCACACTCTTAGCAATGGGAATACAATACACCCGACGTGAAATACATTTATGTACATCCCCACAACCCAACAATGGTGTAGCCTTAAAAGGGTTACAAAGGAGACAAGGGGCAATTGAAGGAGGGTGACTAAGTTGGGCCCAATATGGGAAGCATGTCCCGGGGGCCCCGGGCCAGGCATCATCACCCCCACCCCCCGACTTTGGTGCTGAGGTTTCCTACACGATAAGGAAAGCATGGTATATATATAAAACAGGATGTGCGGTGCTTTTCCAACATGTCTGGCCCTGTATTCTTGTTCCCAGGTCTTTCCTTGAAGCAACCAAAAACAATCCTCTGTTTTGGTTGGGGGTGTCCAGGAATTGGGGGATGACAGCAGGCAGAGATACTCTTTTCTAAAGATGAGTTTCTTGCCCAGGTCTTGTTGGGTTTTCTTTAGTAAGCAGACTACACAAATGAGGGTTTACTTCTTTGAGATGGAGTGAGGTTGAAGTGTAGAATGGATCATATGGAGTACAGTAGGATTCCATTGTTGAGTTTTTTTCTGACTCTGGGATCTGGGATTATTATTTTCCTCCATGTTTGTGTTTGAAAAAAATGTTAAGGTAATAATGTATTTATACTGAACTTGTTATAGCAAATCCACCCACACTTGGTATGTGAGCTTCAAGTAGTGTTTATCCCATCCAAAATAATCTGCAAATTAATTTTTCAGTCTACAGCAAACTTTTTTTTCTCCTGGTGAAGTCTCACTGAAAAGACAAAAAAAAAATTTTAAATGAATTCCTAAGATAAAGTGACTTTTAAGATTTTTTAATCATCAATTGATGAAAAAGCAAAGAAAAATCTCCATATTTCTGTATACGAATTCAAGTACAGCCAAAATATAGAAGGACTTTATAATATATATCTCCATATCTCATGATTTCTTTACATCACAGAATTGAGAAAAGGGAAAAGGAAAAGAAAAATCCATAGACATGAGACATGACATATTGGACAATGTAGGGTGAAGGTCGCTTAAATGCTACCGCAAGGGCCAATCATTGGAACTTACCAATCAAAAACAACTATACTCTTTTATCAATCATTTTGGAGAGTACCGTATCATGCACATTTTTACAAGTCCAAAATGAATTTCACACTCATTGTGTAGTCTACTTATTGAAAGCTTAAACTTCATCCAAATTATAATTTTACAAATCATTAGATTGCTATTGTTGGAGCTATTCTTTATACTCACCAAGACAAGGTGGTTACGGTGGCTAAACCGACTTGGGGTTGGTTGCCAAATCAGTAGAAGCTTTCTTATTGTTTGAAGTGATTTAACTACGGGAACACACCATGAAACCAACCTAAGTAAGGTTAGGTACATCATTTACTGAAAAGCATTGCATTTGTGAGTCTAGATGTCTAAAGGAGGAAGGATCCACCTCTTGTGATTGATTGATTTGGCTTCTCCTTGTTGTCCATTTCACCAATTTATAATACATTTGCCAAAAACTCATGAAGATTGAAATCCAGTATGAGATCTTGCTTTTTCAGGTTTCTTGTTTCTTCTGTAGTATGTAGGAAAGAAAAAGATACTTAAGGAAACGGAGGTAGACTAGTGAGTACAGTTTTTACACACTTTGTAAATTTTACATTATATGATTGTGTACACATGCTGTACAAAAAGATGGATAAGCTTTTTTTTTACTGCACTTTTTTCATGTGGTTCAAGCTGGGGATCAATTGGGGGGACTGGCAAGCTGAGTGGAGGAGTGGTGGTTGCCGTGTTTGATGTTCATGAATTCAAGGCCAAAACCAGGTGCTAGGACGGATGGGACATAGAAGGGACTTTTTAATCATTTCCTTGAGAATTTGAGAGACAAGATTTGATTTCTTTTGGGGACTTGTAAAAGAAATTACTGAAGAATCAAGATGCTGTGCAAATGTCCACAGATGGCTGGCACAAGTCTAGGAAACTTTTGTGACTTGTCGATACAAGAATATTACGGTCCCTAGACTCTCATTGGGACCGGGTCCAAAGTCTTTATGTTTTTGCACAAAAGGAGAATATTTATATACATAAATATATGCTTGTGAGTTGATCCATCTTCCTTCCAACAAGTCAAGTCTTGGCCACACATAATTAGAGCAGGGTGGTCGTGGTCGTCATCATCATCAAATCAAACCCTCGGGGACAATGAAATAACAATTTTTTAAAAGTGTTTGGTCAACACTTTGGATTAGGGCACAAGGTGATTGAGAAGTTAGTTGTTGGGTTGTTGTGCTCCATTGTTGTTGTTGTTTTGTTCTCGTTGCTGATTTGTTGTGTTCCTCTTTGCGATCAAATTATTCTACTGTACATCAGGTGAAAGTTTTACAAAAAACCCATCAAAGAATTTTTCTAAAAAGCTATCTACTTGGATTGTTTATCCGACAGCCAGCTAGCAAACGGGCTATTATACTACAACTTCCAACAACTTCCCCCCAACAACAACAACAACAACAGCTGTATAAACAAGTATGAGTAAAAATCATTCCCTGGTCTTCTGTTGCATCGAGTTTTGGAATCTCCACAATGTCTGGGTTGGAGTTCCACATTATTATTACATGACATTTTCTGACAGAGACAAAGCCACAACCGCTATGGCTAACCCACTCACCCTCACTCCCCCCTTCCCCCCCCCCCAAAATATTTTGGTCTCATCAATGGT